>OHXF01000010.1_pt1 | contig 122411 bp, 104 predicted proteins | sample 1579961 | NCBI WGS metagenome assembly OHXF01 (sample SAMEA3882508, study PRJEB24775) | human gut metagenome | biome: human-associated habitat; feature: intestine environment; material: feces | place: Netherlands | collected 2009/2010
TGGAAAATCGCCACAAGCGATAAAAAACGCAAGAAAAAATGACCGCCTCACAGTTCCCCAACTTGAACGGTCATTTTTCTTGATCACCAGGTAAGGAGCTAGTCGTTTGCGGGCCAGCGCCTTTTCTATTTGTAGTATAGTCAATTTTTAACGGTTTGTCAAGCAACGGCAGACCGTATTTTTATACCTGCCCGAACACGGTGGCGCTCAGGGGCAGGAGGACGGTCTGGTCGGTGCAGATGCGGCTGCTGCCCCGCCACAGGCTGGAGGAGATGCCGTCGCTCAGCAGCTTCCAGCTGCCGCCGGGCAGGGTGACGACCTGCGCCGTCTCGGTGGGGTTATAGTAGACGCACAGGGCGCTCCATGCCGCGCCGTCGCCCCACTGGGCGGGGAGCCGCCAGCCCACAAGAGGCTGTTCCAGCGGGAAGAACTCGATGGCGGCAGGGCTGGCCTTGTCCAGCGCGCCCAGCCGGGGGAACGCCGCCCGCAGACCAATGAGCCCGCGGTAGTAATCCACAAGGCTGTGGAACTGTTCGGCCCGGTGCCAGTCCAGCCGGTTGAGGGCCGGGCTGGAGCGGTAGCTGTTGCCCTGCCCCTTCTTGGTGCGGGCAAACTCCTCGCCAGCCTGCCAGAAAGGCAGGCCCATGCTGGTCAGGTAGATGCCCGCCGCCAGCCGGTTCTGGGCCAGCGCGGTCTTGTCCACAGCGGCAAACTCCGGGCGGGCGTAGCGCACCATCAGGAGCTTATCCCACAGGGTGAAGTTGTCGTGGGCTGAAACGTAGCTGATGATCTGCCCCGGGGCGTGAGGCGGCAGCTTTTCACTGCGGCACCACGCCGCCACCGAAGCACCGATATCCCAGAAACTCCCGGGCTTGCCCTCCACATAGCCCGGCTCCCGGGCATCGAAGCAGCCGCCCTTGATGGCATCCCGGGTGTTGTCGCAAAAGATGCCGATGCGCTCGTTCAGCATGTTCAGGTTGTTCTTGTTGGCCTCGTACCGGTGCAGGGCGCTGCAGCCGCCCTGCCACGGCTCACCGTACATCAGAATATCCCGCCCGCCGGGCAGCTTGTCCAGTTCAGCCCGGAGGAGGTTCATGGTCTCCACGTCATACAGGCCCATCAGGTCAAACCGGAAGCCGTCGATGTGGTATTCCCGTGCCCAGTAGAGCACCGAATCAATGAGATAGCGCCGGGCCATGGGCCGCTCGGAGGCAAACTCGTTGCCGCAGCCGCTGCCGTTGGAGAGAGAACCGTCGTCGTTCTGGCGGAAGTAGTAGAGGGGCACCACCCGGTTCAGCACATTGTCGGAACGATACATGTGGTTATACACCACGTCCATTACAACGCCGATGCCCGCCCCATGGAGGGCCGCGATCATCTGCTTGCACTCCCGCACCCGCACCTCACCCCGGGTGGGGTCGGTGGAGTAGCTGCCCTCGGGCACATTGAAGTTGGTGGGGTCGTAGCCCCAGTTATACTGCCGGGTCAGGGGGCGGCTCTCATCCACGCTGCCAAAATCGAAGATTGGCATGAACTGGACATAGCTCACCCCCAGCCGCTTGAGGTAATTCAGGCAGGTAGGGTGGATGCCGTCGCTGCTCAGGGTCGTGCCCTGCTGGGTAAAGGCCAGAAATTTGCCCCGCCAGGCTGTGTGCACACCGCTGGCCGGGTCCTGCGAGAAATCCCGGACGCTGACCTCCCAAACGCTGCGGCGGGCCGGTGGGATCACCGGCCGCACATCCCGCTCCCAGCCCTGCGGGTCTACCCGGGCCGGGTCAAAGATCATGCTGCGCACCCCGTTCACCCCAGCCGCGCGGGCGTAAGGGTCCGCTGCATTGCAGGTGCCAAACGGGGTGGTAAGGGTGAAATCGTAGTATTTTCCGTGCTGGTCGCCGGGCAGATAGATGCTCCACACACCCTTGTCCTGCTGCTGCAGGGGCAGGGTGCCCACACAGGCCCCGCCGGTGCCCCGGCGGTACAGGTTCACTGCTGCCTGTTTTGCCGTGGGAGCCCACAGGCGCAGGTGTGTCCCGGCGGGGGTATACTCCACCCCCAGCGGGCCGTAATATTCCGTCTGGCGGGCAAAGGCTTCGCTCTCAAACAGCGTCTTCCATTCAGCAGGTGTTCTTGGCTCCATGGCAATTCATCCTTTCATTTGACAATAGTGTAACGAACTTCGTCCTTTATTTCAACCCTTTCCTTGCAAAACGTACCAGACTCCACTATACTGAAAGAAAAAACACTGCACGGAGGGAAGTTTTATGGCATACACCGATGATTGGGAAAGTCTGATGAACGGCGTGTTCGGCCCGGGGGGCAGATTCAAGGCCGCCCCCGGCACTTCTGCACCCAAAACAGGCGGCAGCGCCGCCCTGCCTGACCTGAACGCGGCGCTTCTGGAACAGCAGAAACGGCTGGACGAGCTGTTGAAGCAGCAGAACGCCCAGCTCAAAACCCAGAGCGATGCCACCGCCGCCGCGCTGGAAAGCAGCCGCCAGATGCTGCGGGACATGGAGGACGAAGGCCTGCTGGCCAGGGGCACCACCGACGTGAAGCCGGAGCATCTGGGCAGCTTTGAAGGCCTTGCCGCCGAGGTCAAGCAGACGGTGCTGGGGCAGGATGCTTTTGTGGACAGCGTGGTGCGGGCCATGCGCCGCCCCTTTGTGCTGGGTACCGAAGCCCCCGCCGCCCGCAACGTCATCCTGCTCACAGGCGGGGCAGGCACAGGCAGGCATTTTGCACTGGAAGAAACTGCCCGCTGCATGGCGGCCCGGGGCCTTTTGCAGAGCGACAGGATCGCCACGCTGGATCTGGCCCTTTACCCCAATTCCGGAGCCGAGAAGCTCTTCCTGCAGGACCTCTACGCTGCCCTGCACGCACCCGGGGAGATCCTTGCCTTTGAGCACTATGAGAGCTGTTATCCCGGCTTTCTGAAGACCCTGTCTGATCTGGCCGTCAAGGGCAGCGCCCCCCTGTCCAGCCGGTATCTCGTGAACAAGGAGGGCATCCTTGTGGATGCAGGCACGGCGCTGGCCCCGGGAGCCGTCAGCCGCATCGACCCCTGCGGCAAATACCTCATCTTCTACTCCCACAAGGGCCGGGAGGCACTGGCCGACAAATTCGGCGCGGCACTGGTGTCGGCACTGGGGGATGTCTGCGAGACGGCCTCCTACACCCGGGAGGATCTGGCCGCCCTTGCCGCACAGCAGCTCAACGCGCTGGCCCAGAAGATCCGCACCCGGCTGGGGCTGACCCTTTCCGCCGGGGCCGACGTGCGGGACTATGTCGCAGCCCAGTGCACCACACAGAAGGGTGCAGCAGGCCTTTCCGCGTGCACCGACCGCATCTTCCGCGCCCTGAGTGAATATTGCCTGCAGACCGATGAAACCCTTACCGGCACCGTGACCCTGACCGCCGGGCCGGAAGGGGTGCTGTTCCGCCTGAACGACGGCGCAGACCAGCCCCTGTTCGACCTGCTGCCTGCCGCCTACACCGGCGCGCTGGATGCCATCCGCGCCGAGATCAACGAGCTGGTGGGCCTTGCTCCCGTGAAAGAGTATGTGTTCGGTCTGGCCGACAACCTGCAGGTGCAGCAACGCCGCGCCGCCGCCGGGCTCAAGACTGCCAGCCTTTCGATGCACATGATCTTCACGGGCAACCCCGGCACCGGCAAGACCACCATTGCCCGGCTGGTGGCACGGTATCTGAAAGCCATCGGTGCCCTCAAGGGCGGGCAGCTGGTGGAGGTGACCCGTGCCGACCTGGTGGGCCGCTACACCGGCCACACCGCCCCCCTGACCAACAGCGTCATCGAGAGCGCGCTGGGCGGCGTGCTCTTCATTGACGAGGCATACAGCCTCTACCGCGGCGAGCAGGACAGCTTCGGGCTGGAAGCCATCGACACGCTGGTGAAGGGAATGGAGGATCACCGGGATGAGCTGGTGGTCATTCTGGCGGGTTACACCAAGGAGATGGAGACCTTCCTCACCGCCAACAGCGGCCTTGCCAGCCGTTTTCCCAACCGGATCGAGTTCCCGGACTACACCGCCGTGGAGCTGCTGCAGATCACCCAGGTCCTTGCCAAAAACAAGGGCTACACCCTGGCCGAAGCCTGCACCGAACCCCTGCTGGGCTACTATGCCCGCTGGCAGGAAGCCGATGCCCGCACCGCCGGCAATGGCCGCCTTGCCCGCAACACACTGGAAAAGGCCATCTTCCACCAGAGCCGCCGCCTTGTCGCCGAGCCCGCCGCCGCGCTGGATCTGATCCTGCCCAGTGATCTGGAATTGAAGGAACCGTAAACACGCAAAAAGGACTGCTTTTGCAGTCCTTTTTGTGTTATTGATGCTGTTCTGCCAGCCGGGCGGTCATCTCCCGCATTCCCTGCCGCACTTCGGGCGGGGCAACCACTTCTATCTTGCCGCCAAAGCCGCAGACCCAGCCATAGAACTGGTCACTGACGCAGATGGGGACATCGAAATGGAAGCAGCCATTCTCCTCGGGTAAAAACATGGGCGTTGCGCCAAAGCGCTCCCGCATGGCACCTTCCAGATCCGCGGTGCACCGCAGGGTAACGCGATGCTCCGGCCCGCCGTACATTCCAAAGTGCTTGCGCAGATAGGCAGGCAGGTCAAGATCCGCAAACTGCTCCTGACCCCGCCGGGGCGCATCCAGCACCCGGACCCCGCTCATCTTGTCCACCCGGTAATGGCGGATGCCCTTTTCATCGGCAAAGGCAATGAGGTAGTAGCACCCGTTCTCCCAGGCCAGCTGCCACGGGCTGACGGTCCTTTTCTCTTTCTCGCGGCTGTCGGCTTTTCTGTAGAGGAACTCCACCATTTTACCGTTGTTGATGGCCTCGTGCAGGGCATCGATGCTGTACAGCAGGCTCTTGCTGTCGGTCTTGGGGCGGCCCTCCACATAGACCTGACGCTGCAGCTGGCTGCCCTCGTAGTTGGAGCAGAGCTTTTCCAACTTGTGGATCAGCCGCCTGCTCGTGGTGCCGGATACCACCCGGCTTGCCTGCACGGCATCCACCAGCAGCTTGAGCTCCGCCAGATCAAAGGTGCGGCTGGCAAGGAAATACCCGCCGCCCCGGCCCCGGCGCAGCTTGATATCATAGCCCAGCGCACCCAGTGCCTCAATATCGCTGTACACGCTCTTGCGCTCGCAGCGGATGCCCTGCGCCTCCAGCAGCTCCACCAGCTGCGGCACGTTCAGCAGGTGGTTTTCATCGGTCTGCTGCTCAAAAATGCGCAATAGCGCCAGCAGCTTGGATTTCTGGCCTTCCTGTTTGGGCATTCGGTACACCTCATTTTTTCGTGTTGTGCCAAACCTCTCAGTCTCGATTCCAGCTCCCCAGCAGAGAAGCCAGAAAAAAACAGCAGTGCTGTGTGCTGAAAAGGTTACGGCGCTTTCTTATCAAACGCCGCGCGGCGCTGGGTGGACAGGCGGAACATCTCCTCCAGCTTTTCCCGGTCATCGGCCACAAGGGCGTTGCGCATCTCGTTCAGCGCCCCGCTGAACTGGTCGATCTCGGAGATGAGGTTTTCCTTGTTCCAGAGGAACAGCTCTGCCCACATCTTATCGTTGATGCGTGCAATGCGGGTCAGGTCCCGGAAGGAATCGCCGGTGTACTCGCACAGCGAGGTATTGTCGTTGGCGCACATCAGGCTGACGGCGATGGCATGGCAGAGCTGGCTGACATAGCCGATCATCCTGTCATGCTCCTGCACGGTCAGGGTGCAGATATGCTTGAAGCCCAGCACTTCGGCCAGCTCCCTGGCCCACTGAACGGCCTCCGGGGTGTTCTTTTCCGTGGGGGTCACAATGAAGTTGGCCGGGGCAAAATTCACCTCAGCGGCGTGCTCCACGCTGGAGGTCTCACGGCCCGCCATGGGGTGGCTGGCAATGAACTCCACGCCCGGCCTGCACATGGCCTGAATGGGCTCTACCAGACCGGTCTTTACGCCCGACACATCGGTAAAGATGCAGCCCTCCTTCAGCAGGTGGCCGTAGGTCCGGAACCACTCGAGCAGGGCCGTGGGGTACAAGCCAAAGATGATATGATCGGCCTGACGCACCAGATCCTCAAAATCGTGGGTCTTGCCGCTGGCGATATAGCCGTGGTCGAGGGCATACTGCAGATGGCCCTCGCTGCGGTTGATGCCGTCCACATGGAACCCGGCCCTGCTCAGCTCCAAGGCGTACTTGCCGCCCAGCAGGCCCAGACCCACAATGAGATAACGCTTTGATTTATCCAACATGTTCCACCTCCGCGCCCAAAGGCTTGATGGCTTCCAGAAAATCCGGCCAGCTCTTGGCAACAGCCTCGGCCCCGCTGATGGGCAGGGCCAGCCCGGCAGCCAGCGCCAGCACCGCAAGGCTCATCACCACGCGGTGGTCGTTGTGGCCGGAAAGCGGCTGCTCCGGGGCATGGAGCGCACCGGCACAGCCATAGATGGTAATGGTGCCGCCCTCGCTCTCCAGCTGCCCGCCGCAGGCCCGCAGCTCGGTCTCCATGGCCTCGATGCGGTCACTCTCCTTGATGCGGAGACGTTCGGCGTTGCGGATGACCGTGGTGCCCTCACACAGCAGGCCCAGCACCATCAGCACAGGGCCAAGGTCGGGGCAGTCGGCAAGGTCGATGTCCGTTCCGTGGAGCGGGGCCTTTTCAAACACCACGCCCTGCCCGGTGCGGGTGAATCTTGCACCGCACCGCCGGAGGATCTCCAGAATGGCCGCATCGCCCTGCAAGGTCTCCTCAGACAGGCCGGTGATGGCCACCCCGCCGGTCACAGCGCCCAGCACAGCAGGAAAAGCCGCCTGGCTGTAATCGCCCTCCACGGTGTAATCACCGGGAAGATAATGCTGCCCGCCGGGAATTTCCAGCGTGTTTTCATCCAGCCAGCGGCTCTCCACGCCAAAGGCGTGCTGCACCGCGCGGGTCATATCGATGTAGCTCCGGCTCTCCACAGGCGGGATGAGGTGCAGGGTGCTGGTGCCGCCCAGCAGGGGCAGGGCAAACAGCAGCCCGCTGATGAACTGGCTGGACACGTTGCCCGCCAGCTCGTATTCGCCCGGGGTCAGGGCACCTTCCACAGTCAGACGGTCCGCGCCCTGCTCAAAACGCAGGCCCTGCTGCTGATACAGCGTTTTGTAGACCGACTGGGGCCGCTCCATCAGCCGCCCACGGCCTGTAAAAGTCACTTCCTGCCCGGTCAGGCTGGCCAGTGGGATGAGGAAGCGCAGGGTACTGCCGCTCTCACAGCAGTCCACGGGGGCATCAACCGGCAGAAAGCGGCCCAGCCCCTCCACCACCGCGTCGTTTTCACCGGTGGTGACACGGGCGCACAGTCGGCCCGCCGCGCCCAGCGTGGCGGAGATATCCTTGCTGAAAGCAAGATGATGGAGATGGGAGGTCCCCTTTGCCAGCGCCGCGCAGAGCACCGCCCGGTGAGCCATGCTTTTGCTGGGCGGCGCGGCGATCCTGCCGCCCACCGTCCGGCTTGATTTTATCGTAATGTTCATCGTGTTACTTTACCTGGCTCGCCCTCTCCGTCAGCGCTTTGCGCTGCCACCTCTCCCAAGGGGCGAGGCCTTGGCAGTCCACCGCAAGGTCTGTGGTTTCGCCAGAGGCTCTCCCTTTGGGAGAGCTGGCAAAGCCGTCAGGCTTTGACTGAGAGGGTGAGGCCGTTCATCGTGTTACATATCCCGGCCAATGGCCCATGCGACCTGACGGCACTTTGCCATGGCCTGTGCAAAGGCATCCGGGGTCAGGCACTGTGCGCCATCGCTCCATGCGTGGCGGGGATCATAGTGGACTTCCACCTCCAGACCGTCGGCACCGGCGGCCACAGCGGCGATCATCATCGGCTCAACCAGATTGGCCTTGCCGGTGGCGTGGCTGGGGTCCACGATAATGGGCAGATGGGTCTTTTCGTGGATGATAGGCACAGCGGAGAGGTCGAGGGTGTTGCGGGTGTACTTCTCAAAGGTGCGGATGCCCCGCTCGCAGAGAATGACCTGCTCGTTGCCGCCGGCCATGATATACTCTGCGGACATGATCCACTCCTCGATGGTGTTGCACAGGCCGCGCTTGAGCAGGACAGGCTTGTGCATCTTGCCCACGGCCTTGAGCAGCTGGAAATTCTGCATGTTGCGGGCACCGATCTGTACCACATCCACATATTCCTCAAACTCCGGGATCCGGTCCTCGCTCATCAGCTCGGAGACGATGGGCATTCCGGTGGCCTCCCGGGCCTTGACCATATCGAGGATGCCCTCGGTCTCCAGACCCTGGAAGGAGTAGGGAGAGGTGCGGGGCTTATAAGCGCCGCCGCGGAACAGGCTTGCACCGCCCGCCTTTACGCCGTTGGCAATGCGCAGTGCCTGCTCCTCGCCCTCGATGCTGCAGGGGCCTGCCATCACGGCAATCTTCTCGCCCCTGCCGATCTTCACGCCGCCGCAGTCGATGATGGAATCGGCGGGGTGGAACAGGCGGTTGGCCCGCTTATAGGGAGCGGACACGCGGGTGACGTTGTCGATCCAGGGGTTGGCCAGCACGTCGCGCTCATCGATCTTGGTGGTATCGCCCACCAGACCGAACACATTGTAATCCTTGCCGGTGATCAGGGTCACATCCAGGCCCTGCTTCTCGAATTTGTCTACAATCTTTTCCAGCTCTTCCTTGGGGGTGCCTTTTTTGGTCGAAATGATCATCTTGTTTCTTTTCCCTTCTGTTTTGTCTCTATGCTTTCAGTTTTGCTGCACAGCCTGCCCTACTTGCCAAGGGCTCCCCCTTCGGGGGAGCTGGCGAGCGAATGCGAGACTGAGAGGGTTGTTACTGCACCAGGTGCGTCTGCGTGCCGCCATCCAGCCGGAGCAGCTGCACAAGGTAGGCGCAGGCATGGAGATATCCGCTGACCCCCTCGCCTGCAAAGCGGCCCTGACAGCCAAAGGAGACCACATCCACGCTGCGGAAGGGCTCCTTGCCGCTGGGGTCGGCCAGCATCACTTCCACGGCGGGCACGCCGCACACCTGCAGCGCTTCCAGAATGGCCACGCTGTAATAGGCGTAGCCGCCCGGGTTGAGGATGATGCCATCGGCCCGGCCTGCCGCCGACTGGATCTCATCGATGAGGTCACCCTCGTGGTTGGACTGAAAAAAGTCCACCTGAACATCCATCTGGGCACAGCCCGCCTCGATATAATCCAGCAGTGTATTGAAATCGATCTGCCCCTCCATGCCCGGCTCCGTGAACTGGGTCAGGTTGAGGTTGGGACCGTTAATGACTAAAAATTTCATCCAGCGCCTCCATTGCCGCCGTCACGGCATCCGCAGGGGTGGTCTTGTTGGGGATCACAGCATCCGCTGCCGCCAGATAGAGCGGGCGGCGCTGGGCTTCCATGGTTTTCAGGGCCTCAGGACTGGTGGAAAGGGGCCTTCCGCCGCCCACCAGCAGATCTTCCAGCGGCCGGTCGATAAAGAGCACAATGCCGTTGGCGTGGAGCGCCCGGAGGTTTGCCGGGTCTTTGATCACGCCGCCGCCGCAGGAGATGACCTGCCGGTTCTCCCTGGCAAAGCGGGCGGTCTGCGCGGCCTCCAGCTTCCGGAAACCTGCCTCCCCCTCAGCGGCAAAGATGTCCGGGATGCTCCGGCCGTCGGCCTTGACGATCTCCTCGTCCAGATCCACGAACCGCTTGCCCAGCCGTTCCGCCAGAGCGCGGCCCAGGGTGGATTTGCCCGAGGAGGGCATCCCGATGAGGGCAATGTTCAGCTGTTCCCGCCGCAGTTCGCTGGTCACACGGGCGATCTCGGCACCGGCATCCTCAAACTTGCGGTCGAGGAAAAATTCTGCCGCGTACACTGCCTGCGCCACCAGCATTTCCAGGCCGCCGACGGCAACGGGCACCCCCAGCTCCTCGGCCCGGAGGATGAGCTCGGTCTTATCGGGATTATAGATGACATCGATCACGGCTTCCAGCCCGGGCATGGAGGTGATATCCAGGGCGCTCACGCCCACATTGGGGTACATGCCCACCGGCGTGGTGTTGATGATGATCTGCGCCCCGGTGGTCAGGGCCTGAGCATAAGTCAGCTCTCCCTTTTCGGGGTCGGGATGGCGGCTGACGGTATAGATCTGTTTCGCGCCCCGGTCATGGGCCACGGCCCAGGTGGTGTTGTGGGTGCCGCCGGTGCCCAGAATGAGCACGGTCCTGTCCTTGAACTCCACCTCGTGTGCATCGCACAGGTAGGAGAAGCCGGGATAATCGGTGTTGTAGCCGTAGAGCAGGCCGTTCCTGTTGACGATGGTGTTCACGGCGTTGATGGCCTTGGCGTGGGGGTCGATGTAGGAGCAGTACTCCATGACCACCAGCTTATAGGGGATGGTGACATTGATGGCCCTGAACTGCCGCCGGGTCATAAAGGCCCGGACTTCCTCTTCCGTGGGCAGGGGGCACAGGTCGTACCGGTAGCCGCAGAGCATCTCGTGGATGACCTTGGAGTAGGAGTGGCCCAGCCGCCCGCCGATGAGTCCGTATTCCATTTACAGCACCTCCTTGCGGTAGCCGGTGGGGTCCTCCATCCAGGCCATGCCGTATTTTGCGGTGAGCAGGTCGCCCACGGCCAGCGCGGCGGCGCAGGTCTGCACAATGGCGGCCCGGGGCACGATGCAGGGGTCGTGGCGGCCCTGAATGGACAGCTCCGCATCCTTCTTTGCGATATAATCCACCGTGTCCTGCGTTTTGTAGATGCTGGGGGTAGGCTTGACCGCCGTGCGGAACACCACGGGCATTCCGTTGGAGATGCCGCCGTTCAGGCCCGCATTGTGGTTGGTGGCGGTGACGATGCGCTCCCCCTGCATCCGGAAGGCATCGTTGGCCTCCGAGCCCTTCTGGTCCGCAAAGCCGAAGCCGGAACCGAACTCGATGCCCTTGACCGCCGGGATGGAGAAGGCCAGGTGAGCGAGCTTGCTCTCCACGCTGTCGAAATAGGGTTCACCCACGCCTGCGGGCAGGCCCAGAATGGCGGTCTCCAGCACGCCGCCTACACTGTCGCCCTCGGCACCGGCGGCACGGATGGCAACTTTCATGGGTTCCTCCACACTACCGTCCAGCAGGGCAAAGCCCTCGGACTTGTTCAGCAGTGCCTCGGCCTGCGCCGCCAGCGCGGCGGGATCATCCAGCGCAAAGGGGGCATCGCTGATCCCGGCACACCGCCCGATGTGCGTCACGATCTCGATCCCGGCCCGGTTCAGGGCTCCCAGCACCAGAGCGCCGCCCGCCACCAGCGCGGCGGTGACGCGGCCCGAAAAGTGGCCGCCGCCCCGGGCATCCTGATAGCCGTGGTACTTGGCGTAGGCAGTGTAATCCGCGTGGCCGGGCCGCAGCAGGTCAGCTGTTCTGGCATAGTCGCCGCTGCGGGTGTTCTGGTTTTCGATCATCAGGGCAATGGCAGTGCCGGTGGTGCGTCCGTTGACCACGCCGGATAAAAACTGCACCGCATCCCCCTCCACACGGGGGGTGGAAAGGCCGTCGCCCCGGGCACGGCGCTTGTCCATGCAGGCAGCAAGAAAGGCTTCCTCCACGGGCACGCCCGCCGCCATGCCGTCCAGCACCGCGCCGACAGCCCTGCCGTGGCTCTCGCCAAAAATGGTCAGCGAAAGGTCGCTGCCAAAGGTGTTTTTCATGGCTTACTCCTCCACACCCAGCAGGGGGCGCAGGCCCTCCACGGGGATGGTCTCGGCCCGCCAGCAGCCCAGACCCGGCACCTTGATCACCGTGATCTGGCCGCCCTGGGCCTTTTTATCGTGCAGCATCTCGGCCAGCACCTTTTCCTTGTTATAGGTGGTGCGGGTGGGCAGGCCGATGCGGCGGTAGACCGCCCGCACCCGCTTCTGCAGCGCCTTGGATTCGATCATGGGCAGCATCCCCAGCGCCACGCACTCGCCGTGGAACAGGCCCACGGTGCGGCGGCCCTTGATGCCCTTGACGGCCTCGATGCCGTGGCCGATGGTGTGGCCGAAGTTCAGGGCCTTGCGCATCCCGCGCTCGGTCTCATCCTGCTCCACAACGTTCTTCTTGAACCGCAGGCTGCGGTAGATGATCTCGCTGATCTGGGTGTCGATATCGCCCTTTTCAAAGATGGCGAACAGCTCGGGGTCCGCCAGCAGGCCCGCCTTGACCGCCTCCGCCAGACCGTTGATGTAGTGGCGGCGGGGCAGGGTGGAAAGGGTGGCCGGGTCCACAATGACCAGCTTGGGCTGCCAGAACGCGCCCACGATGTTTTTGGTATCGCCCAGATCCACAGCGGTCTTGCCGCCGATGGAGGAATCGATCATGGAAAGGGTGGTGGTGGGGCAGTTGATAAAATCGATGCCCCGCATGTAGATGGCAGCGGCAAATCCGGCCAGATCACCGACCACGCCGCCGCCCACGGCCACCACCAGGTCGCCGCGGCCCATGTTGAACTCCAGCATCTGCCGGAGCACCGTTTCCAGGATCTTGAAGCTCTTGCTGGCCTCGCCCTGCGGCACCGTGATGATGGTGGATTCCCGGCACTGGTCGGCCACGCGCTGGGCATACTCGGCAGGCACGCCGCTGTCGGTGACAACGGCCACCTTGCGGTCCAGCCGGGCAAACTGGTACAGGTTTTCCAGTGCACCGTTTTTCAGGATGATATCATAACTGCGCTCGCCCAGATTCATGGTGAGCTTTGTCCCGATGAAATCGCTCATTTCGTATACACTCCTAACAGCCGTACCGTGCGGCAGACATGATTCAGCTCGCGCAGCAGCGCGGCGGTCTTTTCGGCGGCGGGGTCTCCCACCAGCTCGACGTAAAAATAATAATCAAAGGGGACGTGGGGTAGCGGGCGGCTCTTGATGGACTCCATATCGTAGCCGCTGGCACCGATGACCTGAATGACCTCGGCCAGCTTGCCGGGCTTGTTGTCCAGCGTGAATAGCAGGGAGAACCGGTTGCCCGCCGTGGGCTTTTCGCGGCTGAGGACGATGAAGCGGGTGGTGTTGTCGCCGTCGGTGTTGATGCTGGGCACCAGCACCTCCAGCCCATACAGGGCGGCCGTTTCCACGCTGGCAATGGCCGCCTTGGTCCGGTCGCCGCTCTCCGCCACATACTTTGCCGCCATGGCCGTGTTGGGCATGGCCGTGGCAGGCAGGCCGAACTGCTTCAGGAAGGTCTCGCTCTGGGCAATGGCCTGCTGGTGGCTGTACACACGGGTCAGGTCGGAAAGCTGGGTGCCGGGCAGCACCAGCAGATTCTGGGAGATGGGCAGGTCGTAGACATCCACCACCCACAGCCCGGGGTGGTTATAGCACAGGTCCAGCACCGCCGACACATCCCCCGCGTGGCTATTCTCAAAGGGCACCACGCCGTGGGCGGCATCGCCCTTCTCCACGGCATCGAACACCTCATCCCAGGTGGGGCAGCTCACAGCCTCGGCATGGGGAAAGAGCGCCCGGAGCGCGATGTGGGCAAAGGCACCCTCCACACCCTGATAGGCGGCGCGGTTGCGGCCCAGCACCTCGGCCTCGTACTGCTTGGCCACGTCCATCATGTTCTGCACATGGTCCCGGTAATAGGGGCGCAGGGCCGGGTCCCCGATCCGCGCTTCGGCCTTGTCCAGCACCACCTTTTCGCGGGCGGCATCAAAGATGGGCAGGCCGTGGGCCTTTTTGTATTCCGCCACGCTGAGCACCGCCTTCATCCGCCGCTCAAACAGGGCAGCCAGCTGGGCATCCACCGTGTCGATCTCCCGGCGGGCCTGTTCCAGTGCGTCCATCATTCCACATCCTTTGCATTTCGTGATACTGGATTAGTATACCATAACTCGGACACGGAAACAACAAAGGGCGCACAGTTTCAGGGTGGACAACTTTTCAACTAGCACCTGTAAGAGGCGAATAGAATTGAAGAGGTGCTGCCCGTGGCAGTACCTCTTCAGCGTTTCAGATCTTCCCGGCTCCGCGCCGTTCCATAGTATCTTCCATAGGGGTTTTCTAACTCAGCGGCACGGGGCGGAGCGGGCGCGGCCGGCGGTTCCGGTACGGGGGCCGGGCGGCGGGGTGCGCCTTTTTCCCGGCGCAGGAGACGAAACCGCATCGGCTCAACCCTCCGCTTCCACGGTGGAGACTGCCCCGGCGGTCAGTGCCTGCCAGAGCTCCTCGCCGCCCGCAAGGTTCTCCTCAGTGCCGGTGTTCCAGGCCCCGCGCATCCCGATGTAGAAATCCGCAAGATAGGTCTGGCTGTCGCCGCCCTGGGCGTGGGTGGTGTCGGCACGGTACTCGCCCAGGTCCAGCCCGGCCAGCACCGGGCAGTCCGTCCAGCGGTAGACCATGTTCCACCAGTCGCTGTCGCTTCCGGCCTCGGGCAGGGTGCCGTCCAGATACCGCAGGGAGCCGGTGCTCTCCTGAAAACCCGCCGGGTCATACAGCAGGAACACCGAGCTCAGGCCGCCCGCCACATCTGTGGCCAGCTTGGTGGTGCCCGCCATGGTCAGGTAGGCATCGCTCTCGGTCTGGGTATCCCCGGCAGAATAATCCAGCGTGTAGACATTCAGGGTCACGACCGTCTTGCCGTCACCGTTCAGGTCCTCGCCATACCGGGCCAGCTGCTCCTGCAGGGCGGTCACGGTATCATCCGGCAGGTAGTAGGGGGCCACCACCGCCACATTATAATCGGGCTTGGTGGTAAAGAAATACTGCCCGATGAAGCTGTAAGCCACAAAGGCCGCTGCAATGCCGATCAGGAGGACCCACTTGAGGTTATAATCCCACCAGTTGGCCCAGCGCTCTTTGCGGGTATACTGTTTCTCCGCCCGCGGGGCAAGATCTGCGGGGTCGATATCCCGCTCGTAACGATAGCTTGCCATAGTTCTCCTTACAGTTGGGCCAGAATGGTCTGGCGCACGGCATCGGGCAGCTGCTTCTGTTCAGCCTTGCTCATGCCTGCGGTCTGGATGGCGGGCAGGATGCGCACCCGGATATCGCCGGGTGTGGCCCGCAGGCCGTGGCCCTCAAACAGGCCCCGCGCACCGGAGATGGCCACCGGCACCACGGGCACCCCCGTCTTGATGGCAATGCGGAAGGCACCGGCCTTGAACTCGCCCGCGCCACCCTCTTCGCCCTTGTAGCGGGTGCCCTCGGGGAAGATGACGAAGCTCCGGCCGCTCTCCACGATGGCAGTGGCATCGTTCAGGGCCTTGACGGAAGCGCGGATGTCATCCCGCTTGACGAACACACAGCCCAGCAGCTTCATCCAGCGGTTGAGCAGGGGGATCTTTTCCAGCTCCTCCTTTGCCAGAATGCCGTGGGGCGCGTCCAGCGCGGTCAGCAGGATGGGGATATCATAGTAGCTGCGGTGGTTGCCCACGAACACGCAGGGCCCCGCCGGGATATTCTTCTGCCCTTCCACCGTCATCCGGGCCCCCGTAACATGCAGGATGCCCCGGCTCCAGCGGGGGATGTTGGCCTTGACGATCTGCTCCACCGTGTCCAGATCCCCGGCAGCCAGGGCACGCTCGGCCCGGCGCAGGGTGGCATAGTGCACGATCATATAGCCAAACAGATAAACGAATAACGCAATGGTGCGTAAAATGCTCAAATTCCTTTCCTCCTTCCGGCCAAAAAGGCCAGTATCATTGTAACATACTTTGGGACAAAATGGGAGAGAACACACTTTTTTTACAAATACGTGCTTTTTAGCTTGCAAAATCCACAAAATCCGGGTATATTTATAAGCAGAAAGGTAGCACAATGGCATTGCTGCCCATTACAAAAGAGAGGTATTCCAGAACAAATGGGTTTATTTCCTTCTTCTAAAGATTTCAAGGACGGGCCGGGCGTTGAAAAGGACACGCCCCGCAAAACGGGCGTAGGCCGCTTTTTTGAGCTGGTGGGCCGCGATATGAGCAGCATGTTCCTTGCAAACCTGCTCACCTGCATCGGCTTTCTGCCGGTGATCTGCCTGGTGTACATCGGCTTCCTGATGAACAACCTGACCGTGATGATCGTCAGCGCCATTGCGGGCGGCATCCTTGCAGGCCCCGCGCTGGCCGGCATGTACGACACGGTGCTGCGCGCCCTGCGTGACGAGGCCGGTTACTGGTGGACAACCTACCGCCGGGCCTTCCGGCAGAACTTCAAGGCCAGCATCCTGCCCGGCATCCTGTACTGCGTGGTCGTCACGGTGCAGATCTTCCTGGTCTATTTCTGCTTCAACATGCTGTACCACGGCACCAACGTGGGCGTTCCCATGTGGGTGGCCACGGTGCTGAACCTTGTGCTGTTCCACATGCTGTTTTCCTACATGTGGCCCCAGATCGTGCTGCTGGATCAGCCCCTGCGCCTGACGCTGAAAAACAGCCTGAACTGCATGATTGCGTTCCTGCCCCATGCGCTGGCTGCAGCGCTGGTCACCATCCTGTTCTGGGGCCTGGTGATCCTGTGCATGCCGCTGGGCCTGCTGCTGATGCTGGTGTTCGGCTTCTGGTTCCAGTGCGAGATCTGCTGCCAGATCGTCTACGGCGACCTGAACCGGGTGTTCCACATTGAGGAGAGCATCCAGAAGCTCCACGATGCCCAGCTGGAAAAGGAGCTGCGCGCCGAGCGCGGCCAGGACACCCCCGAAGAATAACACTGCGCCGTCCACAGCGCGCAAAGGAGAGAAGTGCGGATGGAACAACGGAACAATCTGGTGCTGCACGGCACCGAGACCTTCTCCCGGGGCGCACTGGACAATGTGGCGCTGGAAAGCGGCGCGGTGGTGCTGGATTCCTCCGCCGGCCGCTATCTGCCCTACGGCAGCTATACCACCCCGGAGTTCGCCATGCCGGCCTTTTGCAACCTGAATGTCAGCTGGAACGCCAGCGCCCCCCACAACACCATGGTCGAGGTGCGCTGCCGGGTCTATGCCGGGAACACCTGGACCGGCTGGCTCAGCTTTGGCAAGTGGGCACCGGATTACCCCCGCTGCAGCATCAAAGCCCAGAGCGAGGACGGGCTGGTGTTCCTGATGGGGGATACCGTCACCGTCGCCACACCGGGCGGCGGCACCGGCATCCAGCTGCAGGTGAACCTTTCCACCAACGATGACAAGGCCACCCCGGCTGTCCGGCTGCTGGCCGCTGCCGCACGCCCCCTTGCCTGGGAAAAGCACAACGGCCACCCACTGAACCGGCGGCTCTACCTGCCGGAATACTGCCTGAGCGCCCACGACCCCAGCTTTGGCCGTGAGATGGACCTGCCCCTTGTGATGGCGGCCCTGATGAACCGCTACGGCGAGGATATCCTGCCTGAGGAAGTGGCCTACGCCATGGAGGACAAAGCCACCAGCTCCACCGGCAATGCCGCCTTTGCGGCTGCTGCGGCGGGCTGCTGCGGCTACCCCTGCTGGCAGGCCTGGATGGATCTGGCCGACCTGCGCGCCCAGATCCACGATGACTGCTCCATCGCAGTCCGGGTGGAGCGCCGCGTCCGGGGCCAGCGGGACCCCGTGGGGGTCTGGATGGGCCTGCGGGGCTTTGGGCACGATGATGCCGTTCTGGCGGATTTCGTGCTGCTGAACGACCCCACTGCCGACAGCGACGGTGCCGTGAACTGCACCATGGCGCTGACGGATTTTATGCGATATTTCACGGGCCGGGCCATTGCCCTGCGGCCCAAGCAGCGGGAAGTGGCCGCCGACCTGCCCAACCGGGTGCGGTGCGACCTGACCCGCGCCGAGGATGGCAGCTATTTCTTTGAGCAGCGGGGCCAGCAGGACCCGCTGCCGGAGGATTTTTCCGGCTGGGCGGCTTACGCCGTCCACGATGGTGTGGCCCACGCCACCACCGCCCACCGCACCTTTCGCCGGATGGAGCGCACGCCCGAGGGCGGGCTGCTCTTCCCGCCCGAACAGCTGGCCGCAGGCGGCCGCTGCAGCGTGTACGCGGTGGACCAGACCGGGCGGATGCGGGTGGCGGAAGTCCGTCTCCCCGCGCCCCCCAAGCCCGCGGCAGAGCCTGCCGCACCCCAACAGGACCCAAGCACCGTGCAGTCCGGCCTCTGAGCCGGCAGCGCAAAGCGCTTTTCGGGATAGAAACCACAACATAGGGAGGAACACATTATGGCAAAAACGATCATCACCATTGGACGTGAGTACTGCACCGGCGGCAACTACATCGCAGAGGATGTTGCAAACGCACTGGGCATCAAGCTCTACGACAAGGAGCTGATCACCATGGCCGCAAAGCACTCCGGCCTCTCGGAGGAAGCCGTAGCCGCCAGCGAAAAACGCCGCACCCACAGCCTGCTGTACAGCCTGTATACCATGGGCAACGAGCTCCCGCTGGGTGATCAGGTGTTCATCCTGCAGAGCCGCATCATCAAGCAGCTGGCCGAGGAAGGCCCCTGCGTCATTCTGGGCCGCTGCGGTGACTATGTGCTGCGGGAGCGCAAGGATGTGCTGCGCGTGTTCATCTACGCACCGGTGGAATGGCGGCGTGAGCTGGCCAAGACCGACCCGTTGGTCAAAGCACACGACGAGAAGGGCATCAAGGAAGAGATCGAAAAGACCGACCGCAACCGTGCTGCCTACTACAACTACTACACCCAGAACCGCTGGGGCGATGCCCACAACTATGATCTGGCCATCAACGCCGCCCTGGGCCGCGAGACCTGCGTCAAGATGATCCTGGACGCTGTCGCCGCCAAGGAAAAGACCATGGCTGAGTGATCCCCGCCGGGCCGGACGGCCCAAAAAACAATGCTGCTTCGTGGGTAGGGTGCTTTTGTGCTCTGCCCACGTTTTGGGCAACGGCAACGCCCTCCTGTTCAAGCATAAACCCTCGTCTATCATTCAACGTCAAAAGGAGAAATCGTGGAAAACAAACAGCTCAATCTTTCCGAACCCGAAAACATCATGGGCACCATGGATGTCAACCCGCTGCTGATCAAGCTCAGCATCCCGATGATGATCTCCATGCTGGTGCAGGCACTGTACAACGTGGTGGACTCGATCTTTGTCGCCCGTGTCAGTGAGAACGCTCTGACCGCCGTCTCTCTGGCCTTTTCGCTGCAGAACATGATGTTCGCCGTGGGCATCGGCACCGGCGTGGGTGTCAACGCCCTGCTCTCCAAGAGCCTGGGCGAAAAGAACCAGTACCGCGCCAACAAGACCGCCGAGAACGGCCTGTTCCTGGCACTGTGCAGCTACCTGGTCTTTCTGGTGCTGGGCCTGACCGTTGTGCGCCCCTACTTCTACGCCCAGACTGCCGATGCCGACATCGCCGAGCAGGGCATCCGCTACCTGACCATCTGCTGCGTGCTCAGCCTGGGCATGTTCATGCAGGTGATGAACGAAAAACTGCTGGCCGCTACCAGCCGCACCACCCTGAGCATGATCAGCCAGCTGGTGGGTGCCATCGTCAACATCATCCTTGACCCCATCTTCATCTTCGGCTACTGCGGCGAGGCTCTGTCCGGCACCACCGGTGCAGCTTTGGCCACCGTCATCGGCCAGTTCTGCGGCGCAGGGGTCTCCTTCTACCTCAACCTCCGCAAGAACCCCGATATCCAGCTGGATTTCAAGGGCTTCCGCCCCAGCGCCGAAGCCATCAAACGGATCTACGTTGTCGGCCTGCCCAGCATCGCCATGCAGTGCGTGGGCAGCGTGATGACCTTCCTGATGAACCAGATCCTCATGGCCTTTACCGCCACCGCCGTGGCCGTGTTCGGCGTTTACTTCAAGCTGCAGAGCTTCGTTTTCATGCCCATCTTTGGCATGAACAACGGCATGGTGCCCATCATCGGCTACAACTACGGTGCCCGCAAGCCCGACCGCGTCAAAAAGACCATCAAGTGCGCCATGTTCTATGCCGAGGCCATCATGCTGGTCGGCTTCCTGCTGTTCCAGTTCCTGCCCGACAAGCTGCTGGGCCTGTTCTCCGCCAGCGAGGCCATGCTGGCCATCGGCAAGCCTGCCCTGCGCATCATCTGCTTCCACTTCCTGCTGGCCGGCATGAGCATCATCCTGTCCTCCACCTTCCAGGCGCTGGGCAACGGCATGTTCAGCCTGATCATCTCGGTCTGCCGCCAGCTGGTGGTTCTGCTGCCCGCCGCCTGGCTGCTGAGTAAGACCGGCAATGTGAATATGGTGTGGTGGTCCTTCGTCATTGCAGAGCTGGTCAGTGTGACCCTGAGCTTTGTGTTCTTTGCCCGCCTGGACAAGAAGATCATCGAGCCCATGTACGACAACGCTGCCGCTGCACAGTAAACCGTTTCAAAACCCGTCCGGCACAAGAAAGGAACGTGACCTCTTATGGCAAAGAAGTTGAAATGGAATCTGATCCTGATGAGCGTGCTCTACCTGGGGCTGGGCATCTTCCTGCTCATGCGGCCCTCCACCGCCCTCAACGTGGTCTGCTACGCCCTGGGCGGCGTGGTGCTGGTGTGCGCCGCCGTTCAGCTGGTGCGCTACTTTGCCGTGGAGCGCGGCATCTTTCAGAGCCAGCTCACCCTCATCTCGGGCATCATCTGCCTGGGCCTGGGCGCGTTCCTGATCCTCCGCAGCGACATCGTGGTGCGCATCCTGCCCATCGTGTTCGGCCTGTTCGTCATCTTCGACAGTCTGGGCCGCATCCAGAACGCTCTGGACCTGCGCCGCTGTGAGTACCCCAGCTGGAAGGGCTTCCTTCTGCTGCCGGTGCTCAGCGTGGTGCTGGGCGTGGTGATGATCCTGAACCCCTTCGGCACCATGGAGACGCTGGTCATGGCCATTGGCATCATCCTCATCATCGAGGGTGCCATCAACCTGCTCAGTGCCCTGTACACCGTGCTGGCCATCCGCCGCTTTGCCAAGCTCCACCCCGAGACCCAGTCCATGCTGGAATCCCTGACCGGTCAGGATCTGAACGGTGACGGCGTGATCGCCCCGGACATCGCCCCTGCCGACGTGGAAGCCTCCGCCGTGGAGCTGGATCATGTGGATGAGAGCGCGGAAGTGGAGCAGGAAGAGGATTAAACTCCCTCCGTCATCGCTGCGCGATGCCACCTCCCTCCATGAGGGAGGCTTTGGCCACCCCCATAAAGCTTCCCTCCGAGAAAAGGCTCCCTCTCCGAGGGAGCTGTCGCCGACAGGCGACTGAGGGAGTTTGTAACTAATAGCAAAGGATAAAACTAGAGATGGAAAAATACGATCTGATCATTGTGGGTGCCGGTCCGGCCGGCATCTTCACCGCTGTAGAGCTGCTGCGCCACGGCAGCAAGAAAAAGATCCTGCTGGTGGAAAAGGGCAAGCCGGTGGAAAAGCGCCACTGCCCCAAGGCCGAGCTGGGCCACTGCGTCAACTGCCGCCCCACCTGCGCCATCACCACCGGCTTCTCCGGTGCAGGCGCGTTCTCGGACGGCAAGCTGAGCCTCTCCTATGAGGTGGGCGGCGACCTGCCCAGCCTGATCGGCGAGGAGTTCGCACAGGAGCTCATCCATTACACCGATAAGATCTACCTCGAGTTCGGTGCCGACCCCCATGTGGAGGGCATCTACACCGGCGAGGACATCAAGGAGATCCGCAAGAACGCCATCCACGCCGGTTTGAAGCTGGTGGACTGCCCCATCCGTCATCTGGGTACCGAGAAGGCCCAGCAGCTGTATCTGGCCATCCAGAACTATCTGGCCGACAACGGCGTGGAGATGCTGTTCAGCACCGAGTGCGAGAACATCATTCTGGAGAACGAGGAGTGCAAGGGCGTGCTCATCAGGGGACCCAAGGACGAGGAAGCCCATGCTGTTTATGCCGATACTGTGGTCATCGGCACGGGCCGCCGCGGTGCCGACTGGCTGGAGAAGATCTGCGCCGAGCACCACATCGCCCACAAGCCCGGCACCGTTGACATCGGCGTGCGCGTGGAGTGCCGCAACGAGGTCATGGAAAAGGTGAACAAGGTGCTGTACGAGTCCAAACTCATCGGCTACCCCAAGCCCTGGAAGAACAAGGTGCGCACCTTCTGCCAGAACCCCGGCGGCTTTGTGGCTCAGGAGAACTACGACAACGATCTGGCCGTGGTCAATGGCCACAGCTTCAAGGAGAAGAAGAGCGAGAACACCAACCTGGCCATCCTCGTCTCCCACAACTTCACCGAACCCTTCAACCAGCCCATCGCCTACGCCCAGAAGGTGGGTGAGCTGACCAACATGCTGGGCGCGGGCCACATCCTGGTCCAGCGCTACGGCGACATTCTGGACGGCAAGCGCACCTGGCCCAAGGAGCTGGCGCAATCCAACGTCAAGCCCACCCTGAAGGATGCCGTGGCCGGTGATATCACCGCTGCTATGCCTTACCGCGCCATGACCAACATCATCGAGTTCATCAAGATGCTGGATATGGTCGTGCCCGGCTTTGCCGCCAACGAGACCCTGCTCTACAGCCCCGAGCTGAAGTTCTACTCCAACAAGGTCAAGATGGACGAGAACCTCGACACCAACATCCGGGGCCTGCACTGCCTGGGTGACTCTTCCGGCTGGACCCGCGGCCTGATGATGGCCTCCGTCATGGGCGTGCTCATGGGCCGGAAGCTGGCCGAAAAGGAAGGGTGCTGATCGCACCTTCCCGCCCCTTAAAACGCAAAAAGGACTGCTCCGTTGGAGCAGTCCTTTTGTAATTTCGGCGCAGCTTATTCCGGTTTGGAGAATTTGACAGGCAGCGGGTTCTGGCGGGATCCCGGTTTATTTTGGAATGATATGCATTTTCTTGCCAGATTCAATTGATTTTTTACCAAAAAATCGGTATACTATTCCCAGAGTACTGTGCGTTGTGCCCAATGCACAGCGCGCACAGGGAGGTATTGCTATGCACGATTCCCCGGGAAGCGTCGTCACCCAGCTGTGCTCCGGGCTCCAGCTTTACAGCGCCGAACGGCGCATTGCGGACTGCATTCTTGCAGATGTAAAGTGGGCCTCGGTCGCCACCTCTGCGGAGCTTGCAAAGGCCAGCCACTCGTCCGAAGCCACGGTCACCCGGCTGTGCCACAAGCTCGGCTACGCAAATTATCGCAAATTTCAACTGGAGCTTGCGCGGGATGTGCTGGAGCAGCAGGAAACGGAGGCCCGCAAAAGGCCCCCCAATGACCCGCTGCATCAGGCCCTGCTCGATCTTCAGAACAACCGTCAGGAGGAGGTTCAGGCCACCATTCAGGCCTTGAACCTTGTCCAGCTGAGAAAGGTGCTTTCCATTCTGCGGGCGGCAGAGATCATTGAGATCGAAGCCAACGGCAGCAGCCTGCCCGTTGCCATGGATGCTTCGCTCAAGCTGGGCAGTCTGGGCAAGCGCTGCATGATCAGCCCGGTGCCAGAAAAGGCACGGTCTTTCGCTTCGGCACTGACCCCAAAAGATGCCCTGCTGCTCATTTCCAGCGCAGGCCGCTGCGAGGCGTTGGAGACGGCCGCCCGTGCCGCCAAGAAGAACGGCACACCGGTCATCCTCATCACCTGCGACAAGCGCTCGGCGCTGGCAGGCCACGCCAGCTATACCCTGCTGGCCTCCAACCGTATCCAGCGCATTGCCAGCGATATGCTGCCTTCCCAGCTTTCGGCAGCGCTGGTGGTGGAGGTGCTCTACTACCTGCTGTTGGGCAATTTCGATCTGAATTAAGCGCAAAAAAGTCCCGGCCGTTCTGGTCGGGACTTTTTTGCTTTGATTAAGCGATCATGCGTTAAAAACGTACTTGTCCATGCGGTGGAACGCCTCCTCGATGCGGGAACGGGGAGAAGCCAGATTCATGCGCAGGTGGCAGGGGCCAAAGAACATGGTGCCGTCCTGGATGGCAGCGCCCACATCCCAGCAGGCGTGCTCCACATCCTCAATGGTCTTGCCGTGGGCCTTGCACCAGTCGGTGCAGTCCACGAACAGCATGTAGGTGCCCTGCGGCTTGGAGACGGTCACGCCCTCGAAGTGCTTCTCGATGTAATCGCAGGCAAAGTCGATGTTGCCGGTCAACACCTCGCAGAGCTCGTCGGTCCACTCGTAGCCCTCGGGCTTGTAAGCACCGATCAGGGCGTGCATGGAGAGAACGTTCATCATGTTGTAGTGGCTCAGGCTGGACTCTTTTTCCATGCGGTCACGCCACCAGCTGTTGTAAACGATATGGTAGCTGCCCACCAGACCAGCCAGATTGAAGGTCTTGGAGGGTGCATAGAAAGCGGCGGTGCGCTGGCGGGCATCCTCGCTCACAGACTGGGTGGGGATGTGCTTGTTTCCGCTCAGGATGATGTCCGACCAGATCTCATCGGAGACCACATACACATCGTACTTCTTGTACAGCTCCATGGCCTTTTCCAGCTCCCAGCGCTCCCACACACGGCCGCAGGGGTTGTGGGGGTTGCACATGATGGCGGCATGGATCTTTTCCTCTTTCAGGTGCTTTTCCATGTCCTCAAAGTCCATCCGCCACACGCCGTTTTCATCCTTGACCAGCGGGCTGTGGACAGCCTCGTAGCCGTTGTTCTTCAGGCTCATGGTGAAACCGATGTAGGTGGGGCTGTGGATCAGGATCTTGTCGCCCTTGGAGCAGACGCAGTTCAGGGCGCTGATCACGCCGCCCAGCACGCCGTTCTCGTAGCCGATGCACTCCTTGGTCAGGCCCTGCACACCGTTGCGCTTTGCCTGCCACCGGATGATGGAATCGAAGTATTCATCTGTGGGGTTGAAGTAGCCAAACGCGGGGTGGTTGGTGCGCTCGATGATGGCTTCCTGGATGGTGGGCACGGTGGGGAAGTTCATATCGGCCACCCACATGGGGATGGCGTCAAAGCCCTCCTTGGGGGCGGCGGGGGCAAAGCCGGTGCCAAGGCCATCCACTGCAATGGCATCCTTGCCGTGGCGGTCCATGATGGAAGTGAAATCGTATTTCATAGCGGTGCTCCTTCTCTCAAAATTTTTATCTGGCCCCACTTTAACACACTTTGTCGCCGGGTGCAAGCAGCCAGCACGTTTCCCCGGATATCGTGCGGAAAAATCACGAATTTTTACGGTAATTGCACGCAAAAAGCCGGTCGGCATACGCCGACCGGCTTTTTTATTGATATTGACTTTCTGGATCAGCCCAGCATCTCGTGAGCGGTCTTGCAGATGGTCGCTGCATCCAGACCGTACAGCTTGAGCAGGTCCCATGCAGGGCCGGAGCAGCCGAACTTGTCCTGCACGCCCACGCGGCGGACAGGGGTGGGCAGCTTCTCGCTCAGGACGGCGCAGACAGCCTCGCCCAGGCCGCCGATGACGCTGTGCTCCTCGGCGGTGATGACCTTGCCGCACTCCCTGGCGGCCTTGAGGACGATTTCCTCGTCCAGAGGCTTGATGGTGTGGATGTTGATGACCCGGGCGTGGATGCCCTCGGCAGCCAGCTGCTCGGCAGCCAGACGGGCCTCGTTGACCATCAGACCGGTGGCGATGATGGCAATGTCGTTGCCCTCGGTGATCTGCTCGCCCTTGCCCAGCTCAAAGTGGTAGGTGGCCTCATCGTGGAACACAGGCACAGCCAGACGGCCGAAGCGCAGGTAAACAGGGCCCTGCATGGCGTAAGCGGCACGCACAGCGGCGCGGGCCTCCACATCGTCTGCGGGGCAGATCACGGTCATGCCGGGCAGGCTGCGCATCAGGGCAAAGTCCTCGCAGCACTGGTGGGAAGCACCGTCCTCGCCCACGGAGATGCCGCCGTGGGTGGCACCGATCTTGACGTTCAGGCGGGGGTAGGCGATCGAGTTGCGGATCTGCTCAAAGGCACGGCCTGCGGCAAACATGGCAAAGCTGGAAACAAAGGGAACATAACCCATGGTGGCCAGACCTGCGGCCACGCCCATCATGTTGCCCTCGGCAATGCCGCAGTCGAAGTGACGGTCCGGGTGCGCCTTGCGGAACATGCCGGTCTTGGTGGCGGCAGCCAGGTCAGCGTCCAGCACCACCAGGTCGTCGTGGCCCTCGGCGGCCAGCTCCTTCAGGGTGTTGCCGTAGCTGTCACGGGTAGCGATCTTCTTCACTTCTGCCATCTTACTTGTCCTCCTCTTCCAGCGCGGCGTAAGCTGCATTCAGCTCCTGCATGGCCTGTGCGTATTCCTCATCGTTGGGGCCCTTGCCGTGCCAGTCAACGGAGTTCTCCATAAAGGAAACGCCCTTGCCCTTGAGGGTATCCAGAATGATGCAGGTGGGCTTTTCGTTCTCAGCGTGGAAAGCGGCGATGGCGCTCTCAATGGCATCAAGATCGTGGCCGTTGATGGTCAGCACATTGAAGTTGAAGGCCTTCAGCTTCTCCTCCAGCGGAGCGCTGTTCATCACGGTCTCGGTGGTGCCGTCGATCTGCAGATGGTTGCGGTCCAGCATAACGCAGAGGTTGGACAGGCCGTAGTGAGAAGCAAACATAAAGGCCTCCCAGCACTCGCCTTCTTCCACCTCGCCGTCACCCAGGATGGTGTAAACATTGATGGGCTTACCGGCGTGCTTGGCACCCAGTGCCATGCCGCAGGCGGCGCTCACGCCCTGACCCAGACTGCCGGTGGACATATCCACGCCCGGCACACTGTTCATGTTGGGGTGGCCCTGCAGGTAGCTGCCGATCTTGCGCAGGGTCTTGAGGTCCTCCACCGGGAAGAACCCACGCTCAGCCAGCGCGGCGTACAGCGCCGGAGCCGCATGGCCCTTGGAGAGCACCAGACGGTCGCGGTCAGGGTTCTTGGGATCCTTCGGATTCACCTTCATCTCTACGAAATAGAGGTACGCCAGCACCTCGGCGATATCCAGGCTGCCGCCCGGATGGCCGCACTTGGCGCTGTGAGTGCCCTCGATCACGCCCATGCGGATGTGGCAGGCGTGTTTTGCCAGGGTAAGCTTTTCTGCATTTGTCATCTTTGGTCCTCCCGTATGAACCTCAGCGTTTGCATCGGATTATGGTACGCACCCGGGCCGTACGCCCCGATGCGCTATTTCTCAAGTCTATATTATCTATTCTATGCAAAAACGTCAAGGTTCTTTCGTCAAAATGTACATCCCTTGGCAAAATCGCTTGTAAATGTTCCCGTTTTTGTTGAAAATGCAGGTCCATTTTGCCCCCGCAAAACATTTTTGCAGCTTTTGGCCGCTTCGCAATATCATCTTTTGCCGCTGTATGATATAATAAGATGAATTTGTTTGCTTTTTTTATCATTTTGGGAGGTTCCTATGTCTTTTTCCTCACCCACATCCCGGGCACAGCGCAGCCGCAGGATTTTGCCCTGGCTGCTGTACCTGTATGCCCTTGTGCTGTTCGCCATGCACTTTGTCCGCATTTTTGACAACTCCTTCTGGGGAGATGAAGGGTTCAGCATCGGCCTTGCCCAAATGAATGTTTTTGAAATGCTCCAAGTCACAGCGGCAGATAACCATCCGCCGCTGTACTATCTTTTCACACAGCTCCTGTATCATCTTCTGGGCAATCACGGATATGTCTATCATCTGTCGGCTCTGATTCCCTATGGACTCATTCTGATTCTTGCCTGTACAGTGATTTTCAGACAGTTCGGATTGATCCCCGCAGTTGTTGTTTCCACTTTTGCCTCTTTGACTGATACCGCTATCATGTTCAATGTCGAGGCCCGAATGTATTCACTCGGCGCTTTCTTTGTGTTAGCGGCCTATCTGGCACTCCATAACATTCTTCATTCCGGTAAAACCTCCGATTGGGTTATTTTCAGCGTCGCCTCTCTTTGTGCCGCTTATACGCACTACTATGCCCTGATTTCCGTTGCATTTTTCTATCTGGCTCTGCTTTCTCTGCTTCCGCAGGATAAGAGCAGCTTTAAAAAAATCCTTATCACTTATTGTGCCGCAGTGGTCGTCTACCTTCCCTGGCTTCTGGTATTGCTTCCCACTTTCAAACGTGCTGCGGCAGACTGGTGGTCCACCTTCATTCCTTCTCCGATCAATTGTATCGGATTCTTCTTCAATCCTTCTTGGACAGTCCTCATTTTCGGTCTTGCATTCCTTCTTTATTTCTCAGCACAGGCCAAGTCGTCCTCTAAATGGCTCTTCGCCCCTGATACGATCTGGCTTTTGACCGGCTTGCTTTCTGCCGCCGGCACCTCCGCAGTCGGGCTGATCGTTTCACATGCCGTTCGCCCGCTTTTTCTCGTTCGATACCTTTATCCGCTCACCGCAGTCGTTTACCTGGTTTTTGGCTTTCTTCTGTCTAAAGTCCGTTGGAGAACCATTCTGTCCAGTATTCTGATTTTGGGAACGCTGGTGTGCAGTCTACCGGATTTCTACCAAACCTATCAGCGGGAAAAGCGCATCGATCTTGCGACCACCCAGTGTCTGGAAGTTATTGCCCCCTCTCAGGATGCAGTTCTTTATACAACGAACTACTTCCTAGACTGGACACTCTTTGACTATTACTTTCCGGGACGTGTCCATGCTCAAATCGAATCCTCCAATACTTCTCAGTGCTTCACTTCTTCCGATCCTGAGATCTGGCTCTTTATGGAACATGCGCTTTCTGATGCCGAATTGAATGCAGCCTCCGACAATGGTTATTCTCACACCAATGTCTGCAACAGTACATTTGCAGAAGGCCCCGGTGAAGATTCCTTTTATTACATCTACAAATTCCAAAAATCCGCAAACACCGCCCCGTAACCATCCTCATCCGCTGAGCTTGACAAGGCGGCTTTGCATCTGCTATACTTTTTGCACAATTCCCGGCTGAAGCCGGGGCTTTGCGGGCCGAAGCCCGTGTTTCCCCCCGCAAACATTATTTTGAAACAGACACCATGAAGGGGTCTGCCGCTGGCGCGCGTGCTGGCGGCAGGCCCTTCTTGTCTGTGCATTTTCAGGAGGAATCATTGATGAATACCAAGACCCGTTCCGCGACCCGTGATCTGGTGCTGGCCGCACTGTTTCTGGCACTGGCCTTCGTGCTGCCCATGATCACCGGCCATGTGCCTCAGATCGGCAACATGCTCTGCCCCATGCACTTCCCGGTGCTGCTGGCTGGCTTCGTGCTGGGCGGCCCCTGGGGCCTGGCGCTGGGCTTTGCCGCCCCGCTGCTCCGCTCGGTGCTGTTCGGGATGCCTCCGATGTACCCCATTGCCATCGCCATGGCCTTTGAGCTGGCCACGTACGGCGCTGTGGCCGGTTTCATGTACCGCAAGGTGCAGCACACCCTGCCCATGATCTACGCCACCCTTGTCACCTCAATGGTGGCAGGCCGCCTTGTCTGGGGTGCGGTGCGCTTTGTGCTGGCCGGTCTGGCTGGCTCCAGCTTCCCGTTCAGCGCGTTCCTGTCCGGTGCGGTGCTCACTGCCGTGCCCGGCATCGTGGCGCAGCTCATCCTCATTCCGCTGATCGTGGCCGCGCTGCAGAAAGCAAAGCTGACGACTTAAAACCCCTGCGGCGACCGAACCCACACAGCAAAAAAGCCCGGAACCGTACCTGCTATGGCGGCAGGTGGTTCCGGGCTTTTCAGTTCATATTACAGTGTGGCAGCAGCTGTAACAAAAAAGAAGGAGAATCTTCAACCGGCAAATTGGAGAAGATCAGCCGGCAAAGCTTGCATTGACAGCGCGGCGGTTGCTCTGGTTGACAAAGTTCTTCTTTGCGCTCTCGAGCAGGCTTGCAAAAGCCAGGCCAATGCCGCAGTTATCGGACACGCCCTCGGTGACAGTCAGGTAAGCGTCCATCATAGTGTTGTCCAGAATAGCAGTGTTCTTGTTCATCATAATAAATATCCTCCGTATATCGGTAAATGTCATTGTGTTTTTTGGCAGGGCCTCTATCTCCCTGCATCCTCAGAGCGGAACCGTTCAGAACCCTTCGTTCTTTTGTTCCCCTCTCTGAGGATGGCCATATTATGCCACTCAATTATGAAATCGTTTTATAAATTCTATGAACAAACTATGAATTTAGTGATACATTTTTAACGTTCTTTCGTTCTTTGCGCAACTAGCACAAAACGTTTTTTATGAAAAATAAAGTTCTTGTATACATGGACGATTGAAACCTTGTTTGGAAAGTTTTTTCAGATTTTCTCTCCGTTTTGCCCAGAATTTCTTCTGCAAAAGTGGATACTCTCATGCAAAATCCGTCAGAATCCGTCAACTTCCAACAGGGCGAGGGCTTTCCTGTGCAAAATGCCCAGAAAAAAGTTCCAAACAAAAAGGCCGCCGTGCCAGCAGCACAGCAGCCTTTGAAAAGCCATTTCAGTTTTGCATCACTTGCACAGGAACGCCGGCAGGGGCTTGCCCTCCTTGCGCCACTGGTGATATTCCGCAGTGGCGGCAAATTCCACGTCACCGGCGGAGTTCAGGGCAGTTTCCACGGAATCCTGCACCACGCCAATGATAAAGCCGACACCGACCACCTGCATGGCGATATCATTGGAGATGCCGAACAGGGAGCAGGCCATGGGGATCAGCAGCAGGGAGCCGCCAGCCACGCCGGAAGCGCCGCAGGCACCCAGAGCGCTCATCACCGAAAGAAGGATGGCGGCGGGCAGGGACACCTGAATGCCCAGCGTATTGGCCGCTGCCAGCGTCATAATGGTAATGGTGATGGCGGCACCATCCATATTGATGGTAGCGCCCAGGGGGATGGAGACGGAATACATATCCTTATCCAGCCCCAGCTTTTCGCACAGATCCATATTGACCGGGATGTTGGCGGCAGAGCTGCGGGTGAAGAAGGCGGTCAGGCCAGATTCACGCAGGCAGCGGAGCACCAGCGGATACGGGTTGCAGTGCAGGTACACAAAGATGATGAAGGGCGAGACGACCAGTGCCATAAAGAGCATGGTGCCCACCAGCAGGAGCAGCAGCCTGCCGTACTGGGTAAAGATGGACAGGCCGTTGCTGGACACGTTGGTGTACACAAGGCCCATGATGCCGAAGGGTGCCAGATTGATGATCCAGCGGACGATCTGGGAGACTGCATCCGCTGTGTTCGCCAGGAACAGCTTGGTGCTGTCCGCGCCGTACTTCTTCAGGGCCAGACCGAACAGGCAGGCCCAGAACAGGATGCCGATGTAATTGCCGTTCAGCAGGGCACTGACGGGGTTTGCCACGAAGTTGGTGAGCAGGGTGTTCATCACCTCGCCCAGACCCTGGGGCACCACCTCGGATTCTGCCGCCTCAGCCAGAACGACGGTCTGAGGGAACAGGAAGCTGGTCACCACCGCAATGGCGGCGGCCAGGAAGGTGGTGAGCATGTACAGCCAGATGACCGTGCCAAAGCGCCGGTCCAGCCTGGACGTGCCCTGCGCCAGCGCACTGGCCACGATAACGAACACCAGCACCGGGGCAATGCCCTTCAGGGCACCCACGAACAGGCTGCCGAACTCTTCCACCCAGCCCGCACCGGGCACCGCCAGTGCCAGCACCGCACCGACCACAAGGCCGATGACGATGCGCAGGATCAGGCTGGTGGCGTTGTACCTTGCCGCAACCGCTTTCAACGTTTTCATAACTTTTCTACTCCCCTATCCAGATTGTGCGCCTATTGCGCACAGTTTTCCCATTCCTCTACACGGAACAAGTACGATTATACGCCTCGCAGGCCAAAAAGTCAAAGATTTTGCCCGCTTTTTTTGTTTTTCATTTCAACATATACAGACACGAGCTTTTTTCACTGTCCGTATATGAAATACAGATTCACAAAAAGAGACCGCACCCCGTGTGTTTCGGGATGCGGTCTGTTCCTGTTTTAGTCGAGATAGGACACCTTGCCGGGTACAAAGCCCTGAATGCCCATGCCGGGCGCGTCGGAGACGGTGATGTTCTTTTCGTCGAACACGGCACCGCCGAGGATGTGGTCCTCGCTGCAGAGCACCGGGCCGTCAAGGTCGATCTTGGTGATGATCTTCTTGGCGCAGGCCAGCTCCACAGCGGCGTTGACCGAGATCTTTGCTTCCAGCATACAGCCGATCATGCACTCCACGCCGTACACCTCAGCGGCGGCGGCAATGCGCAGGGCATTGGTGATGCCGCCGCACTTCATCAGCTTGATGTTCACAAGGTCGGCCGCGCCGGTCTGCATGATCCGCAGGGCATCTGCCGGGCTGAACACGCTCTCGTCGGCCAGCACGGGCACATCGGCATGGCGGGTGACATACTGCATCCCCTCAAGGTCTGCGGCGGGCACGGGCTGCTCCACGAACTCAATGTCCAGCCCCTTCTCCTGCATCTGGTTCAGGATGCGGACCGCCTGCTTGGCGTTCCAGGCCTGATTGGCATCGATGCGGAGCTTGATGTCCCGGCCCACGGCCTGCCGCACCGCGGCAAGGCGGGCCACATCCAGCTCAGGGTCGATACCAACCTTGACCTTCAGGCAGTCGTAGCCGCGCTGGACGGCGGTGCGGGCATCCCGGGCCATCTCCTCCGGCGGGTTGACACTGATGGTGATATCGGTCACGATGTTTTTGCGGGCACCGCCCAGCATCCGGTAAACAGGGGCGCTGTACTTCTGGCCCAGCAGATCCCACAGGGCCATGTCCACAGCGGCCTTGGCGCTGGTGTTGTGGACAAGCGCCTTCTGCACAGCGGCGGTCAGATCCTCAAATTCATCGAGGTCGCGGCCCAGCAGGGCAGGGGCGATATGATCCTGAATGGCACCGAGGATGGCCCCGGTGGTGTCGCCGGTGATGACACCGGTCGGGGGTGCTTCGCCGTAGCCCACCGCACCGGTATCGGTGTGGAGCTCCACGATAACATCCTCAACGCTGTTCACAGTGCGCAGTGCCGTTTTGAACGGCACCCGCAGCGGGGTGGAAATGCGGCCCAGCCGCACCTGTGTGATCTTCATAGTCCCGTCCTCCTTCTTATTCCAGCGGCAGGTTTGCCAGCTTGACAATGGCGTTTGCAATGACCTGGGCGTTCTGCACCAGACGTTCCAGATCGATGCATTCATCGGGCTGATGCTCTGTGACCGGGTCACCCGCGAACAGGGGGCCAAAAGCCACCACATTGGGTAGCATCTTGGCGTAGGTGCCGCCGCCGATGCACTTGGGCGGGGCATTGTCGCCGGTGGCATCCCGGTAAACCTCCAGCAGGGCGCTGACCAGCGGGGTCTCGGCAGGGTAGTAGAGCTTTTCCTTGTGCACCTGCCCATCCAGCGCCCAGCCTGCGGCCTCAAAGGCGGCCTGCACAGCGGGCTGACAGTCTGCCCGTTCCATGGTCACAGGATAGCGGTAGTTCAGCTTGACCCACAGATGCTGCGCGTCGCCCTCGATCAGCCCCCAGTTGCAGCTCATGGGGCCGGAGAGCGCATCCTCCAGCCGGTGGCCCAGCAGGCGCTCGCCGTAGGGATCGGTGCCCAGCTTCTCGGCCAGAAAGTGCACGGCCTGCTTTGCATCCCCCTCCAGCGGCAGCCGGTCAAGGTAGCACACCAGCCGCCCAATGGCGTTTTCGCCCTGCTCCGGGTGGCTGCCGTGGGCCGAAACGCCCACCGCTTCCACCTGATAGCCGCCGGGGACGGCTGTCACGGTGATGTGCTCCGCATCCGGCAGGGAGGCCCCCGCCGGGGCGGTCAGCACAGCGCAGGCGTAGTCCGGCACCACATTGCCGGCCACGCCGCCCTGCACCCTGCTCAGCTGCCAGGCCCCGGTCTGGTGCAGCTGCACGGCATAGCTCTCGTTCAGGATGCCCTTTTCGCCGTTGATGAGCGGATACTCGCCGTCCGGGGTGAAGCCCAGCACCGGGATCTCCCCGCCGTGGGCCTTGTAGTACAGCACGTCCCGGTCGTTGGTCTCCTCGTTCAGGCCGAACAGCAGCCGGACACGGCGGTTGAGCGGAATGTCCAGATCCCGGATGGCTTTCAGCGCGAACAGGCTGGCCACCACCGGGCCTTTGTCGTCAATGGCACCCCGGCCATACAGCCTGCCGCCCTCGATCTCGGCGGCGTAGGGCGGGTGATGCCAGCCCTCGCCCTCGGGCACCACGTCCAGATGCCCCAGCACCGCCACCATCTCGTCCCCGGTGCCGATCTCGCACCAGCCGATGTACCGATCCATGTCGGTGGTCTCAAAGCCCAGCTCATGGCAGAGGGTCAGCGCCTCGGCAAAGCAGGCATCCACCTCCTTGCCAAAGGGCTTGCCCGGCAGCGGGTCGGCCTCCACACTGCGCCTGCGCACCAGCCGCTGGAGCGCCGCCACCATCTGGGGCCGCAGCGCCGCCACGGCCTCGTTCAGTTTTTTGTCCATACGTTCCACCCCTTTTGTGATTCATTTCACAGCTTGTATTATAGAACGATTGCCCCCGCTCCACAAGCCCCCAGTTCCACGAAAAAGCGCCCCCGCATACTTCATCAGAAGTATCCGGGAGCGCTCGGTTTCAATTGAAAATTGTCAAATCCTATGATATACTGTTTTTAATGCTGGTAACAGCAGGAAAAAAGGTGCTGTCTGCAATGCAGGTGGTCATGCTTCTCGCTCCTGGTGTGCTTACAACGCCGCGCAAGCGGCAATGTTGCTCCGGGAAACGGAACTTTTTTGATTTTGTACCCTTTCCCGGAGCCTTTCAGGCGAAGGGAGGGATGTCGAATGTCTCTGACAGAAGTTTGTGCTCTGTTGACGGTAGTGATCAGTTTGCTGGCTCTGCTTGTCACCGTTGCGAAAGCCGCATTTGATGCTGGCTGGAAGATTTCTCACGAGAAGAGCGATAAAAACAAAGAAGATTGACCGCCTCTGTTTCCCCAAACCGAACGGTCAATCTTTTTTGATCCACTAGAAACGGGAAGCTGACCAAACATTGCTCGTCAGCACCTTTTCTATTTGTAGTATAGTCAATTTTAAACGATTTGTCAAGGGATATCCACCACTGTCAGACTGCCGTCTTTTTTGTTCCACAAGCCCCAAGTTCAGTGGAAAAGGCTTGACCTCTAGCAGCAGGTACGTTATCATGTATATAAGAGGTGATGCACGATGACGACCACCAAGGATGGCAACGCTGTCCTGCTTCCCGAGGAAGATTACAGCGGCATTGTGGAAACGCTTTATCTCGTCTCCGTGCCGGGAATGCGGGAAAAGCTCATGGCGGCCAAGGCCGAACCACTGGAAGATTGTGTTGACGAATCGGCTGTGGAATGGCAACCATCAAGATTTTAAGCCTTTGGACACATTACGAAAGATGACCCGAAAACGGACTGTTTTGCAGTTCGTTTTTTTTTTTCAAATTTTTTTGAAAAAGGGTGAAAGGATTTCGCGCGGCGTGTATTTAAGGAAGTAAGAGCATCCATTTTTGCCGGAGCTCCACTTCCGGCCCAAAGAAAGTGAGGGACCCCCTATGAAGAAACGACTTATCAGCCTGCTGGTGGCAATCAGTATGGTGCTGACATTCCTGCCCGTGTCGGCATTGACCGCAGCAGCAGCGGAGGATAGCAGCAACGGCGAACTTAAAATCGGACAAAACTGCTATCCCGTTCTGGACAACGTCCCTCACCAAACAGTCAACGAGCATGATATCTACACTGGTGATGGCTGGACTTACGATGCCGATGAAAATTGTAAAATTCTGACCCTGTGCCCCAGTGCGCCAACAAACTATGATTTTTTTGCCATACACACAGGGCACTCCATCACAACCGACTGTAACCTGGTAATTGGCAAAAATGCAACCGTTACGGATGGAAATTTTATAGCCTCTGTTACGAACAATGACACTATCAAAGGCGGCATTTTTAAGGATGCTGTTACAAACCATGGCACAATAATCGGTGGCCGTTTTTTCTCTTCGGTCACCAATGAATTGGATGGCATCATTGAAAATGGTCAGTTTGGTGATTGGGCTTCTTCGTACACCGTTACAAACAATGGCGGCACGATCAACGGCGGCACTTTCAAAGAGATGTCAAGCATTATCGGTACCGGTTCCGTAGCATCAGGTTATACCCTCGCAGCAGAAACGCCGTCCGTTTTTTCTTCTGTTTCGGTCAATGGGTATCACAATTCATGCTATATCATCCCGAATCAGGCATCCGTTTCTGTTGATATAAGCTATCGTTTTGATGATACTATGTACGATTTTCCACCCCTTGATGTAACCATTGATAATGCACAGCCTACGCTTCTTTCCGACTGGTGTGAGAGCAATCCCAAGATTGAGTTCGATGGTCATTACGCTTATAACGTTACCTTTACCGCACCGCCTGCAAAAGGCTCAACCGTAACCATCAGCCCACTGACCTGGCTGGTGATCGACAAGGACGGTTACCCGGCCAAGGCACAGGATTGGCATGGCAACAGGGTGAGTTATCCCGGCAACGGCTGGAATTTTGATGCGAGCAATAACACGCTGACGCTGGAAAGCGGAGATTATGATTTTTCCGGTTCAGGAACCGCACTGGGCCCCCTGAACCCGAATGTCCAGTTGGTGGTTGAATCCGGTGCAACGCTGACCGGCGGCGCATTTGCGAAAATGCCCACTGGTGAAGGTGCAGGCACATTCAAAACAGTCACCCTGAACGGAACCGGTTCTATTACAGCAGTCAATGGTCTTGCGTCCGGCGACTGGGGCAACACACTTTATGTAGTCAAGACCGGGAATAATACCATTACCGCCAGTGAACCCATCCTTGATATCAACCGCATTTTATTTGAAAACGATGATTCTCTATATCCGGATCTTCCCAACAAAAAAACCGTGTGCATCAATATAGAATCTCTTAATTCTGTGAATGCTCTTGATCCGGAAGCGGATATCATACTGAACCAGGCTTCCCATGGTTTGTCTCTTATCATGGACAGTGATGGCACACCGGTTATAGGCAATGCTCCTTTTGAGCCCGCTGGAGGATTTTATACCTACTATGGTGACGGTTGGCACATCCAGAAATCATTTGAGGGCATCGGCAGACTGTATCTGACCGGCGGAAAAACCTACAACTTCCGATTTACCGACCCCGTCAATAAAAACGGCCAGTTGGATGCAGTGAAATGCAGCATCATCAATGAGGGCAGCACCATCGAGGACGGTGTTTTCAACACTCTGGCAGCAAATGTTTTGCCCTACAGCACTTCGAGCACGACCCCTACAATCAAAGGCGGCACATTTGCAGCCGGTCTGTATTATAACAACGGCGAGATAACCGGCGGTGCATTCAACGGAAAAGACAGCATTCTCACCCATGAAACCGTGCTGAGTGGAAATTATCGCTCTGTTACCGTGAATGGTGGAGCCATCGTGAGGGTAAACGACACGCTTCCTCTCGTCCCCGATAAAACCGGCCTTGATTTGGTGCAGGGCTCCGCATGGGATCTGTATTCTTATGCAGGCACCGTCCTCACCGTAGAATCCAATGTAGATATTACGAATATCAACGGTCAAAAAATCGGCAATGCATTCAGCAGCTACTACCTGAACGGTGAAACCGACAAAAAAGTGGTACGCTTTGTGATGCCCGACAGCGATGTGGAGTTGAACTCGACCAAAATCGTTGTTCCCGACCCGAAGCCCGAACCCAAACCCGAGCCCGAACCCGAAGCCCCCACCTACACCCTGACGGTGAAAGGCGGCACGTTCACCTACAACGGCGGCGAAGCCATGACCAGCGCCAGCGTGCCGGTGGATGCCGAGGTCAAGGTGACGCTGAACCAGAGCGCCGTGCCCGAGGGCATGGTGTTCGACCTGTGGGCCATGGATGAAGCCAGCCTGCTGGGCAACCCGGCGGTCGCCTACAACCAGGAGAGCTTTACCATCCCGGCGGGCAGCGTGGCCAAGGGCAGCACCGTGACCGTGGAAGCCCAGTACCGGGATGCCACCATCGAGAGCGAGCCCAGCATTCTGGGCACTGCCGCCATCATCGGCGTGGCCGGTGCAGGCACGGCGGTCATCGTGTGGCAGGGCTACCGCATCGGCATGGAGCTGTACGAGAAGTATTTCCAGCCCACGCCGGAAGAAACTGCGGCAGAGCAGCCCGCCCCGGAAGCTCCGGCAGCTGCCGCTTCCTGAGCACAGGCGCACCCGCTCCCTTCCACGCCTGACAGAACCACATAAAAACAGCGCCGCTCCATCGTTTCCGGTGGGGCGGCGCATTTTTGCGGTTCAATCCCGGCGCAAAGGCAGGGTAAGGGACATTTTCTGGTAGGCAATGCGGGGCGTGCCATCCTCCACATGGATGATGCCGCACTTGGTAAAGCCGTTTTCTTCCAGCAGGTGCTGCATGATCTTGTTGTCGGCGTGGGTGTCGGCCCGCAGGCTCTCGCAGTGCTCCAGACACCAGGTGATCACAGCGGCGGCAACGCCGGGGTGCCTGCCCGCCGAAGCCAGCCGGTGGATGGTGCCGTAGGGCAGGGTATCGTTCAGCCACTTGCCATCCTCGATCCGGGCATAGGTGGGGTCCGGGCCAAGGATAAAGGCAAACACGCCCTCCAGCTCGCCGTTGACAAGGTAGAGGAACAGCCGGTTGGAATCAATGTCCTCTTCCAGCAGCTCCTGCGGCGGGAAATGATCTCCCCACTGGGTGGGGTTGCCGGAATCCGCCATCGCCTGCCGGGCGCGGGCATAAATTTTCAGGATCGCATCCAGATCTGCACGTCTTGCTCCACGAAACATCTTCATCCAACCTCTCTTCCGGCAGGCCGCTGCCCGCCCTGATCGTTCTGCCTTAATATAACACAAAACGGCCCTCTCCGTCAAAGCCTGCTGCAAAGGCGGAGAGGGTCGTTCATTGATGCACTTATGTGCGCTGGCTGCGTGCCCGGCGGTACTCCCGGGGGCTCTGGCCATACCGCTCATGGAACAGGCGGTAGAAGTAGCTGGTGTTCTCGTAGCCCACCTGGGTGATGATCTGCTGGATGTTCAGGTCGCTGCGGCGCAGCAGGCGGGCGGCGGTCTCCATCCGGTGCTTCTGCAGCAGTTCCTTATAGGTCTTTCCGGTCTGGGCCCGGACGCACTCGCTGACATACGCCAGCGAAACGCCGTAGCTGCGGGCCACATTGGAAAGGCTTGCTTCGCGGTAATTCTGGGTGATCTCCTGTAATGCCGCCTGGACCAGCGCTTCGCGGCTGACCGCCTCGCCGCGCGTTTCCAGCGGGAAATTCTTGGTCTGTACCATAGCGTAAAACCCTCCGTTGCGGCAGCGGCGGGATGCCGGACACCCGCCGCAGCCAGTTCATCAGGCTTTCTGGGGAAGCCTTTCTGCCTATAATACGGGCGGGTCACAGAAATAATTGCAGGAAGCTCAAATTTTTACAGAAACAAAAGATCAGAACATATTTTTGTTATGATAACGCCCGCTGCGGACGAACTCCACCCACTCGGCCAGGTTCACGGCGTGGTCGCCGATGCGCTCCAGGTACTTGATGACCATGAGCAGATCCAGGGCGGCATCCACCTTGCCGGGGTCGGCGGCGATCTCCTGCGCCAGCGTATGCTTGATGGCGTTGAAATCGTAGTCCACCTCATCGTCGGCGGCAATGACCCTGAGGGCAGCCTGCTCGTCCTCAGAGGTCAGAGCATTCAAGGCATCCAGGATCATCTTGTGCGCCTTCTGGCCCATCCTGATGGCCTGGCTCACAGCAGGATCGCCCTCCTTGCGGACAGTGACCAGATGGGGGATGATCTCCGCGATATCGGAGGCATGGTCGCCGATGCGCTCCACATCCGTGACCACCTTCATGGCGGTGGAGATGCGGCGCAGGTCGCCTGCCACCGGCTGCTGGCGGAGCAGCAGGGTCATGCAGCGGTGCTCAATGTCCCGCTCCATGTTGTTGATGCGGCCATCACCCTGCGCCACGGCGGCGGCAACCTCGGCATCGGCGGTGCAGAGGGCTTCCATTGCAGCTTCCACGGCATCGGCAGCGCTCTGACCCATCTCGGTCAGGGCCGTTTTCAGGGCGGCAAGGTCGTTTTCGTATTGTGTACGGTTGCTCATTGCGTTTTTCTCCTTAGCCGAACCGGCCCGAAATGTAATCCTCGGTGCGCTTATCCTGCGGGGTGCTGAAGATCTGCGCCGTGGGGCCGGCTTCCACCAGCTCGCCCAGCAGGAAGAAGGCGGTGCGGTCGCTGATACGGGCTGCCTGCTGCATGTTATGGGTCACGATGACCACGGTGTAGTTCTTTTTCAGCTCGCTCATCAGCTCCTCCACCTTCATGGTGGAGCCGGGGTCCAGGGCGCTGGTGGGCTCATCCATCAGCAGGACTTCGGGCTTGACAGCCAGGGCGCGGGCAATGCACAGGCGCTGCTGCTGGCCGCCGGAAAGGCCCAGAGCGCTCTTTTTCAGGCGGTCCTTGACCTCGTTCCAGAGGGCGGCACCCTTCAGGGAGCTTTCCACCAGCTCGTCCAGCTCTGCCTTGTTGTGCACACCGTGCAGCCTGGGGCCGTAGGTGATGTTATCGTAGATGCTCATGGGGAAGGGGTTGGCCTTCTGGAACACCATGCCCACCCGGCGGCGCAGCTCAGTGGGCTGCATCTCGCGGGCAAAGATGTCCTGCCCTTTCAGGCGGACATCCCCCTCGATGCGGATCCCGGGCACAAGGTCGTTCATCCGGTTCAGGGTCTTCAGGAAGGTGGACTTGCCGCAGCCGGAGGGGCCGATAAGGGCCGTGATCTCCCGCTCGCCCATGTCCAGCGAAATATCTTTCAGCGCCTTGAAATCCCCGTACCAGAGGTTCAGGTTTTTGGCTGTGATAATGGGTGATACGTTTTCCATAGTTTTCCTCTTGTATTGACTCCCTCAGTCGCGGCTATGCCGCGCCAGCTCCCTCTGAGAGGGAGCCTTTTGCGTTGCGGGCAGGATAAGCCTCCCTCCGTGAGGGAGGTGGCATCGCGCAGCGATGACGGAGGGAGTTATTTACTGCTTCTGTTTCAGTTTGGTTTTGGCCAGCCGGGCTGCCAGATTGATGGCAAGCACCAGCACCAGCAGCACTGCACCAATGGCCCAGGCGGAGTCGAAATCGCCGTCCTCAAAGGCACGGAGGTAGAGCAGCACCGACAGGGTGGCACCGTTGGAGGTGTAGGCCTTGAGCACGCCGTTGGCAATGACCTCGGCAGCACCGGCGGTGAAGAGCAGCGCGGCGCTTTCGCCCACGATGCGGCCCACGGCCAGGATGCAGCCGGTCACGATGCCGTCGATGCTGCAGGGCAGCACGATGGTGCGGATGATGTGCCATTTGCCCGCGCCCAGACCCAGCGCACCCTCACGGTAGCCCTGGGGCACCGTTTTCAGGGATTCCTGGGTGGTGCGGATGATGGTGGGCAGGTTCATGATCACCAGCGTCAGGCTGCCGGAGAGCAGGCAGGTCTGGAAGCCCAGTGTCTGGGCGAACACCAGCATACCCACCAGACCGTAAATGATACTGGGGATGCCCGCCAGCGTCTCGTTGGTGAACTCGATCACCGAGATGACCTTGCGGTTCTGGGCGTACTCGGTCAGGTAAACGGCCGCGCCCACACCCAGCGGCAGTACGATCAAAAGCGTCAGCAGGATGACATACAGCGTGTTGAGGATCGCAGGCAGGATGCCGTCCGTGCCCTTCAGCACACTGGCGGTGGTGGTCAGGAATTTCCAGCTGATGTGCGGAATGCCGCGCACCAGCACCATGCCCAGAATGCCTGCCACCAGTACCATGACCAGCACAGCCGAGGCCCAGACCAGAGCGTTCATCACGCGGTTCCAGGTGCGGCGGGAGGCAGAAGCACTGTTATTCATCGCGCTTTCCTCCCTTCAGCACCACATTGAGCAGGATATTGATGCCCATGATAAAGACGAACAGCACCAGCGCAATGCTGAACAGCGCCTGTTTCTGCAGGCCGCTGGCGTAGCTCATCTCCTTGGCAATGGCGGTGGTCAGGAAGGTGACGCTGCGGAACAGGCTGTCCGGCATGTTGGGGCTGTTGCCAGCCACCATCATCACGGCCATGGCCTCGCCGATGGCGCGGCCGATACCCAGCACGATACCGGCGGCAATGCCGCTCCTGGCAGCGGGGACGCTGACCTTGAACCAGGTCTCGGCATCCGTTGCGCCCAGAGCCAGGCTGCCCTGCTCATACTCCGGCGGTACAGCGTTGAGCGCTGTGACCGACACCGACACGATGCTGGGCAGGATCATCACCGCCAGCACCACGATGGCGCTCAGCAGGCAGGCACCGGAGGCCTTGCCAAAGGTCCTGGCCACGGCGGGCACCAGCACCTGCATGCCCAGCAGGCCGAACACCACGCTGGGGATGCCGCTCAGCAGCTCAATGGCGGTCACGACCACGGTGCGCACCTTCGGGCCTGCGGCCTTGGAGAGGAACACCGCCGTCAGCAGGCCGATGGGCACACCGATCACGGTGGCACCCAGCGTGCCGTATACGCTGGACAGGATGAAGGGCAGGATGCCGTAGGCCGGGTCGGCAGCGGTGGAAGCCCACCGGGTGCCGAACAGGAACCGGAACAGCCCGATCTTCTGGATGGCAGGCACACCGGAGAGGACCATGTACACTGAGATCAGAAGCACACAGCCCACCGCCAGGATGCCGCAGAGGAAGAAGATGAAGTTCATCACCGCTTCCAGCCACTCAGCAGGGGTTCTGGGGAGAGAAATCTTTTTGTTGTTCATAGCATCATTGCTTTCCGCAATTACTCATTCACAGGAACAGCACCGGCAGTGCGGATCAGGTCAGCAGCATCGGCACTGGTGGCAAAGTCGAAGAAAGCCTGTGCCTGCTCAGACAGGGTGACAGACTTGTTGGTGACGAACACGAAGGGACGCTGCACCTCGTAGCTGCCGTCCTTGACGGTCTCCTCGCTGCACTCCACACCGCCAACGGTGACCATCTTCACGGTGTCGCCCACAGCGGACAGGGAAGCGTAGCCGATGGCCAGAGGGTTGGCCTCCACAGCGCTGATGACAGCGCCGGTAGCGGTCAGCTCCTGCGCGTACTTGCAGCTGTCCTTGACATCCACGATGCTCTCAAAGCCATCACGGGTGCCGGAGCCAGCCTCACGGCCGATCAGAACGATCTCGCCGTCGTCGCCGCCGACCTCAGACCAGTTGGTGATCTCGCCGGTGAACATCTGCTTGAGCTGGTCAACGGTCAGATCCTCCACCTTGCTTGCATTGTTGACGATGATGGCGATGCCATCCAGAGCGATGGTGGTGCCATCCACGTCAGCCTTCTCGTCGTCCTTCAGGGCACGAGAGGACAGGCCGATGTCCAGGGTCTTATCGGTAGCACCGGTGATGCCTGCGCCGGAACCGGTGGGGTCGTAGCTGACGGTGACACCCGGCTCAACCTCAGCAAAGCCTTCGGTCAGGGCAGCGATGACGTTCTTCATGGAGGTGGAACCACCGGTAGCAACGTTGCCGGACAGGGCAGCAGCGGTGGAAGAAGCAGTGGAGCCTGCAACGGCAGAGGTAGAAGAAGCTGCAGCAGAGGAAGCAGAACCGCCGCAGGCGGTCAGGGCAGCAGCGGCAGCAACTACACCGCAGACAGTGAGAAACGAACGACGCGTGATCTTTTTCATAATATTTGTCCTCCAAACATCCGGGCTTTCCATTCCCGGCTCTTGTTTTCGTGTTTTCCTTGGGTACGGCACTATTGTATCCCAGTCGGTAAGCCGCTTCGACCACAAGCGGGAAAAATCGAGGTAAATTGTTTGGACATGTTTTTGCCCCAATGTAAAATTTGGGCGCAAAAAAGCCCGGGGTGCAGGTGCACCTCGGGCTTTTGGGGGATATTAGACTTTATCGACAGCGGAGACTGTCACTTTGCCGTCGCTCGTCAGAGCAAACTCAGCATTCTTGCCCTGCAAGGTCACATACAGCTTGAACGGCGTGCCCTTCTTAAAGGTCTCGTAGTCGCTGACCGATGCCTTGAACTGCGGCACGACGGTTTTGCTAAACGCACCGGCGGTTTTCACCAGAACGTCTGCCTTGTTCTGGAGCTCCAGCTCGTTCTTGTCGATCTTGGCGTGGAACACTTTTATGAACGCATCTCCTACAAGGCCGCTGCCATTGTACTTGATGCGCACATTGGGTTTGCAGAGATAACTTTTGGCGTTTTCATCGCCAACCACTTCGTCGCCGGTCAACACCATATCCGCGGCTACCGTCACTTCAAACTCACCCAGCCCGATGGTTGCGGACGGGATCTCGCTGCCGCCCCCATCGCAGCCGGTGAGGACACCAGCGGCAGAAGCGGCCAGCACAGCGGCGGCAGATGCTTTCAGAAAATCACGGCGGGAAAAAACATTGCGCATCAGAAATTCCTCCCATTTCAGATCTGGTTTGTTCCTATCACCATAGTACCATATTTACCCAGACTGTCAAGGGACAGAATTCAACCCCTCAGTCTCGCTACGCTCGCCAGCTCCCCTCATAGGGGAGCCCTTGGCATATCGGGAAAGTCTGCACGGATGGACAAAGCACCGTCGTTAAAGCTCGACCTCCACGCCATCGGGGCGGTAGAAGGTGACGTTCCTGCGCCACTGGGGCTCACCCATGGTGCGGCGGTAGCAGTCTGCCAGCTGCCGCACGGCTTCCTCGGGGCTGCGAACCCTTCCACCGCAGCAGGGGAGCACCAGCACCCGGAACCAGGCATCAAAGAGATGCTCTGTCCAGCCGGTGTCCTTGGCCCCGCACCGGGCGTAAAAGCCCAGGCGGCGCACAGCCATGGCCTCGTCCTCGGCTTTTTCAGGGCACTCCGCTTCAATGAGGATGGCCTGCGCGCCCTTCTCGTGGTCAGGCAGGGCGGCCAGCAGAACGGCTCCGATGCCGCCGGCCCGATACTGGGGCAGAACGGCAAAGTAATCCAGCTGGCTCACCTCACAGCCCACGGGCCGCACCATCAACAGATACGCCACCAGCGCATCGTCCTCATACACGCCCCAGGTGTGGGCGGTACCGGCGGCCTCGCTGTTCAGGATCATGCTCAGGGGCTTCAGCTCTCCGGCAGGAAAATCCCGGCGCATCTCGTTCAGGTAAACGTTCGTCAGCTCTTCGGCGGTCAGCAGCCGCCAGGTCAGGCTCTCGGGGTTCATACGATACGGGTTCCTTTCTGGTAGACAGCCTGAATATTCAGTTCCTTGTCCGCCAGGATCACATTGCCGTAGCGGCCTGCAGCCAGACTGCCGTAATCATTGTCGATGCCAATGCTCTTGGCGGGGTTTTCGCTGGCGGCGCGGACAGCGCTTTCCAGCGGGACGTTCATCTCCAGCACGGCACGCTTCATACAGTCGTACAGGCAGGTGGCACTGCCCGCAATGGTGCCGGGGTGCTCGGTCAGGGTGGCGCGGGGGCCGCTGACCGTGACCGCCTGACCGCCCAGGCTGTACTGGCCATCGGGCAGGCCGCAGGCCATCATGCTGTCGGCGATCAGGATGACATGGTCATCCCCGAAGGTATTGAAGGTGAACCGCACCATGGCCGGGTGAATGTGGACATTGTCGGTGATGAGCTCCACCTCCGCGCCCCGTTCCAGCGCCGCAATGATGGGGCCGGGCTCCCGGTGGGTGATGCCGGGCATGGCGTTGTACAGGTGGGTCATGTGGGTCGCGCCTGCGTCAAAGGCGGCGTTGGCGGTGTCGTAGCTGGTGCAGGTGTGGGCAATGGAGATGCGCACCTCGTCATGGCAGGCGGCAATGAACTCCAGCGCACCCGGCTCCTCCGGGGCGATATCCACCAGCTTGATCAGGCCGTTTGCCCGCTTCTGCAGGCGGCGGAACATTGCAACATCCGCCTTGTGGAGATACTCCGGGTTCTGGGCACCCACCTTGTTGGGGCTGATGAAGGGGCCCTCCATGTTGATGCCCACAAGGTCTGCGCCTCTGCCGTTTTGATGGGCGGCGGCAGCATCCATCACGCCGTTCAGGATCTCTTCCGAAAAGGTCATAGTGGCGGGGCAGATGGCCAGCACGCCCTTACCGGCCTCAAAATCGGCCAGGGTCTGGATGGCTTCTTCATTGCCGTCACAGAAATCCTTGCCCATAGCACCGTGGAAGTGGATATCCACCAGGCCCGGCAGAGCGTAAGCGCCCTTGGCATCCACGATCTCTTCGCCTTCCTCCGGCTGTGCAAAGGGCACGATGCGCCCCTCCCGGATGGTCAGGCTCCCCTCCTCAAAGGTGTGGCGGGGGGTATAAATCAGAGCATTTTTGATGATCATTTTAATGCCTCCTAAACCTCTCCGTCTGCGAAGCAGACGGAGAGGTTTTGTCTTACAGCAGGCTCAGTGCTTCCTCATCGGCCACAAGGATGCAGTCGGGGTGCATCTGCAGGATGGAGCCCGGGCACTCGGGGGTCACAGGGCCGGAGACGACCGCCTTGACTGCCTTGGCCTTTGCCAGACCGTTGGCCACCACCAGCACCTTGCGGGCCTGCATGATGGTCTTGATGCCCATGGTGTAGGCCTGCTTGGGCACCAGATCCTCGTTGCCGTCGAAGAAGCGCTTGTTGGCCTCGATGGTGGCAGGGGTCAGATTCACGCAGTGGGTCTCCAGCTCAAAGGCCTCGCCCGGCTCGTTGAAGCCGATGTGGCCGTTGGGGCCAAGGCCCAGCAGCTGCAGGTCGATGCCGCCCACGCTGTGGATGATCTCGTTGTACTTTTTGCAGGCATCCGCAGCATCGGGGTTGGTGCCGTCGGGCAGATGGATGGCCTCGGGGCGGATGTTGACCTTGTCAAACAGGTTCTTGTGCATAAAGCTCCAATAGCTTTCGGGATGCTCCTTGGGCAGGCCGCGGTACTCGTCCAGATTGACGGTGGTGACCTCAGAGAAATCCAGGTCGCCCTTGTTGTACCAGTCCACCAGCTGAGCGTATGCGCCAACAGGGGTGCCGCCGGTCGCCAGACCCAGCACGCAGTTGGGCTTCATAATGACCTGTGCGGAGATGATGTTGGCAGCCTTGCGGGACATGTCCTTGTAATCTTTTGCACGAATGATCTTCATAATGGGGAACCTCCTGTTATTTTGCTTTGTTGTTTTCAGTATAGCATATTTTCCAGCCAAAAGGGTAGCCGGTTTGTGAACAAAACAAAATGCCGCCGAAAGCGGGGCGTAAACGCCCGCCCTCAGCGGCATTTTTACAGTTTGGGAATGGATGCGGAAGCAACCAGCCTTCCGCACGGAAACGTGCTCAGAAGGATGCTTACAGCATCTTCTTCAGCTCATCATACACGAACTGCACCTTGGTGCCGATGATGACCTGGCAGGTGGTCTTGTCGGGGCGGATGACACCGGCAGCACCGGCAGCCTTCACAGCCTTCTCATCCACAGCGGTGTAGTCCTTAATGGTGAAGCGCAGGCGGGTAGCGCAGTAGTCCACGCTGGAGACGTTCTCCTTGCCGCCGATGGCCTTCAGCACGCCAGCAGCAACCTCAGTGTAGTTGTTGTTGGCCAGAACGACCTTCTTCTCAGCTTCTTCGGCATCCTCGTCCTCACGGCCGGGGGTCTTCAGGTCGAACTTGGTGATGGCGAAGTAGAACACGAAGTAGAACACCACGAATGCAGCGATGCCCAGAGGAATGATCATCCAGGTCTTAGCAGCTGCAGGCAGAGAAGCGGAGAACACCAGGTCGGTAGCACCTGCGGAGAAGCAGAAGCCAGCACGGAAACCGGAGTAGTAGGTGATGATGGTGAAGATACCGTACAGAGCGGAGTACACAACGTACAGCGGGAAGCACAGGAACATGAAGCCGAACTCGAAGGGCTCGGTAACGCCGCAGACGAAGGCGCAGATGGCAGCGGACAGAACCAGACCGATGGCAGCCTTCTTGTTCTTGGCGGTACGGACCATAGCCAGTGCAGCACCGGCGATACCGAACATCATGCAGGGGAAGAAACCGGACATGTACATACCCAGGCTCCAGCCCACATCAGCAGAGGTCTCACCTGCCCAGAAGTGGGACAGGTCGCCCAGGCCGATGGTGTCGAACCAGAACACATTGTTCAGAGCGTGGTGCAGGCCGGTGGGGATCAGCAGACGGTTCAGGAAAGCGTAGATGCCAGCACCGATGCCGTCCATGCCTGCGATGCCTCTGCCAATGGCGACCAGTGCATCGAAGATGACGGGCCAGACGAACAGCAGAGCGACAGAAACAACGATGGAGATCAGGCCGGTGGCGATTGCAACAAAGCGCTTGCCGGAGAAGAATGCCAGCCAGTCAGGCATCTGAGTGCTCTTGAACTTGTTGTAGCAGGCTGCACCCACCACAGCGGCCAGGATGCCGATGAAAGAGTTGCCGGCCACCTTCTGGAAAGCGATGTAGGTAGCGGTGCCCTCTTCCAGGGTGCGCACCATGCTGACCACGCCGGGGCTCAGCAGCTGCTGCATCATCAGGTAGCTGACCAGGCCAGCCAGACCAGCGGTACCGTCGTGGTCATCAGCCAGGCCAACGGCTGCACCGATGGCGAACAGCCATGCCATGTTATCGATCAGAGCGCCGCCTGCCTTGACCAGCAGGAAGCCAACGGTGTAAGCTGCACCGGAAGTTGCAGCACCGGGGACACCCATGACACCCGGGGCCAGAGCATAGCCGAGACCCATCAGGATGCCGCAGATCGGCAGCACAGCGACGGGAAGCATCAGAGCTTTGCCCAGTTTCTGGAGATACTTCATCATAAGACACATTCCTCCTTAAAGAATGTTGTTGTTATGGAGGCCTCTGGTTGCAGGCTGTCCATAATTGCGTAACAATATTTTAACACATCCTCCGAAAAAAAGAAATAGGGTTCACGCCCGTTTTCGCAATTTTGCACCAAAAATCCTTGAATTTGCATCTTTCGTGAAAAACTTTTTGGAATTATTGCGCATTTCGGAGCAGGATTTTGAAAAAACTTTTCTTTTGCCCTTTCTTCCCAAACCGCTTGCATCCCGCGCCGGAATCGGGTACTATACTTATAAATAGAAAACACAAGACCCAGGGAGGTTCTTTTTATGGAATGGACTGATATCCGCCTGACCGTGGCCAAGGCCGATGCCGACAACGCCGAGGCCGTTGCCACCATGATCGCCGAAGGCGGCATCTATATCGAGGATTACAGCGACATCGAGCAGCAGGTGGCCGAGATCGCCCATGTGGATCTGATCGAGCAGGAGCTGCTGGATAAGCCCCGCGACACTGTGATCATCCACATGTATCTGGAGCCGGGCGCTTCCCCCGTGGAGACGCTGGCCCTCATTCAGGCCCGGATGGAAGCGGCAGGCATCGCCTACACCGTGGAGACCGAGGGCGTGGAGCAGGAGGACTGGCAGAACGGCTGGCGCAAATACTACCACCCCATGGACATTGGCAAACGGCTGGCCATCGTGCCCTCCTGGCAGGAGTATGATACCGACCGCGTCAAGCTGATCCTTGACCCCGGCCTTGCTTTTGGCACCGGCGGCCACGAGACCACCAGCCTCTGCCTGGAAGCGCTGGACGAGCGGGTCAGGGGCGGTGAGCGGGTGCTGGACATCGGCACCGGCAGCGGCATCCTTGCCATTGCCGCCCTCAAGCTGGGCGCAGACAGTGCCGAGGGTGTGGACATCGACCCCGTGGCCGTGCGCACCGCAGGCGAGAATGCCGCCCTGAACGGCGTGGCCGACAAGCTGACCGTTCTGGTGGGCGACCTGTCCGACAAGGCCAGCGGCAGGTACGACATCATCACCGCCAACATCGTGGCAAACGCCATCATCAGCCTTGCCCCCGCCGTGCCCGGCCTGATGGCCGAAAATGCCACCTTTATTGCCAGCGGCATCATCGACAGCCGCAAGGACGAGGTGATCGCCGCTCTGGAAGCCGCTAGCCTGACCGTGCAGGAAGTGAAGGAGAAGCGCGGCTGGGAGTGTATCGTCTGCAAAAAAGCGTAATTGCAGAAGCTTTCATGATTTCTTTCAGCTGGCTTGCCCTCTCCGTCACCTTCGGTGCCACCTCTCCCAAAGGGAGAGGCCTTGGCAAAAAGATGAAGTTTGCGTGGACTGCCAAGGGCTCCCACTTTGGGGGAGCTGGATTTGCGAAGCAAAGACTGAGAGGGCGAGGACGTTTAAGGAGAACCACTATGCCTCACCGTTATTTTACAACCGAAATCTCCAATGGCACCGCCACCCTGCGGGGGGCCGATGCCCATCATCTTTCCCGCGTGATGCGGGGCAAGCTGGGGGACACTGTCATCTTATGTGACGGCAACGCCGTGGAATACACCGCCACCATCACCGGCTTCGGGCCGGAGACGGTGGAGTTCAGCGTGGAGCCGGGCTATCCCAGCGCCGCCGAACCCAGCGTGGAAGTGACCCTGTTCGTGGGTTACCCCAAGCAGGACAAGCTGGAACAGGTCATCCGCCACGGCGTGGAGCTGGGCTGCACCCACTTTGTGCCCTTCTTCAGCCGGTACTGCGTGGCCGCCCCCAAAAAGGAGGAGCAGAAAAACGAGCGCTACAACCGCATCGCCTTTGAAGCCGCCAAGCAGTGCGGCCGGGGCGTGCTGCCGGATGTCGCCCTGCCCCTGCCCAATTTCGGGGCCCTCTGCCGCAGCCTGGAAGGGTACGATCTCGTGCTCTTCTGCTACGAGCTGGGCGGCGCGCCCCTGCGCCAGCTGCTGGCAGACGCACAGCCTGCCGACGGCCAGCGGCTGAAGATCGCCCTCATCACCGGTGCCGAGGGCGGCTTTGCCGTGGAAGAGGCTGAAATGGCCGCCAATGCCGGTGTGAAAACGGTCGGCCTCGGCCCCCGCATCCTCCGGTGCGAGACCGCCCCGCTGGCGGTGCTCTCTGCCGTGATGACCCTAACGGGCAACTTGGAGTAATTTTTATTTTCACATATACAAAAAGGACGGCGCATGCCGTCCTTTTTGTTTACTTTATTTTCGCGTTCATCAGCGCTTTTTTCACCTCAATGAGGTTTTGCGGGCTGACCGAGAAGCTCCGCAGGCCCAGCTGCAGATATTGCAGGGTGTTGGCCGGATTGCCCACCGCGCTGCCGCAGATGGTCACGGGGATCCCGCCCTCCCGGGCAGCCTCCACCACCATGCGGATGAGCTTTTTCATTGCGTGGCTGGCCGGGCGGTAGTAGCGCTCGGCAATGGAGATATCCCGATCCACCGCGTGGGTGTACTGGGTCAGATCGTTTGTCTCGATGACAAAGAAATTGCACCCGTGCTCCACGAATTCCTCTGCCGTCAGGCAGGCCGAGGGCACCCCGAACATCACACCAAAGGGCGTATCCGGGTCAAACTCATCTCCGCGCTCCCGCAGCAATTGGCGGCAGTGCGCTACCAGCCGCATGGCCTCATCCCAATCTTCGAGGTTGGTCACCATGGGGAACATGACCCGCAGGGGGCCGTGGGCCGCCGCCCGGAGCAGGGCGCAGATCTGCGTCTCAAACTGATGGGTCTGGCGCAGGCTGCTGCGGATGCCCCGCAGGCCCAGCTTGGAGGATTCCAGCCCCCTATGGATATCGGCCATGGCGCGGTCCACACCAAAATCAAAGGTGCGCACTGTTACCACACCGCCCTTTGCGGCGGCAATGCAGGATTGATAGAACACGAACTGCTCCTGCTCGTCCACCGGGCGGCCCGGCAGCATCATATAGCCGCTGCGCAGCAGGCCCACGCCGGAAGCGCCTGCCTGCAGCGCCGATTCGATATCCTCCTGCCCGTAGCAGTTGGCCAGGAGCTCAAACGGCACATCATCCTTTGTCCGGTTGGGCAGGGCGCTGATGCGGGCGGCTTCCGCGCTCTCCCACTGCAGCTCGCAGATGCGGCTGACCGCCTGCTGGCGGGTGTTGGCATCCGGGTCCAGGATGCACTCGCCGTTGTTGGCATCCAGCACCACGGTGCGGCCGTCGCAGTCGTCCAGAAACTCCCGTCCCACCTGCACCACGCAGGGAATGTGCATGGCCCGCGCAATGATCGCCGCGTGGCTCTGCTTATTGCCCTCCGAAGTGATGATGCCCAGGATCATTCCCGCCGGAACGCTGAACAGATCGCTGGGCATCAGCATCTCTGCCGCCAGGATCACCGGGTGATCCAGCGCCAGCCAGACCCGGGGACGGTTGGTCAGCACGTTCACCACGCGGCGGGCGGCATCCAGAATATCTGCACTGCGCAGCTGCATGTAGGCGTTGTCCTCCATGGCAGCAAGCTGCTCCGCATAGCGGTTGCCCACACGGTACATGGCTTCGGCAGCGCTGATGCCCGCCTTGATCTGGAATTTGACCTCGTTCATAAAGCCTTCATCTTCCAGCATCATGCTCTGGAACAGGAAGATGGCCTGCTCCGTGGGGCCGCTGCGGTCTGCCATGCCGTCCAGCTCACGCTGGGCTGTCCGGACAGCGTTTTCCAGCAGGCGCTGTTCCCGTTCCGCGTTGAACGGCCCGGTGGCAAAATTTTCGTGCCAGCGCTCCAACCGGCTCACCTTTCCCATCACAAGGCCCGGCGAGGCGCTGCGTCCCTGATAGACCTTCATTCCTCGATCACCTCCGGCAGTACCGGCCCGGTAAGGGCACGGCAGACCAATGCCTGTAAGAACGTATTGGGCAGCAGAGCGGCCCGCGCGGCCTGTGCCGCATTGCCGCTGCCCTCAAACAGGGGCGCAAAGCTCTCGATGCGCTCCCGGTCGCATTTTTCCAAAAAGGCTTCCGCCAGTGTCCGGGTGGTATAGAACACGGTGGGATCCACGCCCGCATCCTCGGCGGCAGCTTCCAGCGGGGCCAGCTGGGCATCCTTCATGTTGGCCAGCAGCAGGGCCGCATCCGCTGTCAGGGTCACGGGGTATTTTTCCCGCACCGCCTTCTGCACCTGCTGGAATTTCCACGCAAAAGCGGCGGCATCCTCACAGCTCTCGGCGCTGGTGGAAACGGCATAGGCGCAGCCCCGCAGATATCCCATGGCGCGGCGGGTATCGTAGTAGCCCAGCTCCATGTTCCGTCTGGCGGTATCGGGGTCAAAGTGGAGGATGTCCCCCAGCTCCCAGTAGCTGCGGATCATGGTGGTGGGCAGGCCGGTGCGGTTGGGCAGGGTGATGCCCACCCCTTCCAGATCAACACAGACCAGCTCCTCCGCGCCCATCTTCTGGGCCAGCGCGGTGGGCATATTGTCCCGGTAGCCGCCATCCAGGAACTGCACCCCGTCGATCTGCTTTGCCCGCAGGGCGGGGAAACAGGCGGCCGAGGCCAGCAGGTAATCCTTTACCTTGCCCGCCGGGATATCCTCCAGCGTCAGCTCCCGGGGCTTCAGCCCCCGCTTTTCCACGGTGACAAGGCCGAACCGGATGGGCGAAGCCCGCAGGGCATCCTCATCCAGCACCCGCTCCACGATCTCTTCCAGCGGGGTCACGTCCATGCCGCCGTCCCGCACCACTTCCCGCAGGAAGGCGTGCAGCTCAGAGAGGTCGGCGTTTTCCTCCGGCAGCTCCATCACATCCTGGCTGCGGATGCTCATCCACATATCCCGGGCCGTTTCGTACAGGTCCAGCGCAAACATGGCACCGTTCAGGCTGCCCACACTGGTGCCGGTGATGATCTGGGGCCGCCAGCCCAGCTCGGTCAGGGCACGCCACACACCCACCTGATAGCTGCCGCGCGCACCGCCGCCTGCCAGCACCAGTGCCTTGACCGGGGTATCATTCTGTGCCATCTGGAACGCCTCCTAGTCATTCTTTGGAAATCTGTCAGAAGTATACCATATTTTCCGAAAAAATTCTCCCTGTTTTTGGAACAAAATCCATGGTATAATTTTGTTAACTTGTGTGAAACGATGGTGGAGGTAAAACAATGCACTGCAACAACTGGATCTTTGATATGGACGGCACCCTGACCGACAGCATGACCGTGGTATGGGAGGGTGCGCCCGATGCCCTGCTGGCCCGCTATGGCCGCACCCCAAAATCTGACCTCCACAAAACGCTCCTGACCATGGGCATGGCCGATGGCGCGGCCTACCTCATCCGGGAGTATGACCTGCCCCTGAAAATGGAGGACTACAACGATGTGATGTGGGATGTTATCACCAAGCTCTACGAGACCGTGGAGCTCAAGCCCGGCGTGCGGGAGCTGCTGGCCCGCCTGAAGGCCGAGGGTGCCCGCATGTGCATCTGCTCCAATACCTGGAGCGCCCAGTGCCGCACCGTGCTCACCCGTTTGGGCATCGATGAATATTTCGACTTCTATGTGGAGGCACAGGGGGCGCTCCACAAGAGCAGGCCGGATGTATTTTTCCAGACCCTTACACGCCTGGGCGGCACTGACCCCGACCGGTGTGTTGTCTGTGAGGATTCCCTCTACGCCGCCCGCACCGCCCACGACGCAGGCTTCCACGTCATCGGCATCGCCGATGCCGCCAGCAAGTCCGATGAGCCCGCCCTGCGGGAGGTCAGCGACCAGTTCCTGACCGACTGGACGGAGCTGGACTGGAATAAGGTATAAGGATACAGCAATAAAACCCCGCCAAAAAAGGCGGGGTTTTACATTTTCAGCTCTTCTTATTTTTTTCTTCTGCCAGAACCGCGTGATAATCGGCAAGGATCTGTTCCAGCGTGATGGTTTTCATACTGGCGATCAGATTGTTTTTCAACGTATCGTAGGTTTTGCCCAGCACATTGCCGATGTTCCGGCCCACCGGACAAAAGGGCGAAGGAGAATTATGAATCCCGATCATTTTATCAATCGCCTCCGGGTCTACGACAGAACAGATCCGATACAGATCGATCTTCTCCGGCGGCAGAGCAAGCGCCGCACCGCCCGTGCCGGGCTTTACCGTGATGATCTCGTCTTTTTTCAGGGCACTGAGGATATTGCGGATGGTGACTGGGTTGCACCCTGTCGAACATGAAAGCAGTTCACTGGTCACTTTTTCCCTTTCACCGTACTCTGAAAGAAAAACCAGACAGTGAACCGCAATGGAACATTTATTGCTGATGTGCATAGGCGTAACCCTCCCTCTCTTATTTTATCGCATCTTCCTTTTGGTGTAAATATTGACACTACATCTTTTCAGTGGTATACTCCATTTTAAGATGTAGTTTTATTTTTTACATCAAGGAGGATTTTCTTATGAACTGCTTCCAACTCATTTTCAGCCCCACCGGCGGCACGGAACGTGTTGCAAAAGCGATCACTCAGACCTGGCCGAATGTGCAGACCATCGATTTGTCCGCACAGAACTTTACCGCACCTGCCATTCCATTCAGCGCAGGTGACCTCGTTCTGATTGCAATGCCTGCTTTTGAAGCCATGGCACCTCAGCCCGCTCTGGACCGTCTGGCGCTCTTACAGGGCAATGGTGCCCGCTGCGCCCTGGCAGCGGTCTACGGCAACCGTGCCGTTGATAACACCCTTGCCCAGATGGAAGACTATGCCCGGAACGCCGGGTTCCAGCCCATTGCCACAGTTTCTGCCGTTGCGGCACACAGTCTGCTGCCTGAATTTGCCGCCGGCCGTCCGGACGATGCCGATTGCCAGCAGCTGACCGCTTTCGGCAAGCAGATCCTCGAAAAATTCACTTCCGGCTCCGATACCTGCCCGCCAATTCCCGGAGAGCATAACTGCAAAGCGAAGCGGGCCGGGCTGATTCCCACTGTCAATGCCAATTGCACTTCCTGCGGACTCTGTGCACGGGAATGCCCCGTGGGAGCCATCTCCTACGATAACTTCACCGTTACCGATCCGTCCAGGTGCATTACCTGTATGCGCTGTGTTTCCCGCTGTCCGGTTCACGCCCGGTCTGTGGATGCCGCCATTGTTGCACAGGTGACCGATTTCCTGAGAGCCCGCTGTTCCGACCGCAAAGAAAACGAGCTGCTCCTGTAAGACACCTTACCCTTCCAGAAACGCCCGGAACGCCGCCCTTACGGCGGGCTCACGCCCCCGGGGAATGGGCACCCGTGCCCCGCTGCGCATCCAGAGCTCCCCGGAGGAGAGCTGGGCGGCGGCGGCAAGGTTGACCACATAGGAGCGGTGGGGCTGCAGAAAACGGGCATCGGCCAGCAGGGGCTTTGCCACCTCGGAAAAGGGGACCCGCAGGGAGAGGGAGGCCACGTCCTCGCCGCTGGCAAGGTGGTAGTGCACCACATGATGGGTGCACTCCAGATACTCGATGTCCGCAAAGGGCAGAGCCCGCAGGCCCATAGCCGTGGTGACCGGGATGACCGGGCCGTATTCCGGCTCGGTGGCCCGGTCCAGCAGGGCCGTCAGCTGCTCCGGACGGAACGGGATATGCAGGTACTGCATCGCGTCCACCCGGAATGCTTCGTAGGCATAGGCCGTGGTGTGGGCCAGAAAGGCCAGCGGAGCCCGCACACCCCGGCGGCGCAGCTCTGCTGCCGCCTGCAGGCCGCAGCATGGGTTGGCGGCAGGCAGCTCGATGAGGTAGAGCTCGTACCGGGAGCCTGCTTTCTCCTGCTGCAGCAGGGCCGCTGTGCTTTCCAGCTGCTCCACGATGCAGGCATCGGCCCGGCGGGCATAATATTCCATGCAGTGGCGCTGCACCCGGCCCCGCAGCACAGGGTCCGGGCTGCACACCGCAATGTGAAAGATCATATCCGCTCCTCCTTTCTCTCTGCACAGCGCTTGATTTTTGCGCCATGAGGGAGTATTATGGACGAAAAAAGAAATGGGGGACACCGCCATGGATCAGCCGCTCGTCAGCATCATCCTGCCCGTATACAACGCTCAGAATCATCTGGCCCGCTGCATCGGCAGCATCCTGAACCAGACCTATAAAAACATTGAACTCATCATCCTGAACGATGGCTCCAAGGATCACAGCCTGCCCGTGTGTGAGGAGTTCCGCGCCAAGGACAGCCGCATCGTGCTGGTGGACAAGGAGAACTCCGGCGTGTCCGACACCCGCAACCTGGGCCTGAAACTGGCCGGGGGCGAGTATGTCCAGTTCGTGGACAGCGATGACTACATCGACCCGGACTTCACCCAGCATTTGGTGGAAGCCGCCGAGACGCACCACGCAGATCTTGTGATTGCGCCATACAAGATGGTGATCCCCGCCGGGGCCACAAAGCCCGAGCAGGTGCTGGAAAAGCTGGAGGACAATCTGGGCGTGATGAGTGTTGCCCGGCCCCCTGAGGTGCGGGAATACGGTTTCCTGCCCGCCGGAGTCTACGACAAGGACACCTTTGCCCTGCGGCTGATGGACAAGCCTGCCTCCTACTTTTACAGTGTGCTCTGGAACAAGCTCTACCGCCGCATCCTGCTCACCGGCAATGACATCCAGTTCACCAGCGAGCTGAAATGGGCCGAGGATCTGGTGTTCAACATGCAGTATATCCAGTATGCCGAAACCTTTGTCTCCATTGACAAAGCCGGTTACTACTACGTCCAGAATCCCCAGAGCATCTGCCACACCCAGATCAACCCGGCCTCCATCGTGCAGAACAAGATCCAGACGTTCCGGTATTATAAAGACCTCTACACCCGCCTTGGAATGTACGAGGAGGTGCGGCCCCAGCTGTACAAGTTCCTGGTGGATATCGCCGAGAGCACCTACCCCTCCGGCCCCTTCAAAAAGATCATTGAGGAAGCCAAGGAATATTGGAAAAACCGGAAAGAATAAACCAAAATCGGGAGACCCCCTGCGGGGTCTCCCTTTTTTGTGGTTATGCTCCGATGGCAGCGCACTTCTTTGCCAGCCAATCCCGCTCTTCTTCATTCAGGCGGGGAGCCAGCTTCTCAAACACTTCGCGGTGGTAGGCGTTCAGCCAGTCCAGCTCGTCCCGGGTCAGAACACCGGGCACCACAGGAGAGGTGGCAATGGGCACAAAGGTCAGCGGACGGAAGGCCAGGAAGGTGCCGTACTGGTTGTCGGCCTTGTGGTAGCACTCCAGTTCGTTCTCAATGCGGATGCCCACCTGACCGGCCTCGTACACGCCCGGCTCATCGGTGATGATCATGCCCGGCTGGAACACCGTGGTGTTGCGGCCGTTCAGGGCGTGGGGACCCTCGTGGACGTTGCCCACAAAGCTGACGCTGTGGCCGGTGCCGCAGCGGTAGTTGATGAGGTGCTGCCACAGCGGCTCACGGGCAATGGTATCCAGCATGTGGCCGTCGCAGTAGTTCAGCCAGACAGCCTTTGCAATGTCGATGTGGCACTGCAGGGTCCAGGTGTAGAACAGCTTTTCGTCCTCGGTCAGCTCACCCAGCGGGTAGGTGCGGGTGATATCGGTGGTGCCGTCCAGATAGGTGGCACCGCTGTCCACCAGCAGGAAGCCCTTGCGCTCCAGCTTGGCATGGTCCTCCTCGGTGGCGTGGTAGTGCATCATGGCAGCGTTTCCACCGTAGGCGGCAATGGTGCCAAAGCTCTCCACGATGAATTTGTCCTGTGCGGAGCGGTACTTGTGGAGGATCTCGTCCACAGTCAGCTCGGTCAGCTCTTCCCCGGCAGCCAGACGCTCTTCCAGCTCCTTCTGGAACCGCACCATGGCAACCGCATCCCGCAGATGGGCTTCGCGGTCGTGAGCCAGCTCGACCTCATTCTTCACACCCTTCATGGGCAGCAGGGGGTCGGCCTCATCCTTCACGGTCAGGGCGGCGTTGTTCTGCAGGGTCTCGTAAACGGCAAAGTTCACGGATGCAGGGTCAGCCAGCACGGTCTGGGGCTCGGTCTCAGCGGCCAGGAACTTGAGCACATCATCGTACTCCTGGATCTCCACGCCGTTGGCCTTGAGCTCTGCAGCAGCTTCCGCGCCCAGACGTGCAGTGTTGATGAAGAGCACCGCGCGCTCCGGGGTCACATAGCAGTAGGACATGGCATAGGGGGTGCACTGGATATCCATAGCGCGCAGGTTCAGCAGCCAGGCCAGATTATCCAGCTTGCCCACCAGCTGTGCGGTGCAGCCCAGCTCCTTGAGCTTGCCGCGCAGGCGCTCCAGCTTTTCGGCAGGGGAGAAGCCTGCATACTCCTTGGGCAGGATCCATGCCGGGGTGGCAGGCCGGGCGGGGCGGCCCTCGGTCCACAGCTCATCCTCAAGGTTCAGGGTCTTGATGGTGCCCTTCTTGGCATCCAGCTCCTTCTGCACGCCGCGCACCAGCCCGCAGGAAGCGGTCAGGCCGCACAGGCCCAGCACGCCGTTCTCAGGCAGCACCTTGCCGCAGTATTCCTCCACGGTGGGCACGCCCGGCTCACCCATCCGCATCAGCTGGATCTCGGTACCGGCGATTTCCTTTTCCGCCTGCACAAAATAGCGGCCGTCTGCCCAGACAGCGCTCTCGGTGGGGGTGACGACGAAGTTGGAGTTTTCGCCGTGGAAGCCGGAGAAATAGGTCAGGGAGGTGTAATGGTCGGGCAGGTACTCGCTGGAATGCGGGTCACCCACCGGGATCAGATAAACGTCCACGCCGTTGGCCTTCATGGCAGCCCGCAGGGCAGCCAGGCGCTCAGGAACCGTGTTCATGCTCATAATAAAAAGCCTTCTTTCTTCCATCTATCTGCCGGAAAAACGTCCGGCGGCGGGAGTCACTGTGTCCTATTGTACCATCACTCCGGGCAGAATGCAATTCACCGGCAGCGAAAAGCCCCCGCCGGGGCATCAGCACTCAGGCGGGGGCAGAAAGCACGGTCACTGCACGTTCTTTTTTGCAAGATCTTTGGTGTACAGGGCACGGGTGGCGTTCAGCACAGCCAGCACCATCACGCCCACATCGGCGAAGATGGCGGTCCACATGCTGGCCAGACCCAGCGCACCCAGCACCAGGCAGGCGAACTTGATCGCCAGAGCAAACACGATGTTCTGATACACGATGCGCAGGGTGCGGCGGGCAATGCGCATGGCCAGCGCGATCTTGGCCGGGTCATCGTCCATCAGGACAACGTCAGCGGCCTCGATGGCAGCATCGGAGCCCAGAGCACCCATGGCGATGCCCACATCCGCACGGGACAAAACCGGAGCATCGTTGATGCCGTCGCCCACAAAAGCGAGGTTTTCTTTGGGCTGCTTTGCGGCGAGGAGCGTTTCGATCTGGTCCACCTTGTCGCCGGGCAGCAGACCTGCATGGTATTCATCCAGACCCAGCTCGGCGGAAACGGCCTTTGCCACAGGCTCCGCGTCGCCGGTCAGCATAACCGTCTTGCGGACACCAGCCTGTTTCAGGCCCTTGATGGCAGCAGCACTGTGGGGTTTGACCACATCAGCGATGAGCAGATAGCCTGCGTATCTGCCCTCCATTGCAACATGGACGATGGTGCCCGGCTCGGTGATCTCGGGAACCGTCAGGCCCAGCTTTGCCATCAGGCGGGCGTTGCCGGCAGCGACGGTTTTGCCGTCCACCTTTGCGGTCACGCCGTGGCCGCCCAGCTCCTGCACATCGGTCACACGGTTCGGGTCAATGTCCTTGCCGTAAGCGTTCTTGATGCTCAGGGAGATGGGGTGCTTGGACCAGCTCTCGGCCAGTGCGGCGGCTTCCACAAGGGCGTCCCCGGTCACACCGTTTTCGGGGTGGATGCCCACCACCTTGAAGGTGCCCTGGGTCAGGGTGCCGGTCTTATCAAACACCACGATGCCGGTGCGGGCCAGCTCTTCCAGATAGGTGGAGCCCTTGACCAGGATGCCGCAGGCAGACGCGCCGCCGATGCCGCCGAAGAAGCTCAGCGGGATGGAGATGACCAGAGCGCAGGGGCAGCTGATGACCAGGAAGGTCAGGGCGCGATAGATCCAGTCACCGAAGCGGGCGGGCTGGCCCATCAGCAGCAGAACGATGGGGGGAACAAAGGCCAGTGCCAGTGCGCCGTAGCAGACAGCGGGGGTGTAGACCCGGGCAAAGCGGGTGATGAAGTTCTCGGTGCGGGCCTTCTTCATGCTGGAATTTTCCACAAGGTCGAGGATCTTGGAAACGGTGGATTCGCCGAACTCCTTGGTGGTTCTGACCTTCAGCAGGCCGGTCATGTTCACACAGCCGCTGATGACCTCATCGCCGGAGCGGACATCCCGGGGCAGGCTCTCGCCGGTCAGGGCGGCAGTGTTCAGGGCAGAGGTTCCCTCCACGATGATGCCATCAATGGGCACCCGCTCGCCGGGCTGAACCACGATCACGGTGCCCACCTCCACATCATCGGGGTCCACCTGCTCCAGTTTGCCGTCCTCGTCCTCAACGTTGGCGTAATCGGGGCGAATATCCATCAGGCTGGAAATGCTCTGGCGGCTCTTGCCCACGGCCACGCTCTGGAACAGCTCGCCGATCTGGTAGAAGATGATAACGGCACAGCCCTCCACATAATCGCCCAGCGCAAACGCGCCCACGGTGGCAACAGCCATCAGGAAGCACTCGTCAAAGGGCTGGCGGTTCTTGATGCCCAGCAGTGCCTTGCGGAGCACATCCCAGCCGACCACCAGATAGGGGATGCAGTAGAGCAGCAGCTCCACCGGCGTGGGGAACTGGGGCAGCAATTTGAGGATGAGCACCAGCACCAGAGCAGCAATGATCCGGTACAGGTTCTTCTTCTGCTTTTTATTCATATCTGTACTCTCCTTTTTTCTGGGTTCTGGGCCGCAATGCGCTGCGGCGGGCGGGGTGGATTCAACAGGTTTTCCCCACGGGATAGACTTTTCCACGTTTTCCCCTGAGTTTTCCACGGACTTTTCCCGGAGAAAACCTGCTTTTTCGCGTTTCTTTTTGCACTTTTTCGCAGAGGCTGTTGAAAACCCGGTGGAAACTGTTGAAAACCCGTTTTCTTTTCCACAGTTTTCCGCACCGGCTTTTGGTCCGTTCTGCCCGAAAAATGCGTCACAAAAAGCTCCCCCGCAGGGGAGCCGTACCGGAGTTACAAACCCCTGTTTCCTCAGATATCAAAGATCTCGCAGTCGTCCTCGACCTTTTTGCAGGCAGCCAGAACGTTCACCATGGTATCGTGGGGGTCTGCACCCTCAGCAAACTCGACCTTCATCTTCTGGGTCATAAAGCTGACGGTAGCCTGTGCCACACCTGCAACGGTGTTGGCGGCATCCTCCATCTTCTGGGCGCAGTTTGCGCAGTCAACTTCGATCTTGTAGGTCTTCTTCATCATAGGTACCTCTCTTTATTTTATGTAGGCCTCTCAGGCACGCCTTGTGCGCCCGGAGGCTTTGTACTGCGTTTTCCGTTTACTCCTCAATGTGGTCCATGCCCATCGACAGGATGCTTCTCACATGGTCATCATCCAGTGCATAGTAAACGGTTTTGCCATCCCGGCGGAAGCGCACGAGCTTGGTGTCCTTAAGCACCCGGAGCTGGTGGCTTACTGCCGACTGGCTCAACTGCACCGCATTGGCAATGTCCTGCACGCAGAGCTCATTGTCATGCAGCGCATATAAGATCTTGATGCGGGTGGAGTCGCCGAACACCCGGAACAGGTCGGCCAGCTCATACAGCACCTCGTCATCCGGCATCACCACCGGTTCCGTGTTTTCCTGCCCCGCTGGGGTCATCTGCTCCAATCCGATCATGTCCGTTCTCCTTTTGCTGCATTTTACATGAACGTCTGTTCATGTGTTCATGTTATCATGCAGAAGAGCTTCTGTCAAGGGGTTTTTCAAAGATTTCTGTCCACTTTTCAAAATAGTTAAAACAAACCGCAAAACGCAAGAAATTTGCAGTTTTAATTTGCAAACAGCCGGCGTTTTGGGGCAAACAAAAAGCCGCCCTGCCCGGTGGGGACAAGGCAGCTTGCAGAAAGCACTTATTTTCTCTTTTTGTGCCGGGCATCCGCTACCACCCACGGCAGATACATCAGACACAGCGCCACCGCAATGGCGGGCAGAAAGCCCAGAATATAGTATTTTTCACCCAGCAGGCGGGTAAACGCACTGGTGATGACATTGCCGTAGGGATTGTTCAGAAAGTAGAAATTGGTATTCAGTGGTTTATTCAAGAAGTAAATAGGCAGGGCAGAGCCAAACAAAAAAGCCAGCACTTGCGGGGCACGGCGGGCGCTGGGGCGGTAGCCTCTCACCACAAGCAGAACCGGGTAGAGCACCAGCAGGGCATGGATGCTGATCGAGTGCAGATTGATGAGCGTCCACCAGGAGGGCACGTCCAGCCAGCTGGGGCAGAGCAGAGCCAGCGCCGCACCGGGGATGCAGAGGGCATAGAGTTCCTCCTTGCACCAGTTCTGATCGGTGAGGGTATTGTACAGACAGACGAACACATTGATGCTGCACAGATGGAGAGGCAGATAGCTCCAGTTCCACTGACCGGTCAGAGCCATGCCCAGCAGCAGGGCAGCTTCATCGGCCAGCAGGGCAATGGTAACGCCCACGAGGATGCGTCGCCGGGCAGAGGCCGAGCTGCGGCGGTACCACAGGGCCATCCCCACAATGAACACCAACGAGAGGGCAAGCTCGATCAAATGGATTTTACCGTACAGCGGGTAACACCGGAAGTTCGGGCCAAGCTCCGCATGGGTGATATCGTAGGATTTCCAGAAGTCGTTCATGTTTTTTTCCATCCCTTTCGGGCCAATCATACCCCAAATCATGCCAAACAGAAAGAGATTTGCAGAAAAAAACGCCCAAACAGGTGCATCTGTGCCAAAAGTGTGGTATTCTAACAATGTATTTCTAAATTTTCGCCTTCGGGCATCTGGAAAGGACGTATTTTTATGTTGGAAGCTGGAATCCGCGGCGAGCAGAGTGTCGCCGTTACTTCCGAGAACACCGCAAAGACCATGGGCAGCGGCACGCTGGACGTGTTTGCCACCCCCGCGCTGGTGGCACTGGCCGAAAAGACCTGCTGGATGAGCGTTTCCGCCGCGCTGGACGAGGGCTGCGGCACCGTGGGCACCCGGCTGGAGCTGGAGCACAGCGCCCCCACCCCTGTGGGCATGACTGTGACCTGCGAGAGCGAGCTGACCGCTGTGGAGGGCCGCAAGCTGGTGTTCAAGGTCTCCCTGCACGACGAGAAAGGCCCCGTGGGCGGCGGCGTGCACGAGCGGTTCATCATCAACAACGCCAAGTTTGCCGCAAAGGCAGAGGCGAAGAAGGGGTAACGGCCTCGCCCTCTCAGTCAGCGCCGTTGGCGCTGCCAGCTCCCCCAAAGGGGGAGCCTTTGGCATTGTGGGCAGGCTGGCCGTGCATATACAGCGGCTCTCTGTCCTCTTCCATCACCTGCGCTTCCGCCTTTTGCTGGGCGGCGGTCAGCAGGCGGATGGCCTGTTCGTTGGCGCGGAACAGCTCAAAATACAGCGCTTTATAATCCGGCGTGGCGGCGGCCCCCTTTCCGTTTGCAATAGGGATAGTCTGCCCCGGGCCGGGACAAAAAATCAAGTGAGGAATCATTTATGAAAAAGACAAATCTCTCCTGGGTGGGGGCACTGCTGGTGTTTGCCCTGCTGCTGTGGTGCACCGCAGCCACCCCCGGCACCATTGCCGACCCGGCCAGCTACGCCCCCGCGGTGTACAGCTCCATGCTTTCCCTGCTGCCGCCGGTGGTGGCCATTGTGCTGGCCCTGAACACCAAGGAGGTCTACACCTCCCTGCTGGTGGGCATTGCCACCGGCGCGCTGCTCTTTGCCAACGGCAACCTGGAGCTGGCGGTCACCACCCTGTTCTTCAACGAGGACGGCGGCATGGTCGCCAAGCTCTCTGACAGCAGCAACGTGGGCATTCTGGTCTTTCTGGTGATGCTGGGCATTCTGGTGGCCCTGATGAACAAGGCCGGCGGCAGCGCCGCCTTTGGCCGCTGGGCCTCCACCCACATCCACACCCGGGCCGGGGCGCAGTTTGCCACCCTCATTCTGGGCGTGCTCATTTTTGTGGATGACTACTTCAACTGCCTGACCGTTGGCTCCGTGATGCGCCCCGTGACCGACCGGCAGAAGGTCTCCCGCGCAAAGCTGGCCTACCTCATTGATTCCACCGCAGCCCCGGTGTGCATCATTGCGCCGGTGTCCAGCTGGGCCGCCGCCGTTACCTCCAGCGTGCCCGAAGGCTCCGGCATCAACGGCTTTACCATGTTCCTGCGCACCATTCCCTACAACTATTACGCCCTGCTGACCATTGTGATGAGCCTGTTCCTCATCTTCACGGGCACGGACTACTGCTCCATGAAGCAGCACGAGGACAACGCCCGGGCCGGTGACCTTTTCACCACGGCCGACCGCCCCTACGGCGACGATGTGGATACCGAGGACGATGCCCACGGCCATGTCATTGATCTGGTGGCCCCGGTGCTGGTGCTGATCGCGGCCTGCATCCTTGGCCTGATCTACACCGGCGGCTTCTTTGAAGGCGTGGACTTCATCACCGCCTTCTCCGACTGCGACGCCTCCGCCGGTCTGGTGCTGGGCAGCAGCATTGCCCTGATGTTCACCTTTGTGTTCTACCGTGTCCGCAGCGTGATGACGTTCCAGGATTTTGCCGCCTGCATCCCCGAGGGCTTCAAGGCCATGGTCAGCCCCATGCTGATCCTGACCCTGGCCTGGACACTTTCCGGCATGACCAACCTGCTGGGTGCAAAATATTACGTTGCCAACCTGCTGGGCGGCTCCGCTGCCGCCCTGCAGTACCTGCTGCCGGTCATCATCTTCCTGGTGGCGGTGTTCCTGGCCTTTGCCACCGGCACCTCCTGGGGCACCTTCTCCATCCTGATCCCCATTGTCTGCCACGCTTTCCCGCAGGGCGAGATGCTGGTGGTCTCCATTGCGGCCTGCCTGTCCGGCGCTGTGTGCGGCGACCACTGCTCTCCCATTTCCGACACCACCATCATGGCCTCTGCCGGTGCGCATTGCAGCCATGTGAACCATGTTTCCACCCAGCTGCCCTACGCCATTACCGCCGCTTCCTGTTCCGCCGCGTGCTATGTGATCACCGGCCTGACCCAGATGTTCCTGGGCAGCAGCGCCAGCCTGTGGACCTCGCTGATCCTGCTGGGCGTTGCCATTGTGCTGGAGCTGGTGGTGCTGAACATTCTGCGCGTAAAGCTGGGCAAAAAGACCAAAGCGTGATATACTAAAGGAAATTGAGTGTTCGAAGGGAGACCGTACCATGCTGGAAAAAGCATTCAACGATGTCTATACCAAGTTCAAGCTCCATTTCTACCAGAACGTGTTCCAGCGCTTTGCCACCCGTGAGGCGACCCTGACCACGGTGGAATCCTTTTGCATGGAGGGCATTATGGCTATGGGGGAGCCCACCATTGCGGAGTTTTCCCGGATGATGCAGATCTCCACCCCCAACGCGGCGTATAAGATCGGCTCGCTGGTGCGCAAGGGCTATGTGGAAAAGATCCAGTCCACCACCGACCGCCGGGAGTATCACCTGCGGCCCACCCAGAAGTATATCGACTACTACAACATCAGCTACTCCTACCTGAGCACGGTGGTCCAGCGGGTGAACAAGCGCTTCCCCAAAGAGGACGTGAAGAAGCTGGAACAGATGCTGACCATCATCAGCAACGAGCTGATGCCCGAGCTGAACCTGGAAAACAACCCGGAGGCTCCGGAGGAAAAGAAAACCGCGCGCTGAGCCGCACCCTTTCGGGGGAACCCCGGAAGCCCGTGCGCCGACCCCGCGCAGCCAGACAGGACTGCCCCACAGAGATGTGGAGCAGCCCTGTTTTTTTCTGCCGGAACGGGCCGTGCGGCCAACAAAAAAAGCCCCGGAGGGCTTGCGGGACCCTCCGGGGCGAGGCAGCGGCGTGCGGGCCCGCTGCCTCAGGGGATAGCGATTGGCAGGAGATTCTGGGGGAGCAACTTTTTGGGGGAATCGTTCAGGAATGTGATGCATGGCCCAAAGGGTCAGCGGGGCGTTTGCCCGGGGCCTTTGGGGGTTGGGGTTCAGTGCTGGGACTTGTAGAACATGGCCTTGCGCTTGCGCTCCATCCAATATCCCGCTGCAGACAGCACCATGCCTGCGCCCAGCATCAGGTCTGCCAGCCAGCCGCTGGTGCCGGTCTGGATCAGCTTGGCATCCTGCACCGCCGGGAGCACCGGGGTCTCAGGAGCGGGAGCCGGAGTGGGAGCCGGAGTGGGGGCGGGGTCAGGTCTTGCATCCTGCACCACGGGCAGCACCGGGGTCTCGGGGGCGGGGGCCGGGGCGGGGGCGGGCTTTGCGTCCTCCACCGGCGGCAGCTCGGGGGTATCGGGGCCCGGGTTCACGGGCGGCACCACGGTCTGGGTGTAGCCCTTGATCCACACATCCCGGCTCTCCTGAGAGGTAAAGGTGTAGTGCACTTCCGCATCCTGCTTGGTGGTCACTACCATCTTGTCTGCCTCAAACTGCACGGGGGTGCCGTCCTTGTTCTTCTCGGAGTGGTACACGTACTTGATAAAGCCGCCTTCCACGGTGCCCTTGCCATCACCGTTGAAGATGTTCCGGATCAGGTTGGTAAAGCTCTTGTAGGAGCCGGTGCCGGTGCCTTCAATGCCACCTTGCTGCTGTCCGTCCGTGTAATCTGCTGTTTTGGTGTAGTCGGCACTGTAGCTGCCGGAAAGGTCACTGCCCCTAGTTTCTTCGCCCGGGGTGACAACGGTTACCGTTTCGGAGATGGGGGTGTAGCGCAGTTCTCTGTTGGTCAGGTTTTCCAGCTTCCTGCGCTTAAAGGTTGCGGAGAGGGCGGTCGTGTTCTTGCCCATGGCCACCACGTGCTTCTCATCGGTCTGGGTCAGGTCTCCAAGGGTCAGGTCGTAACCGCCAATGTAGCTGAACTTACTCTTACTGCCCGGTTCGAAAAGTGCATTGCCGCAGGTGTTGTTGTCATCGGACATATAGCCATAGGCCGTCAGGTCCGACTGGTACAGGTAGATCTGGTAGTAGCGTTTGCCGCCGCCCTTTGTCTGGTCCTTGTAGATCTCAACGACCTGTGCCTTGCTCAGGTCCAGCTCCGGATGATCTGCTATATATTTTTTCAGGTCAGCCTCTGCTCTCTGTTTAGCGGCCGCATAACCCCGCTCGCCAGGCGCTTTCTCATAGGCATCGCCCAGTTTGCCGTAAGCCACCTTGCCCTCGACCTTGTAGAAAACGCTCTTTGTGGGGGCGTTGTCATCTTTTGCGGACGTTTTCTCATCCCAGCTGGCACGGGGATACTCGTAGTGGCCGGTGCTTGGATTGTTGTCATTCTCGTGGTCGTAGGTGATGCGATCCACAAAGTTCGCCTGTGTGCCTCCTCCCTTTACAAGCGTTTCTGCACTCTCGCTCCATTTCAGCGTGGGGTTCAGCAGGACGCAGTCATCGGTCTTCGCCTTTCCGTCTTTCTCCTTCTCCGACAGGGTCAGATGGGAATCCGTTGCCAGATCAAGGTGGTCGATGTCGTTCCTGTTATAGTGGACTCTATGCTCTTCACCGTCGATTATTACATAGTCTCCGTACCACCTCTGATCAATCTTCTTCTCCGGAGGAACACGCTGCATCTTACCACTGGCATCATCCCAGTAGTAAGGCGTTCCATTCCAATCGGTGGAGCCAGTGTAGTATTTGCCGTCCTCCTGGGCGGTTTTTTCCAGCTCCTTCAGGTACGTAGTCAGCTCGGCATCGGTCATGGCATTATAGTTGACCACATGTCCCACTAGCTTGGAAATTTCTTCCCATTTCGTTTCCTTGGTAACCGTCAGGGTCTCGATCTTGCCGTCCTTAGTATACTCGATGACAAGGGTCTCACCGGCATCCTCAGCATCTTTAAGGGCTTTTTCCAGCTTTTTGCGGAACGCCGCCTCAGCTTCCGCATCCGTGCTGCCGGTGGCTGCAACCACGTCCGGCTTCTGGACTTCCACAGCCAGATCCTCTACCTTATCTTGGTATCTTGCCTTGTAGGTCTTGCCATCCTTCTTGTAGGTAACGGTCTTGGCTTCAAGGTTCAAGTCAATAAGGTCGCTTCCGAATGTTTCCGTAAACTTAGCCGTGATTTCTGGATCGGTCAGCTGCCGGGTGGTAACGGTGATGATGGTCACAGTGTTATCGGCATCGGTCTTTTTGTAGGTTCTGGTTTTGGTTTTGGTTTTACCATCTTCAGCCGTGCTTTCCAGCGTCATCCCGGTATAGGTCGTTTCGCCGTGTGTAAAGTCAACCGTTTCGCCGTTGTCGGTCTGGCTCCAGTTGTTGTCATTCACGAGGTTGACCGTCTCACCATTCTCAATGGGAGTGGTCTGCGGGGTCTCGATTCTGGGGGATTCGACCTTCCAGCTCACCCGGGTCAGGGATGCGGTCAGGTTTTCCGTTTTCCAGCCTTCCTGCTTTGCGGCCTTTTCCAGTGCCGCTCTTTCTGCTTCGGTCAATTTGCTCAGGTCAACACTTTCATACGTAAAGCTATGGGTATTGCCAGCCGCATCCTTATAGCTGGTGATCCGGCCAGCTGTATCCGTCTGAATGCTACCCGGAACAGCACCCGGAGCCGTGGTGAAATCAGCACCAATGCCCAGTGTGTCCATACCGGTGGTTTTATACTCTGCACCATGCTGATAGGTGATCTTGGAGCCTGTCACATACGCCGTGCCGGTGACGGTGTTGTTGTACACATCGTCGATGTCCTCGGGCTTCTTGCCGGTGTCGGTCTTGTCCGTTGTGGGCGTGCTGGCCGTAACCTTTGCCTCAGCGGCGCTGTAGGTCAGGGTGTATTTTTTGCCGTCTTCCAATGTCACCTCAAAGGTGTCGCCGTTGTCCAGCTGCTCCTTTGTAATGGGCAGGCCGCTGATTTTTGCCTTCAGCTGGCTGGCGGTAGCCTCATCAACGCCCAAAGCGTCCACTGCCTTGGTCAGGGCATCCCGGGTGGCATCTCTCCGGGCGTTTTCCGTAGCATCCTGCTCACCGGCGGTTCCCGGGTCGCCCTTCTCCGTGGTCGTCAGGGTCACGGTATAAGTGAGGCTCCGGCGGAGAAGCTGGTTCTGCGTTACGTCCAGCTTGACGGTCTCGCCGTGCTCGGTTTTGTAGTAGATCTCGCCGTCCGCGCCCAGAGTATACTCTGTGTGGTTGTCCCGATTCAGTCTTTCAACGATCTCTGCGTTGTTCAGTTTCTCAGCAGTTTCATCGACCCTGACCTCATACTTCCGGCCGTCACCATCTGTGTACTCATAGCTGCCGTCTTCCTTCGGGTTCTGGCTGAGGATGGTATCCAGAAGGTCACGGGAGATGGTCTGATTCTCCTCGGGCTTCTCTTGATTGGTAACAGTGATCTCGGGGTATTTCACCTCAAAATCAACCCGCTCATTGCCTTCCTGCTTTTCCTTTTCCCGGGTGATGGTCAGCTCGGTGGTGGTCTTGGTGGTGACCTTGTTATCCTGAATGGTGATGTAAGTGGTGCGGGTCTGGGGGTTACCCTCTGCGTCCAGAATGGTCTCGGTCCGGGTGAGGGTATAGGTACCGTCGGGGTTCACCGTGGGCTTTTCGGCATCCACCAGCTTGGCGATGTCTTCGGCGGTCATCTCGGCGGTGGTTTCTTCCTCTTTCTTCAGCTTGAGGGTCTGCCGGTTGCCATCCTCAGAGTTGGTCACTTCCTCTACCTTGTAGCCGTTGACCGCCTCATCGTCCTTCTTGATCTGCCAGCTGATGTCCGGCTTCTCGCCCAGCTCCTTCTTCAGGTCGATGTCCTTTTTCGGAACCTCTTCCTCTTTCTCGTGCAGATCACCCTTGGCCTCGCCGGTGCCGGTGGTGGTGGTGGTCTCCTTGCCGGGGGTCACGGTGGGCTGGGTGATGGTGGTGGAGCCGTCCGGGTTCTTCTCCACAGTGGGCGGGGTGGTGGTGTCCACAATCGGCTCTGCGCCGGGGTTGGGCTTCGTCTCTACGTTGGTCTCGGACTTCTCGGTCTTTTCAGCGGTGCCGATCTGCTCGGGTTCTTTCTCTTCGGGCTTTATCTCCTCGGGCTTTTTCTCGCCGCCATCGGGGTTGGGGTCAGTCTTGCCGCCCTCGGGGTTGGGGTTGGTCTCGCCGCCCTCGGGGTTGGGGTTGGTCTCGCCGCCCTCGGGCTTGGGGTTGGTCTCACCGCTGCCCTCGGGGTTGGTCACGATCACGCCATCCAGCTTCTGGGAGCCGTCAGGGTTGATCGTGGGGTTGTCTTTATTGTATTTGACTTCCGCATCCTTCAGGGTCTTCTGAGCATCTTTCGCTTCCTGATTGACCTGAGGTTCTGCGGTGTTTTCCTCTTTCTTGGTTTCCTCCGCCACAGGCTCCCGTTTTCGGTTCTCCCGGAGCTGCTTCCGGAGCATCTGCTTTTGCTGCCAGAGGGCTTGCGGCCACACAGGCGGTCAGGGCCACGGACATTGCCGCCATCTTCAGTTTCTTGTTCGTCATGGTAGTTGCTCCTTTCCAGAATCATGCTGTTTGTTTCAAGGGTTCACAGGGCATCGATCATAGCAGAGAGATAGTCGGAGGAGACAGAGCTGTAAAAGAACCCGTCGATCAGACCGTCCTTTTTCGCCCGCCGCACCTGGTCCGCCAGTTGAGGCTCGCACACCTCATCTACCACCAGCGCCACCCGGCAGCCGGGAACCCCCTGCCGCAGCCTCCGGCACAGGTCCAGCCGCTGTTCCAGCCGCCACGGCGGGTAGGCCGTGACCTCTGCAACAAGAACATCGGCATGGGTGTCCGCACACAGATCCTCCGCAGCGGTTCCTTCGGTCTGGTAGACCCGGAACCCTGCGTCAAAGTGCTGCAGGGAACCCGATATCGCATCGCCGAAGAGCCTGTTGCGCATATCGACTACGACACATTTCATGTCCACGGCCTCCTTTCCGGGCTGTGTCTCGCCACATGGATGCAGAACGTTTTACTGTATCAAGGATACCACACCGCCCCGCGGCTCCGCATGGGCCATAAGGGACAAAACTGTGAAATTTTTTCGGTGTTCTGCCCAAAGTTTTTCCAGTATTTCCGGCGTGTTCCACAATTTGGCACTTTTGGGAGCAAAATGCGCATAAAAAAAGCCCCCCTTTGCAGGGGGGGGCTGTCTCACGGGCAGGCTTCGCCTTTGTACAACCCTTCCGTCTTTGCTGCGCAAAGCCACCTCCCCTAGTAGGGGAGGCCTTGGCAGGGCGGCAGCGTCTGCGTGTTGACCATAAAGCAGAAACTTATCCTCTTTGCCAAGGGCCCCACTACTAGGGGGGCTGGCACGGCGCAAGCCGTGACTGAGGGGTTTTGCACGGCAAAATCTCACTCCTCCTCCAGATGGGGGAGGATGAAGTTTTTCTTGGTAACGGCAATGGCCAGGCGGGTGCGGTTGGAGTAGCCGGTTTTTTCCAGCAGGGAAGAGACAAAGCGCTTTACGGTGCGGGAGGAGATGCCCAGCTCTGCGGCGATCTCCTCATATTCCAGCCCCTCGCACACCAGCCGCAGCACCTCGATCTCCCGTGGGGTGAGCTGGGTGCTGCTGACCTGCCCCAGGCGGGTCTCCGGGGTGCGGTCCGGGTAGAGGCTTTCCCCCGCCATGGTGCGGTCCATCACCTCCAGCAGGCTCTCCGGGGACACATCCTTATACCAGAAGCTCTCGGCTCCGGCGGCCTTCGCCCGTTTCAGGTAGCTTTCCTCCACCATGGAAGTAATGATGATGACTTTGGTCTCCGGGTACCGGGCCTTAATCTCTGCCGCCACGTCAATGCCGTCCCGGCTGCCCTTGGTGCACACATCCATCAGCACCAGATCCACAGTGTGCCGGGCGCACTGGGCCAGCGCCATTTCCGCTGTGCTCAGGGAGGCCACCCGGCGGTAGCGGCCGCTGTCCTCCACAAGGTGCTCCATGTTCTCCCGGGGCATCCGCTGGTCTTCCACGATCAAAACGCTGGTCATATCGTTTCCTCCTTTGGCAGGTTCACACACAGCCGGTAGCGGGGCCGGGCCTGCACCTCCATGGTGCCGCCCGCCTGCATCACCCGGCGCTGGATGGCGGTAAGCCCTCCGCCCGGCGTAATGGCGGGGTCTGCGGGGGGCGGGCCGTCGTTTTCAAACTGCCAGCGCTGGCCCCCGCCCTGCGGGGTGATGGTGATCTCCAGCCGGTTGGCCCCGGCGTAGCGCACCGCGTTGGTGATGCACTCCCGGGCAATGGTCAGCAGCAGCTGCTGGCGCTGCCGGGGCATGGGCCCCTGCAGGGCCACCGTGACCCCCAGCTGGGCCGCGTCCTCCACAAACACGTCCCACTCGTTTTCCTCCGGCGGGGTCTCACTGTCCTTCCGGTACAGCTGCACCGCCTTGTTCATCTGTTCAAGGGAGGCTTCCAGCTCCGCCGGGTCTTTCCGCTGCAGCAGGCACTGCCGCACCGCCGTAAGGCCGTAGCCCATTTCATCGTGGAGCCGGGTCTTGAACTCCAGGATTTCTTTTTCCCGGGTCATCTCCTGCACGTTCTCCGACAGCCGGCGCAGCTCCCGGTTCATCCGCAGCAGCTCCTGATTCTGCCGCAGCAGCTCCTGCCGCTGGCGCTGCAGGTCTGTCACCTCCGAAAAGATGCACTCCACATGGGGGCGGACCCCCTCCCCGAACACGGTCTGCTCCGAGTAGAGCCAGCAGGTGCCGTCCGGCAGCACAAAAGACGGATTTTTGCCGTCCACCCTTCGGCCATGGGTGGGAGCCCACACCTGCTGGTGCAGCTCTTCCAGCGATTGCAGATCCCGGCCGGAGAGGGCACGGTAGACCCGGAACATCTGCCGGTTGCACAGCCGGATGATGCCGTCCGGGGTAAAGTAGCACACCGCCGCGGGCAGGTCGTCAAAGCCCTCCTTGATGGAGCTGCGGGTGATGTGGTCCGGGTGCAGCCACTGCTTCAGTTTGTTCCACATTCCGGGGCACCTCCTTCAAAGTGATCGTTCAGCACCCAGCTGCCCGGGGCCTCCTGCACAGCGGCGGGGCAGGCGGCTTTCAGGTCCGCCCCGGTCTCCACCGAAAGATAAAGGTTCAGCCGCTGATCCTTCCAGATGGCCCGCACAAACAGGGCATCCAGCTGCCCCAGCGCCCCCTCCACCACCGACTCGAACCGGCTGTAACAGGCCGCTGCCGCCTCTGCCGGAAGCCGAACCCCGTGGGTCACCTCCATGGCGCACTCCACCCCGGCCAGCTCCAGGCTGCTGATGGATTCCTCCAGCGCGTACCGCAGCTCCGCCGAGGGCACATACCGGTGCTGCTGGGCCAGAAACATCAGGTTGGCACCCCGTTTCAGGTAAGCGCCCAGCACTGCCACCTGCCCCAGCAGCTGCCGCTTTTCTTCCTCCGGGGCCGCGCGGTACCGGGTCAGAAGCTGATCCATCCGGATGATCTGGGGGGCCAGCTGACGCTGCAGCAGATCGTACAGGCGGTTCTTCTCCCGCAGGGCGTTGATCTTCCGCTCCACCTCGTAGTTCTGCTGTTCCAGATAGTTGCGCTCTGCCAGCTCCGTGCGGTTCTCCTTCAGGCGCTCCATGTTTTCCACCAGCTCGGTGATGTCTGTCTGCCACATCACATAGCCGCCCTGCACCGGTGCGCTGCGCAGCAGGGTGTGCTCGTCCAGCTGCACCGTGCCATGCATGGCGGCCTGCAACTCCCGGCGGTCCGCCATGCGGCCGTTCTCGGAGCAGCAGTACACGTTGCCCTGCCGATCCACCAGCTGCACCGCCAGAGAGGTGACGCGCAGCAGCTCCTCATAGCCGGTGTTGGACTGGATCAGGCCGCAGCGCAGGCCCCCTTCCAGCGAAGCCGCCGTCATCAGGCAGTGAACGATGGTCATATCCCCCAGAAACTGCCTGATCAGGGGAAAATGGAAGCCGTAAAGCACCGCGTATACCCCCAGCAGCACCATCGGAATGGCAGGCAGGGGCAGCCGCCGGAGGATCCGGGGGTTCCGGCTCTTGTGGGCGATGATTCCAAAGGCCAGCAGGATGCAGATCACGATCCACCCCACCACCAGACCGAAAAGCCAGCCGTACTGGTAGTTTTCGTTCCAGGGCTGCTGCAGCCGGAACACCTGCTGGTGCAGGTCGTTGGTCAGCACCAGCTCCAGCAGCACCGCCGAGGGCAGCCACAGCATTCTGGCCCAGGCAGACAGGCGGTAGCGCTCGGATCTGTCCACCGTCAGGACCAGCTGAACGCAGAGCACCGGTATCCCCAGCATGGGGGCATAGTAGAGGTACCCCAGCATCCGATCCATCCCCGGGGGAGTGTTCAGCTGGAACCGCAGGGTGCGCACAAGGATCCAGAACAGCATCAACAGATCCACGTTCAGCAGCAGCCGCCGCACCTGCGGATGCACCGTGCGGTTGTACAGGGAGATCCCCCACCCTGCGAACAGGCTCAGATACAGCAGGCTCCGGAGGATGCCGCAGGCTTCCTGCAGGCCGGAGGGCAGGCCCTCCAGCGGGAGCACCCGGCACAGCCATGCCAGCAGCACCACAGTGCCCACCGCACAGCCTCTTTGAACCTGTTCTCGCTGCCTCTGCCCCATCATGCCAACCTCCTTCTTTTGTGCCGTTCCCCAGTGTTTTTTCTCCATTATATCACATCCGTGCTGTAATTTACCAGAGAGCAGAGGGGAATGTACGAACCGACATTCTTTTTTGGGCTGGGATCCCAAAACCGGGTGGTCTCATAAACAAAAGACAGGCCTACCCCACAGTGATGCGAAGCAGGCCTGTTTGGTTACAGAAAAGGATTCGGGTCGTTTCCTTGCAGGATCCGTGATTCTATGCTAAAATTTCTTTCAACACAGCCATAGAGCAGAAATGCTGCTGTCAGCATCGGCAGCCACAGGTTGGAGACGATGAGCAGGAATGACAAAGTGGCTGGCAGCAGAACAAACAGTGCAGCATAACCGATCAATGCGGCAACAGCCATCAGCGAGCACCCAAGGTTGCCCCGAAACAGCAGAAAGGCATTTTTGAGCAGTGCTGATACAGGGAGCTGTATCAGAGGGATCTGGATGGCAAGGTTCAGCGCAAAGCCCAGCAGGAAGATTATGGATATCACCAGAAACTCGACCTGAAACACGCTTTGGCCGCGGCGTACCGCCAGACTTAACCCTGCCAGATCCACAGCAAATAACGGGCCGAATACCGCCCCGAACAAAGCGGCCGGCAGGGTGTTGTTCTTCAGAGACTTTTTGTATTGGAAAGACCAAAAACCGGCCTCATCCCGCAGACAGCGCAAAATGGTATCCAGCAGGTTCATCCCGAAGACAGAGGCCAGAGCGCCGGTGACAACACAGGAAAGGATCAGCGGTCCCAGAGCACTGGATGGCAGGAACAGCATGATACAGAGTCCGTAGGGCAGAGCCGCCGCCGTGGCGATCAAGCCGGAACCCAGCAACTGCCAAAAGTCCCGCACAACGATCTCCAGGATACGGGCTAGCCCTTTTTTTCGCCGCTGTCCTTCCGGGTACAAAGCGCCGGTGGCGGGGTCTTTTTTGTAGATCTCAAAATGCTTCATGTTCATTCCTCACTAAAGTACCCTGATACCGCGTTGGCATCTGTTTATATAAAACATTATAAGTCATTCGGCTGGCCGGAGCGACATCACTGTATCAGGTTCGGTGTATTTTGAAGCATCTCCTGAATTTTTTCAACCCGCCATGCTGCTGCGGATGATATGATGAAAAGGGGCATGATCCGTCCCCGGTTAGGAGGAATATCAGATGAATTTGCCGTTGGTATTGGAAAAGAATACGACTCCGCAGAATTGGAATGCACGGCGGGAAGCGTTGCTCGCGTTGTTCCGCTCGCAGGAGTACGGCATCCGGCCGGAAGTTCCCTATGAACAGACCGAACGCCTGCGGTCAGAAGAGTATCTGCCAAAATGCAAAGCCATACGGCAGATCTGGGATATCTGTCTGAAAACGAAGCAGGGAAGTCTGGAATTCCCCGTGGTGCTGGTGCGTCCGGAGGGAACGCAGAAGGTCCCGGCAGTCCTGTTCCTTTGCAATCACGAAAAGACAGCCTCTCCCGGGCCGAAAATGGGGCCTGATCAGATGGAAAAACTGCTGGCCAATGCCCCGGAAGCGTGGCGCAAAGAGGCCATGAATTTTTTCCGGAATATGCCAGCCGGAAGCGGCGGGCCGTCGCTCATTGATATCGAACAGGAAACGGAGCAGGAATACTGGCCTGCTGAACAGATTGTACAATCGGGCCGGGCAGCCGTGACCTTCTATGCAAGTGCATTGCAGCCCGACGATGCTGCGCAGTATCCCGGCCCACTGGCAAAGCTTTTTGGGTTCAGTACAGATGCACTACCTGCCGATGCATGGGGGACCCTGGACATCTGGGCCTTTGGGATGAGCTGTGTGGTAGACCTGCTGGTAAAACACCCGGGCATCGACCCGGCCCGAATCTCGGTGGGTGGTTTCTCGCGCGGCGGCAAGGCGGCGCTTTGGTGTGCGGCACAGGATGAAAGGGTCTGCGGGGTCCTCGTCAATGATTCCGGCTGCTCTGGTGCTGCCGTGTCCCGTGGCAAGCATGGTGAGACGGTGGGTTCCATCACGGCAGCATTTCCCCATTGGTTCTGCAAAAATTATCAGAAGTATGCATGGAAAGAGGAGACCCTTCCCTTCGATCAGCACCAGCTGGTGGCCTGTGTGGCACCACGGCTGTGTTACATAACCAGCGGCTCTGAGGATCGGTGGAGCGACCCTGATGCAGAGTGGAATGGTGCAAAGAGCGCCAGTTGTGCCTGGGAGCTCTTCGGGGATGCTCCTCTGCCCAGCCAGCCGCCTGCCAATGACTCGGGATACCTGACCGGGCGAATTGGATACCACCGCCGCACCGGCGGCCACGATATTACCCGATGGGATTGGGCAATGTTTCTGCGTTTTTTGGATTTTCACAATGGCTGAAGTAATTTTTTGAACATAAAAACTGAATATTTTACTCCCTGAAATCCGGCAGATTTGGTATGCTCTCAGTAGAAGAAGGTTCTGTTCTCAAAAGAGGAGGAAATATTATGAAGAAAAAGATCAACCGGCGCGATTTTCTTAAAGTCATGGGTGTTGTTGGCATGACGGCATCTCTGGCCGCCTGTGGGGACTCCGGTTCCAGCAGCGCGGCTGCCAGTTCTACCGCTGGCGGCGATGACGGCGTGATCACCATCTCTTACTGGACCACGGACCGTCACGATCAGGCGTATCTGACTCCGCTGATCGAAGAATACAACAAGACCAATTCGGACAACATTTATATCGACTACCAGGTCTATGCCGACAACTATTCTCAGATGCTGGATCTCGCCTTCAGCACCGACACTGCACCGGATGTGTTCAAGCTCAGTGGAACGGACCCGCTGGAGGTACAGGTGGACGAAAAGAAGATGCTGCTGGATCTCTCTCCGTATATGACGGAGGAGTACAAGGCACGTTTCTGGGATGGCGCTTTTGTGCAGGGCATCAACTCCTGGGGCGACGGGATCTACTCCCTGCCCTTTACCGCATCTGCCTGTCGCCTGTTTTACAACCAGGATCTGCTGGATCGGGTGGGCATTTCTGCTCCTCCCAAGACCCTGAAGGAGCTGGTGGATGATGCTACGCTGGTAACCAAGCAGCTGAGCGGCGAAGGGATCTACGGCATTGCCGGCAACTATAAATCCGCAATGAGCGCAGTGATGCGTTCCATCGATCCGGTGGTTCAGGTCAGCGGCAGCACCTGCTATGGCTTTGACTTCAAGAACGGCAAGTACGATTTCAGCAGCTACAGAGAAGTCCTGCAGCTGTTCCGTGAAATGTACTCCACCGGTGTGGCATTCCCCGGCAGCGAGTCTCTGGACATTGACCCCCTGCGCACCCAGTTTGCAGCAGGCAACATTGCCTTCTATTTCTCCTTGAGCCATGCAGAGCCCGGCGTTTACCAGAGCCAGTTTCCCACGGATATCAACTGGAACTGCTGCCAGATCCCCAGCCTGTCCGGAAATACGGACGGTGTGCAGAACCTGTGGTTTGGCGGCTCCGATAAGGCGATCAATGCCTCCACAAAGCACCCGGATGAAGCATGGAAAGTCATGGAATTCCTCCACAGCGATGAGGTCATGGGGCCCTATTATACCGCCGGTCTCGGCACTGTCATGATCAAGAGCGCCGTGGAAGGTGCAGAACCGCCGGCCTCCATTGAGACCATGCCGGATCTGGCCATTGGGGCAAATGATCAGAACTGGCCGATCCGCCCCGCCATTTCCATCGAGGGCGAGGATTACTCCACCGTGGCGGTTCAGTGCATTTTTGGTCTAAAGGACATTGATCAGGCCATCAGCGAGCTGAACGATCGGTACAACAACGCCTATGATAAGTCGGTTGCCGATGGGGCAAAGCGTATCGTTTATCCCAACTTTACCGCAAAGAATCAGGACACTTCCGTTTGATAACAGATGCCCGCGTGCATCGGAACTTAAACTGAACTCCGCTCCCATTTGATCCATATATGTGAAGCACCAATAGAGGAACCCGGCTTCGGGTCCCTCTATTGGTGCTTCTGAGAAGAAAGAAGCTGTATGAACAATCACACGCATCATCACAATGGTTCGATCGTTCTGAAGGTCACTGCCACCATCACCGTGATCTTTCTGGTTGCCATCACCCTGAATCAGATCATCCTGAACCGCCATATCAACGACACGATCGAGGAGAATATGGAAGAGACCGTTCTGCGAACAGCGGAACAGACAGAGAACTATCTGTCCACCCGCGTTAGCGGGAGCATCGAGCGGCTGCTTTATTTTAAGGCTGAATCGGGGCTGGACAGCATTTTGGCAAATTACTTTGCAAACCCCAATGCGGCAGCCTACAGCGTGGCAATGTCCAATCTCGCTGCACCCCTATCCACAAAAAAGGTGTCCGACAGTCTGATCAGCGATCTGTATCTCTACACGGATTATGGTGCATTTACGGACGGCAGCACCCTGTTGACTCCGGGGTTTTCACTGGAAAAAGTTGCGCTGTGGTCCGAGATCCGGGAAGGAAATTCATTTCTGGAGTTCTGCACCGTCCGCAATGACGAGATCTTCCGCTCCCGGAAATGGGTGGTACCAGTGCTCTATCGATTCAGTATCTCCTCAGCGCAGGTGTATTCTGCCACCCGGAAATGCATTTTAGTGGTAAATCTGGACTGTAAGGAGATTCAGGCACTGATCCGAAAAATCGTTCCCGAAGCGGAATCGGCGATCCTTGTGCTGGATCAGGAAGGCAACCCCGTGACCTGTGTGAATGCCGCAGCGGAAGAGTTGATGAGGGAACCGGAGCTGTTGAGTCGGCTGACCGCCGCAAAAAATACAGTTTTGGATGTTAGATTAGACGGAAAAAGGTATTACGGTGTCGCCCGCAAGGTATCGGTAACACCGTGGACCATCGTGTGTCTGCAGGCATCTACCACAGCACGGGAAGAATCCCGATCCTATCTGCAGCTGCTGCTTGTGGAAGGCGGGACACTGATCATGGTAACAGGGATAGTGTGCCTGCTGATGCTCCATTGGTTCACAGCCCCCTTGCGGGAGTTGATCAATTGCCAGAATGTGAGGCAGGAGTTCTGCTATGAAGGCAACGATGAGATCGCATTGCTGACAAAAAGCTACAACCAGATGCTCCGGAGCAGCAATGAGATGCTGGACAGGGAGAAGCAATACAGCCACCAGCTCGAGGAAAAGAATGATGCCATTGAACTGGAGCAACGGCTGAAACGCCGAGCGGAACTGCAGGCTTTGCAGGCCCAGATCAACCCGCATTTTTTGTATAACACGCTGGACTCCATCCGGTGGAAGGCAGAGGCCGCAGGAGCGGAGGACATCAGCCAGATGGTGCGTGATCTGGCAAATTTTTTCCGCATCGGCCTCAGCCGGGGGCGGGAGATCATTCCGCTGGAGCAAGAGATCTGCCATGTGCGCAGTTATCTAGACATCCAGAAGATGCGGTATGGCGATCGATTGGATTATCAGATCCGGATCCCGGAGGAACTGAAAAAGCTCTACACGGTCAAATTGCTGATACAGCCTCTGGCGGAGAATTCTATTTATCACGGGATCAAGGAATCGGACCGGAAAGGCACCATTCTTATTACAGCAGGCGAAGAACCAGGGGGGGTCTATCTCTGTGTCCGTGATGACGGGCTGGGAATCTCGCAAGAGACACTGACGATCCTGAATGCAGATCTGAAGCGGGGCGTAACGGTCAGCGATGGTGGTTACGGCATCTTCAATGTCAACGAGCGGATCAGGCTCTATTTTGGCCGCGACTATGGTTTGGAGCTCAGGAGTTGTACAGGAGAATGGACAGAGGCAGTCATTCATCTGCCAAAGTATATTCCGGAAAGGACGGAGTGGGATGTTTCAGATTTTGATCGCAGATGATGAACCGAATATCCGGGAGGGGGTAAGGCAGTTTATTACCAGACGCTGCCCGGAGTGGCAGGTGGTAGGGGCGGCTCGCGACGGCAAAGAAGCCTTGGCAATGGCAGAACGATTTCTACCGGACTGCATTATGACCGACATCACCATGCCTCATGTAAACGGATTGGAGTTTCTGGAAAAGATCAAGGAGGAACTTCCGGATGCAAAGCTCCTGATCCTGAGCGGCTACGATGATTTTGAATACGCCGTGCAGGGAATACGGCTGGGGGTATCAGATTATCTGTTAAAGCCGCTGGACACAGAACTTCTGATCCAACGGCTGGATGCCTTTGCAGCAGAGTTGACCCAGCGTCAACAACAGTGGCAGGATCGGGTGCAGCAGATGCAGCAACGGCTGCACCAGGAACAGAAGATCCGGGAACTTATGTGGCGAGCCAGTGCAGGGGAGCTTGCTTCAGAAGAAATGAAAGAGTTACAACAGTTCTGCATCGGAAGCGACCGTTATCTGGTCGCACTGTTTCAGGGCGGCCCCGAGATACGGCAGGAACTGCCCGCACTGTTGAACCAGCGCTTTGAAAAAAAGCTGGATGCTTATGTTCTGAATCATTCTGTGGAAGGAATGTCTTTCATTGTGTTCTCCATCCACCAGGAAGTGACCAATGCCGCGGCGGCGCTTTTGCTGACCCGTGAACTGACGGCTGTGGTGGTGGCGATCCGGCGCAAATGGAATCAAACGGTCCACTTTTTTCTGGGAGGGATCAAGGACAATATCTACAAGTTGGAAAAATCCGGTCACGAGGCAAAAGAAGCAGCGGAGTATTCTTTCTATGAAATGGCTCCGCCGGTGCGCACCATCTCTGACGTACTGCTGACGCGGGTAACAGCCTGCCCTGAGATCGACCCCCATCTGACAGAGCAAGTGGCACTGACGGTGGCCGGAGGAGATGCGGAGGCCATTGCAGGGGCAGTAGACGGAGTTCTGAGTTGGTTCTACCCCCATGGAGTAGTGGATGCAGCATACATCAAAATGGCAGTTCTGGACATGTGCCTTTCCGTATTGAAGAAGCGCCGAGGACAAAACCCCATCACCTACGTGGAATATAAGGCCTGCCATCAGGAGATCATGGAGGCCGGAACCCTGGAGGAATTGCAGGAATGCTTTAAAAATCTTCTTCTCCTGTGCCGTGCTGCAGAAGAGAAAAAGAATCCCGGACAGGAACTGGTGTCCCGGATCGATGAAATCATGGGAGAACATCTGAGCGATCTGCAGTTTTCGCTGGATGATGTAGCAGCGGAATTGTACATCAGCCCCAATTACCTGCGGCAGCTGTTCAAGCAGGCTTCCGGGCAGACCTTCACCGAACACTTGACCGAAATGCGAATGAAGGAGGCACAACGGCTTTTGGACGACGAAAGCCTGAAGATCTATGAGGTAGCAGAGCGCACCGGCTATGCGGATTCCCGGTATTTCTCCGTCTGTTACAAAAAATACTGGCATATTACCCCCACTGATTATCGCCGCACCCTGCAGGAAAGCGGCTGAGCGGGAATATACAGAAGCAGATATAAAAATCGGAATTTTTTCAACATAATCGGGTATCCATTTCTCTACGTTTCAAAAAAATCACCGTATACTTATAATCAGAAATGCCTTCAGATAATCGTTAGGAGGAAACACTATGGAAACGAGGAAAAAAAGCCTTGGGAGAAGGATCCGGGAGGAGAAGACATCCTATTTGATGCTTCTGCCCAACCTGATTATGTTTGTTGTTTTCACCATCTACCCCATCCTGTGGACAATACGGTACTGTATGTTTGACTACAAGGGCTACGGCACCCCAAAATTTGTAGGCTTTGCAAATTTTGCCCGCATTGCCCGGGACACCGTGTTCAAGACAGCCATCGTGAACACCTTCGTTTATGTGGGAGGCAAACTGCTGCTGACGCTGCCCATTGCATTTATGCTGGCGTTCCTGCTGAGCAAACACACCCGGCTCAACGCCACCGGACAATCCATTATCTTTACCCCGACCATTATGTCCAGCGCTGTTATGGCGTTGATCTTCTACCTGCTGTTCAACACTTACAACGGCGAGATCAACCGCTTCCTGACGTGGCTGGGTATTATCGATGAAAATGTCAACTGGCTCGGTGTAAAGTACGCCATGCTGACTTGTATCATCATTGCTGCATGGGGCGGTATCGGCAACTACATGGTTTATTTCATTGCAGGCCTCACCGGTATTTCTACAGAGGTATATGAGAGTGCAAAACTGGATGGTGCGAATGCAGCCCAGATCCTGTTCCGCATTACCATCCCTCTGCTGGCCCCCGTCATGAAGATGATCCTGATGTTGGCGCTGGTGATCTCCTTTATGGATTATCAGAGTATCATGGTTCTGACTGAAGGCGGACCCATGAATCAGACCAACGTGATGTTCTTGTATATCTATCAGCTGTTCTTCCCCATCACCGCAGGTTCCTCTGTGGTGCAGGAGTTTGGCTATGGCGCAGCCTGCAGTTTGGTGGCAGCGTTGATCATCGGTGGTGTCACTGGCCTGTATCTGATTCTCGCCAAGCGGCTGGACGCAGTGACCGGTGAATAAGGAGGAACGGAAAATGGCACGGAAAAAATTAAAATGGTCGGATATGCGCCCCTCGGAAAAAAGAGATCATGTGATTTACCTGATCGGCCAGATCCTGAAATGGCTGTTTGTAGGTTCCATGTGTATCTTTACCCTTTATCCGGTGGTCTACACTCTGCTGGGCTCCTTCAAGACCAACGCAGAATTGACATTGGGCGGAAATTTCCTGCCGGAGAACTGGCAGTTCAACAACTATGTTTATGCTTTCCAGAAGTTGGACTTCGGCAAGTATTTCCTGAACAGCGTGGTACTGGCACTGCTGACGGTGGTGTTTACACTGATCACCTCTTCCATGGCGGCCTATGTGATCAGCCGCCGAGATTTTGTGGGCAAAAAGCTGATCTCTACGGCATATCTGCTCAGTATGTTCATCTCGGTTGGTTCGGTGGCGCTGTATCCTCTGTATACTCTCATGAGCCGGCTGGGACTGACCAAGAATATGGTGGGTCTGGCACTGATGCTTACCGGCGGCCAAGCGGCTAACATTTTTATGATCTCCGGCTTCATCAATGGAGTGCCCAAAGATCTGGACGAGGCTGCCACGATCGATGGCGCTGGCCCCTTCCGCATCTTCTGGCAGATCATCGTTCCGGCCATCAAACCCATTTTGGGAGTGATCGCGCTGTTTGCCTTCCGCCAGGCCTGGAATGAGTTTGTTACGGCACAGGTGTTCACCATGGCCAACCCCGGCCTCAAGACCCTGAGCGTTGCTGTTGCAAATCTGCGCTACTCCGCCAACGCTGCTGCTGAGTGGCATATCATGACAGCGGGCGCTTCCATTGCACTGCTGCCTATCCTTCTGGTTTATCTGGCCGCAAACCGCCAGTTCATTGCCGGATTGACGGCCGGTGCAGTCAAGGGCTGAATCAACACATACACGAAAGGAGTCTGTTTTGTCTATGTATCGACATGAGATCACCGAAATCGCGCCCCATACATGGTGCCTGAGTGAATTTCGTCTGGTGAACGCTTTCCTCATCGAGGGTGAAGAGAAAGCCGCGCTGGTGGATACCGGCTGCGGTATCGGCGACCTCGCTGGGGAAGTGCGTGCACTGACGGATAAGCCTCTGATCATTCTGCTGACGCATACACACTTTGACCATGACGGCGGTGTCTTTGAGTTTCCCGGCGTTCCAGTCTATGTGAATCCGCTGGATGGGGAGCGTGCCGAAGAAGATCACAAGAATATGGAAAAATTCATGGGCACCACAGATTACAACAAGATGCGCAGTTTCTATATTCAGTCTCGTGGGCCTATTCGCTGCCCGGATCTGGATCAGGAAGAACTGCTGAAATTGGTGCCCAATCATCCCACTGAGGGCAGCTATCCTTGGCATCCTGTTAATGACGGAGATGTGATCGATCTGGGCGGTCGAACCATCAAAGCGATTCTCACGCCTGGCCACACCCCCGGCAGTACCTGCTTCCTGGATGCAGAAAATCATATCCTTTTCAGCGGAGATTGTGCGAATATCTCAATCATTCTGGAGCGGCAGCCTGAAAACGATATGCGGCTGGTGGATATCTGCAATCACACGATGACAAAGCTCTGGAATCAGGAAAGTTCTTTTGAACGGCTGGCCGTGGGACATGATGCAGTGACTTTGGATAAGCAGATCGTTCGGGATTACCGGGATCTGTCTGCGGGGCTTCTGGATGGCAGCATTACCGGAAAGTACGAGGAGACCGGGTTCCGCAAGGGCGATGTTGCACGCTTGGGTATGGCAGAATTGTGGTACCAATGTGACGCTTAAATTTACGATTGCACGAACATGATATGGGGCTGTTGCAAAATAGTCCAAACGAAAAATGAGATAGACTCCCCCGAAAGGGTGTCTATCTCATTTTTGTTGTAATCGAGATTTTGCCACCTGTAGCATTTGTCCAGTCCGCAGGCGGCTCCAGCCGTAATCTGAAACAAACGAGGAGGCTCGCTGTCAGTCAAAGCCAGTCGGCGTAGCCCATGCGGACCAGATTGTCATGGCTGATCTTCAGGCTTTCATAGGGGTCACGACCATAGGTGTCATCCTGCTCGATCAGGAAGTATCGCTACCGCCATCCAGACCGGCTTGTATGCAGGCGGAGATGGGCAGACTGGACCACCAGCAAAACCCTCGCACTGTTGCGTGAAAAACGAGCGTCTGCGATCCGCCAATACCTGAAATACCGTCTGCACTATCTGAAAGCCGCCATGGGGTGATAAAATGGCCTATCTGAAATTGATGGACCTGCCCGATTGCAATGCGTGGGAAATCGTTAAACGCACCAACGTCTGCCTGATGGAAGATCCCTGTCATTGAATGTCCGCTCAGCTAGCGCTATAATAAAAGAAAACGGTAAGGAAGTGCACCTATGCTCTACCCCGGTCTGTACGAACAGGTCATCAATAACGCACTGAACCGCGAGCTTGCAGAGATCCCGGAAGCCCGCAAGTCTACTGCGCCCATCGACACGGCGGAGGCTGCCAAAGTGCTGGCGCAGTATTTGGCCGATGTGGTGCAGAAGGGTCTTGAGAACGTACAGGATAACGGCGGCGGCATCGAGGCGCAGATCCAGCTGGCAAACCAGATCATAAATACCATCCAGACTACTACAGAGGAAGCTGACTTTGCCGCGCTTGGTGTTGACCAGCGGGCAGAGCAGCTTCTTGCGCTTTTGCAGCAGAACGACCCGCGCCTTGCTACAGGGAAAAGCGCAAAAGACCTTGACCGCCCGGAGACCTCCATTGCGCAAAGTTCCCTGTTTACCGGCGCTATCCATGAGCCGCAGATGTACACGGAGCTGAAAAAGGAGATCGTTTCCGCCGACCGCATTGATATGCTGGTCTCCTTTATCAAGTGGAGCGGCTTGCGCCTCATCATGGACGAGCTGCAGCAGTTTGCGCAAAGCGGCGGTGAGCTGCGCATCATCACCACCTCTTATATGGGCGCTACGGACGTAAAAGCCATTGAGGAGCTGCGCGCACTGTCCAATACGAAGATCAAGGTCAGCTACGACACCAAGCGTACCCGGCTCCACGCAAAGACCTATGTGTTTTACCGGGACACCGGTTTTACTACGGCGTATGTAGGCTCCTCCAACCTGTCCAATGCGGCAATTTCCAGCGGTCTGGAATGGAACGTCAAGGTGACCCGAAAGGACCTGCCGGAGACCATTGAAAAGATCGCAGCCACCTTTGAAAGCTACTGGAACTCCAGCGAGTTTGAATATTATGATGAAGGGCAACGGGAACGGCTGACCCGCGCCCTGAAGGCTGAAAAATACAGCGAGACCGACCACAGCGGAATCTACACCCTGGATATTCTGCCCTATTCCTACCAGCAGGAAATTCTGGACCGACTGGATGCCGAGCGCACCGTTCGGGGGTATAACCGCAACTTGGTGGTCGCCGCCACCGGCACCGGCAAAACTGTGATTTCTGCACTGGATTACAAGCGCTTCTGCAAACAGCATCCGGGGCAACCCTGCCGTCTGCTGTTTGTGGCACACCGGGAGGAGATTCTGAAGCAGAGTCTGTACACCTTCCGGGCGGTGCTGAAGGATGCCAATTTCGGCGAGCTGTATGTGGGCAGCCACAAAGCCGACAGCATCGACCATCTGTTTGTTTCCATCCAGACCTTCAATTCTCAAAAGCTTGCCGCTAAAACGGCAGCGGATTTTTACGATTACATCGTTGTAGACGAGTTCCATCATGCAGCTGCACCCACTTATCAGAAGCTGCTGGAATATTATCAGCCGAAGATCCTTCTGGGGCTGACTGCTACCCCGGAACGTATGGACGGCAAAAGCGTTCTGGACTATTTCGGCGGACGCATTGCCGCCGAGATCCGTCTGCCGGAAGCGATTGACCGGAAACTGCTCTGTCCCTTCCAATATTTCGGCGTCACCGACACCGCAGATCTGAGCGGCCTGAAATGGCGTACCGGCGGCTACGATAAAAACGAGTTGTCCAATCTGTACACCCTCAGCGGCATGGTGGCGGAGCGCCGCGCTGACCTTGTGGTGAACTCCATCCTGAAATATGTCACCGATATCGACGAGGTAAAGGGTCTGGGCTTCTGCGTTTCCATCGCTCATGCCCAATTTATGGCGCGCTACTTTAATACCCACGGCATCCCGTCTATGGCACTGACCGGCGATTCTCCTGACGAGGAGCGCAACGCCGCCAAGCAGCGGCTGGTTTCCGGGGAGCTCCGATTCCTCTTTGTGGTGGACATTTACAACGAGGGTGTGGATATCCCCGAGGTGAACACTGTGCTGTTCCTGCGCCCTACCGAGTCGCTGACCGTGTTTTTGCAGCAACTGGGGCGTGGTCTGCGTCTGGCAGAAAGCAAGGATTGCTTGACCGTTTTGGATTTCATCGGGCAGGCCAACAAAAAGTATAATTTTGAGGAGAAATTCGCAGCACTGCTCTCCAACACCACCCGCAGCGTCAGCCGGGAGCTTAAAGAGGGCTTTGTCTCTGCACCCAAAGGCTGCTATATTCAGCTGGAAAAAATTGCCGCAAAGTATGTGCTGGATAATATCAGCGCCTCCTATGACCGCACCTCCGGGCTTGTGGCGCGGGCGGCTGCCTTCACAGAGGATACTGGTCTGCCCCTGACACTTGGGAACTTCCTCGACTACTACCATCTCGACCCCCGGGCCATCTATAATAAAAAGGTCTGCTTCAGTAGGCTGTGCGTCCGCGCAGGAGCGGCATCCGATTTTGCAGAGCCTTTGGAAGAGACCATGACCAAAGCCCTTGCACGCTTTGCAGTCGTGGATTCCCGCAGGTGGATCCGTTTTTTGCTGGGGCTTCTGCCGAAATTGGATAACACCGACTTTGCAGCCCTGCCACCGGTAGAGCAGCGGATGCTACAGATGTTCTATGTGACCCTTTGTGGTAAGACCGCAGAAAGCTGGGAGGATAAAGAAGTTCTCGATAACCTGTATGCTCTCTCGGACAGTCCCGTTTTGCTGGGGGAACTGCAGGCACTTTTGCAGTATCAATATGACCGCATTGATTTTATTGACGAACCGGTGGATGTGGGCTTTGACTGCCCGCTGGACCTGCACTGCACCTATACCCGCGACCAACTGCTGGTGGCGCTGGATTTTTTGAAGCCTGCTACCGTCCGCGAGGGCGTGAAATGGCTGCCGGAAAAGCAGCTGGACGTATTCTTTGTGACCCTGAACAAGGCGGATAAAGACTACTCTCCCACCACCATGTACAAGGATTATTCCATCAACGAAAGCCTGTTCCACTGGCAGAGCCAGAGCACCACCGCCGAAAACTCTGCCACCGGGCAGCGGTACATCCATCACCGGGCAAAAGGAAGCCGGGTTCTGCTGTTCGTGCGCGAGTTCAAGGCAGATGCCCGTTTTGGCGGTGCAGGGGCGTATACCTATCTGGGCACGGTGAACTATGTGAAGCACGAGGGCTCCCGCCCCATGAACATCACATGGAAGCTGGACCGCCCGATCCCTGCAAAGTTCCTCAAAAAGACCAACAAGCTGGTGGTGGGCTAAAAGGAGAATATCATGAAGGTTGTTCGCGTTGTTGCAGCTGTGATCTGCGACGATATTCAGACGAAACATAAAATTTATGCCACCGCCCGCGGCTACGGCGAGTACAAGGGCGGATGGGAGTTCCCGGGCGGCAAAATCGAGCCGGGTGAAACCCCGCAGCAGGCACTGAAACGGGAGATCCGGGAAGAACTGGATACCGAGATCGCGGTAGGCGATTTGATCGGTACCATTGAATACGATTATCCTGCCTTCCATCTTTCCATGGACTGTTTCTGGTGTGAGGTGGTCTCCGGCAAACTGGTGCTGAAAGAAGCCAAGGCTGCACGCTGGCTGACTAAAGAGGAGCTTGATTCTGTTCCGTGGCTTCCGGCGGATCAGACCATTTTGGAAACTATCAAAAACTCGATGATATAACTTTGGCAAGCCTTATGAATTGCAAAACAATTTTTTAGTTGCTATACTGGGCTTATCAAATTTTTTTCAGGAGGATGCCGCAGTGACAGCACAGACAATGCAAATCGGAAACACACCTTGCCGCATTTACGGCGGGGCTAATGCAGAATACCTGCTGCTCCAAATGACAGGTGAGCATGAGCTGCAAAGTATGGATTATGAAGTGGCAGCAATCGCACAAAGCAGCCAGAATTTTCTGTTCGCGGCTATCCCGGTGGAAAGCTGGAACGATGCGCTTTCTCCGTGGAAAGTCCCTGCCGTGTGGGGAAAGCAAGGCTTCGGCGGCAAAGCTGGGGAGACACTGCGCTTTCTGACGGAGCAGGTCATTCCCACACTGGAGCAGCAGTTTCCTCTCCCGGAAAACGTCAAAATCATTCTGGGCGGCTACTCGCTGGCCGGGCTGTTCGCTTTGTGGGCTTCCACCCAGACCGATTTGTTCTACGGTGTCGCCGCCGCTTCTCCCTCTGTGTGGTTTCCGGGCTGGATGGAGTTTGAACAGCAGCGCCCGATACAGGCACAGCACGTTTATCTGAGCCTTGGCGACAAGGAAGAGCGCACGAAAAACACCATCATGGCTGCGGTAGGGGATCATATCCGCACGCTGCACAGTCGACTTACAGAGCGTGGCGCAGACTGCACCCTTGAATGGAACAGCGGTGGACACTTTAAGGACGCTGATTTGCGTACGGCAAAAGCATTTCGCTGGGTGATGGAGGAACACGCATGACCATTTTGATTGATGCAGACGGTTGTCCGGTCGTCGATCTGACGTTGCAGATTGCAAAGCGGTTGGGCGCTCCAGTCATCATCCTGTGCGACACCTCTCACCAAATCGAACGAGAAGATGCGCAGACGCTGGTGTTCGATAAAGGGGCAGACAGCGTAGACTTTGCGCTGGTGAACCGGGTAAAGCCGGGGGATGTGGTCGTAACACAGGACTACGGGCTGGCGAGTATGTGCCTTGCCAAGTGCGCACGAGTGCTGAACCAGAATGGTCTGGAATACACCGCCGACAACATGGAAGCTCTCATGCTGCGGCGGTACGAAAACAAAAAGCTCCTCCGTGCCGGAAAGCACCCCAAGGGGAGCCCAAAGCGGACGAAGGAGCAGGATGTCAGGTTTGCGGACACGCTTGAGAAGATCTTGAATTACAACCATTGATACATACTTTTGGAAGGCTGGAGAAATCCAGTCTTCTTTTTTCATGAGAAAATTGTAACATTTTTTGCAATTTGGTTGCGTTTTGAGAGGGAGTGAATCGGCCCCGTCGTTCTTTCGGCTCGTTTTCTTGCATCTGCTTTCCCGAATCTGCTATACTGAAGTCACTTTTTTAATCGGAGGCTTTCATGACAACCCTTCTTCTCCTGCGCCATTCCATCCCGGAGCGCGGCGGTTCCAGCCCCGACCCCGGCCTTTCTGCCGAAGGTCTTCAGCGGGCCGCCGCAGTCTTTCAAAATGACGCTTTCCGCACGGTCTCGCTCGTCTGGTCGTCCCCTTCGCTGCGTGCGCTCCAGACCGCACAGCTGCTGGGGCTTCCCGTCCGGCAGGACACCCGCCTTGCCGAGCGCCGCACCGGCGACACGACCGGGCAGGACGCTTCGTTCTGGAAACGCCAATACGAAGACCCGGACTTCAAAAATCCGGACGGCGAGTCCTTCCGTGAGGTAAGCGCCCGGATGGCAGACTGCATCCACGAACTGCTGGATTCGCTCCCGGAGGGACAGAACGCCCTTGTCGTCTCCCACGCCGCCGCTATTTGCAGCTACTTGCAGCGCTTTTGCACCGTTGAGGTGACCGACGCCGCACAGAAGCTCCGCCGGATTACATTTCAGGGCGAAGTTCTGTTGGATGGGCACTTTTGGGAGGCTGATGGATTTGTACTGCACATCGAAAATCGCTGCCCTGTTCTCATCCGCACCATCTTTGCCGCAAAAAAGGCACCAGCCTGAGCCGGTGCCTTTTATTGGCGGAGATGGTGGGATTCGAACCCACGTGCCCGATTAAGGACAAAACGATTTCGAGTCGTTCTCGTTACGACCACTTCGATACATCTCCATATTCATAGCTATATAATTATAGCAAAAAGCCGCCGTTCCGTCAACACTTTCTGCCGGAGGAGCCCACAGCGCCAAAGAGGCCTTCTGGTCAGGGATGAGCGGAAGCCGCTGCCGCCCTCTGCGGAGAGGTACAACCTCCTTTTCCTCTCTGCTTCAAGGCATCTTTTCCATGCTGTGCTGTCATTTCCAAGGGCAAGATTGTAAAATCGTGGAATCATCGTCTGGATTTTCACAAAATATTACTATTTTGCCAAAAGATTGTACAAACTCTGCCCCCCTCTGATGTGCTATACTAAAATTAACAACCGGCCTGTTTCCGGCATTTCTTCTGCCATACAGGCCGCCGAAACAAAGAAGAAAACCAGAAGGAGCAGTATCGATGAGAGAGATCATTTCCTTGAACGAAAACTGGACCCTGTCCTTCCCCAAGGGCGAGCGTCCCACCGAGCAGGTCACCCTGCCCCACACCTGGAACGCTGTGGACGGCATGGACGGCAACGGCAGCTATTTGCGCACCACCGGTGTCTACACCCGCACCTTTACCCAGCCCAAGCAGCCTCTGACTGGCGGCCGCACCTACGTTGAGGTGCTGGCAGCTGCTCTGGCCGCAACCGTGAAGGTCAACGGCCAGGTGGCAACCACCCACGAGGGCGGCTTCTCCATCTTCCGTGCCGATGTCACCGACCTGTGCCACGAGGGCGACAACGAGCTGACCATCGAGGTCTCCAACGAGGACACCCCCTCCATGTACCCCGCTTCCGCCGACTTCACCTTCTACGGCGGCCTGTACCGCGGCGTGAACCTGATCAGCGTGCCCGGCACCCACTTTGACCTGGACTACTTCGGCGGCCCCGGCATCAAGGTCACCCCCAAGCCCACCGAGGACGGCGGTGCCACCTTTGAGATCGAGAGCTGGGTCACCAACGGCGAAGAGGCCTATACCGTGATGTACAGCATCGAGGACTGCTACGGCAACGAAGTTGCTTCCGGCGTGCGCCCCTGCGACAGCACCAAGGTCACCCTGTACGTTCCCGATGCCCAGCTGTGGAGCATGGACGAGCCCAACCTGTACACCGTGACCGCCCGCCTGCAGAAGAACAACGAGACCTTTGACGAGATCTACGCCAACGTGGGTGTCCGCAGCTATACTGTGACCCCGAACGACGGCTTCTCCATCAACGGCGTGCCCACCCCGCTGCGCGGCGTGGCTCGCCATCAGGATCGTCTGTACAAGGGCAACGCCCTGACCGCTGAGGATCACTACGAGGATGCCATGCTCATCAAGGAGCTGGGTGCCAACACCATCCGTCTGGCCCACTATCAGCACAGCCAGGACTTCTACGACGCATGTGACGAGCTGGGCTTCGCCGTCTGGGCTGAGATCCCCTTCATCAGCGTCTTTAAGAAGGACCCCTCCGCTCACCAGAACTGCCGTCACCAGATGACCGAGCTGATCATCCAGAACTACAACCACCCCTCCATCATGTTCTGGGGCCTGTCCAACGAGATCCTGATCGGCGGCATCTGCCAGGAGCTGGTGGACAACCACCACGACCTGCAGAAGCTGGTGCGTGAGCTGGATCCCACCCGTCTGACCACCATTGCCCACGTCTCCAACACCCCTGTTGACGGCCCCATGCATCACATTACCGATGTAGAGAGCTACAACCACTACTTCGGCTGGTACGGCGGCAAGATGGAGCAGAACGGCCCCTGGCTGGACAAGTTCCACGCCGAGCACCCCGACATCTGCATCGGCATCTCCGAGTACGGCACCGAGGGCATCATCAACTGGCACAGCAACGATCCCCAGTGCAAGGACTACACCGAGGAGTATCAGGCACTGTACCACGAGCATCTGGCTCAGGTGTTCGAGGATCGTCCCTGGGTGTGGGCTACCCACTGCTGGAACATGTTCGACTTTGGCTGTGCTGCCCGCAACGAGGGCGGCGTTGCAGGCCGCAACAACAAGGGCCTGATGACCATTGACCGCAAGACCAAGAAGGACAGCTACTTTGTCTACCAGGCATACTGGTCCAAGCTGCCCATGGTCCACATCGCCGGCCGCCGCCATGCACAGCGCGCAGGCGAGACCACCGAGATCAAGGTCTACTCCAACCAGGACACCGTTGTGCTGTACGTCAACGGCAAGGAAGTCGGCCAGCAGACTGCACACCGCGTATTCAAGTTCAACGTTGCTCTGGAAGAGGGCTTCAACACCATCCTGGCCGTTGCCGGTGACGTGAAGGATTCCATCACGCTGGAAAAGGTCGAGAAGGAGCCTGATTGCTACACTCTGCCTGAGTTCAACGAGCGTCAGGAGGGCGTTGCCAACTGGTTCAAGCAGGTCGGCAGCCTGGATCTGAAGGCTCCGATGGAGTTCCCCGAGGGCTATTACAGCATCAAGGACAGCATGGAGGATCTCTCCAAGAACGAAGAGGCTCTGGCTCTCGCTACCAGGGCTGTCAAGCTGGCCACCAACTTTGACATCAAGCCCGGCGTTGGCATGTGGGATATGATGAAGCGCATGACCCCTGAGACTATGGCTAAGATGATCAACATGCCCGACGGCTTTATCGAGAGCCTGAACGCACAGCTGATCAAGATCAAGAAGTAAGTACTTCCTGCATCTGAACACCAAAAACGAACGAACCGCCCCGGCACTGCACAAAGCAGCCGCCGGGGCGGTTTTTGTATGCGGCAAATGGCAAGCATCTTTGCCATACGATCTCAGCCTGTGGCTCAGCGCTTCTTGCTGCGCTTCTTCTTGCGCGGGGCAGAACGGGCAGGGTTCTGGGTGGGAACAGAATCATTGGAGCGCTTCTGCTCCATCCGATATCTGACGTAATTGGGAATCACGACCGCGATCACGATCAGCAGGACCCAGACCAGGATGCTGGGCTGCTCGTGGTTGGTGTTGAACAGAAACTGCATGACATTATCCATAGGGTGTTTTCCTTTCCGGCCCAGCAGGCCGCCAGAGGGCTTTTTACAGCCAGATGTTGCCGTTCTCGTCCGGTTTCATGGGCACGGCAATGATGAAGTCCACAATGGTCATAGCGGCAGAGAAACCACTCCAGAAGGTTGCCAGATACAGCAGGCCCAGCACCGGGCGCTTGGCATAGAACTGGTGCGCACCAAACGCACCCAGAATGCACAGGCGCATATACTTCTTGCGGCTGACACAGTGCTTTTCACGGTGTTCTCTCCAGTATAACAGGTGGTCGATGGTGTTCCAGATAAACCCATGGTCCGGGTCCTTTCCCCACTGTGTCTTTTCTTCCATTTACGATGTACCTCTTGTCTGAATTTTGTTCCAAAAGCAGAAAACCGCCCGCCGCAAGGGCGAGCGGTTTTCCTATTTGATTTTACAGGTTTCCGCAGAAAATTGCAAGTACCAATTAGGCGTTCTCAGCCATGGCCTTCATCTTGATCTGAGCGACCTCATCCTGGATCTCTTCCATCTTCTCCTTGGTCAGGGGATAGAACTTCATAGCGATCAGGTTGCAGACCAGGCCGATCATGATCATGCCGTATGCGCAGAAGACAACGCCGCCGCGCAGGCCCGGGGTAACAGGGTCACCCATAACGGGGTTGTGGTCGGTGTAGCCGCACATGCTGAACATGACACCGGCGACCATGGGTGCGAAAGAGGAGACCAGCTTATCCACGAAGCTGAACAGGGTGCCCATCAGGCCGGGGACGTACTTGCCGGTACGGTAGACTTCGTAGTCGGCGCAGTCAGCGGTCATGGGGATAACGATGTTGCCGGAAATGCCCTGGAAACCAGCGGCGATGATGGTCAGAACGAGGTACAGGATCAGGAAGTAGCCCCAGTTCAGAGCACCGGTAGCGGGGTTAGAGGTCATGGTGGTGGGATCGCCCAGCAGCCACAGGGCTGCCAGAGCGCCGTTGATGACCAGACCACCCACAGAGCCGATCAGCATAGCCTTGCGCTGACCCAGTCTGGTAGCAAAGAAGCTGATGAACAGGAAGCACACGATGGTGCTGGGGATGGTGACCAGACCGGTAACGTTACTCTGCAGCAGGTTGGAACCGGCGATGCAGGCGAACATGGCGACCATGACGGCGCTGGACTTTGCAGAGGAGCCCAGTTTATCGGTAGATGCGGACAGGACCAGCATCTGAATGGCACGGTTGTTCTTCAGGGTATCCCAGTAATCCTTGATACCGACCTTGATGGGCTTGCCGGTGCCGAAGAACTCAGGACGATCCTTGGGGGTAATGGAGATCACAGCGATCACGGTGAAGCAGGCGGACATGATAGCGGTCATCAGCCACAGGGTGTGCATGAACTGGGTGGAAGCGTAGCCGCCCACATCGGTGTAGCCATCAGCAATACGAGGGATGATGATGCCCAGAATGGCGAACAGCAGGGTGTTGAACACGCCGTCGAAGGAAGCGAACATAGGGCGCTGCTTGGGGTCATTGGTCATGCAGCTCTGTGCAGACTTGGTAACAACACACTGGCAGGTGTAGCCCAGGTAGTAGACCATCAGAACGACCACATAGAAGGGGAAGCGCACGCCCTGAGGCAGCTTGTGGGTGACATGGAAAGCGATGTAGCTGGTCACGCACAGGATGATCTGACCGATCACGATGAACGGGCGGTTCTTGCCGAACTTGCCGTTGGTCTTATCGACCATGAAGCCGACGAACGGGTCAGTGACACCGTCCCAGATACGCATCATCATGGTCAGGGAAGAAGCGACCATCATGCCAACGCCGACCCAGCCCATCAGGTAGTAGGTGGCGTAGTTCATCATCATCAGATAAACGTTGGTTGCGGTGTTGTTCAAAGCGTAGCCTGCGATACGCCACAGGGGAACGCGGTGGATGCCGTTGTGCTCATAGTCCTTATCATAGAACTTATCCGGCAGACTTCTGGTTTTTGCCATTTCATTCTCTCCTTTGTTCACACAGGAACATTCTCCGTTTTCTCCATGGGGCTTACAGCTGCCACTGCGTACCAGCCCGTCCGGAACTTTATGTCTATATTATGAACGCTTTTTGATATATCTGTTAGTAATATTTTAAGGTGAAACAGGTCAATTTTACGATTATGGGAAAAGTTTCACTAATGTGAAAAATTCTATTGTGCTTATTGCACAATCAATTGATATACTAGTATAGCACAACGCCAGTTAGCTGCCACTATGTTCTGCGCCGGAGAACGGGCCTGCAAACGCCAGAAAGGGCCCACGGCAAATGCCGCAGGCCCTTTCTGGCGCTAGGAGGTAAATGAATGAATAGAGGAAGATGTCAGATCAGGATGTCGCCGTTCTCATCGGCCTGCATGGGCAGTGCAATGAGAAGGTCGGTCACGCAGAGGAAGAAGGGCACCACGCTCCAGAAGAACAGGGTGTAGAAGGCCGCCAGCGCATACCGCTTTTCATAGTAGCGGTGGCCGCCGCACCAGCCCAGAAACAGGCAGAGCAGAAGGTACTTCTTTTTGTTCACCTTGTGCCTTACGCGGTTCTTTTTCCAATCGTGATACTTACCAATGAGGCCCGGGCTCTTCTCCTTTTCAAGATCGATGCCGGCTTCCAGCTTGGCATCCTGCAGCGCCAGCTCCGCCTTGATAAAGTCATCCCGTGTGAACTCTTCGCCGGTCTCCAGCTTGTGGAACACATCGTCCGTTACCTGCTGGCGGCTGCCGGTGCCGTAATAGCCGGTGCTCCAATCGTCCTTTTCCTCGTCGTAGTGCTCCACATCGCCCAGCAGCTCGCCGGTGGTGGGGGCCTTTTCCGGGGCCTCAGCGGAGGGGGCCGGGGTGATCTCAGGGGTCTGGTTCAGCTTGTTTTCTTCTGCCATAGTGGTATTCCTTCCGGGTCTCAGGGTATCAGAAAGTCCTGCGGCAGAGGATGGCCCGCCGCAGGACATTTCCGGTTACGATGCAGGACAGCGGCGCTGTCCCGGATTCAAAATTTCCGCAGGGAGATGGTTGGCCTTAAGCCTGCTTTGCAGCAGCCTCAGCCTTGATGCGGCCGATCTCAGCCTGGATCTCTGCCATCTTCTCCTTGGTCAGGGGATAGAAGTGCATAGCCACAACGTTGCACAGCCAGCCAACGATGGGCAGCAGGACGAAGCAGCCGATGGTTGCCCAGAAGATGCCGTCAGAGTACGGAGTCATGGTGTCGGGCAGAGCGTCCTTGAAGCCGACCATGGAGTAGAACAGAGCCACAACGGTAGCAGCCAAAGAGGAGACCAGCTTATCCACGAAGCTGAACAGGGTGCCCATCAGGCCGGGAACGTACTTACCGGTACGGTAGACCTCGTAGTCAGCGCAGTCAGCGGTCATGGTGATAACGATGGAGGAGGACAGTGCCTGCACGCCGGACCATGCGATGACCAGCAGCACGAAGATCAAAGCGGTGGTGGTCCAGCCGGTGAACAGGGTGCCCCAGGTGTCAGGACGGATCAGGCGGAATGCGGGCAGAGAGAACTTGGAAGCATCGCCCTTGGGGTTGAAGAAGAACAGGAACAGGGTGATGGCGATGGAGCCGATGATGCCGCCCCAGGTACCCACCAGCATGGATGCCTTCTGGCCCATCTGACGAGCGATCTTGTTCATCAGCAGCAGAGAAATCAGGCAGATGGGGATAGAGGTGATCTGAGAGTAGCTGGAGTATGCGGCATAGTTGCCGAAGATGATGCCGAACAGGCAGATCATAACGGTAGCGTTGCTCTTGGTGGACATGAACAGCTTATCGGTAGATGCGGAGACCACCAGCATCTGGATGGCACGGTTGTGAGCCAGGGTGTCAACGTAATCCTTGATGCCGACCTTCTGGGTGGTGCCCAGACCGAAGTACTTCGGATTGTCCTTACGCCACAGGGCGATGATGGCGCAGACTGCAAAGACAGCGGACAGGCCGCCGAACATCAGCTGCATGGTGGTGAACAGGCCGGGGTTGTAGAAAGCGGACAGGCTGCCGCCGGACTTCTCCACGATGCCTGCCAGAGCAGGGTTCTGTGCCACCAGAGAAGCGATCTCGGCAGCGTTGGCCTCGGCAGTCAGGGTGAACTTGGGCACCAGGACATCGGTGACAATGATGGGGAACATGATGTTCATCAGAACAATGTTATACACAGTATCGCACATTGCGAAGATGGGGCGCTGCTTGGGATCGTTGGTCAGGCAGGTCTGAGCAGACTTGGTGACAACGCACTGGCAGGTGTAGCCAATGATGTAGATCATGTAGATGATGATGAACGCAATAAAGCGGACACCAGTACCCATCTTGGGGATGAAGTTGAACATCACGAAGGTGGTGGCGAACATGATGATCTGACCGATGGCAATGAACGGACGGTTTTTGCCGAACTTGCCGTTGGTCTTATCGACCATCATACCAACGAACGGGTCGGTGACACCGTCCCAGACACGCATGATGGTAACAATAGAACCGGCCAGCACGGATGCCAGACCGACGATACCGATCAGGAAGTAGCTGATGTAACCGACCACGACCATGTAGGTGTTGGTGGAGGTGTTGTTCAGAGCGTACATCATGATCTCCCACATTTTCGCTCTGTGGATGCCGTTTTCTTCAAGCGGCTGTTTGACCTTTGCCATAGAGAAGCTCTCCTTTCAATTCTGCGGCCGGTGTGCTGCCACTCACTCCGGCCTTTCATTCGGTCCCCCGTGGGCTGCGGCTGCCACATCGCGAACCGGGGGATTTTTATGTATACATTATGAACTATCCCTCAAATTTCTGTTAGTAAAATTTTGAGGTAAAACAGGACAATTTTACTCTCCTTGGGCGAAATCAACAGTTTTAAAAAACAGCGTTCGTCATTTTGCACATGATTGCAAGATACTAGTACAGCACATTCCACAAAACAGGCTTGTATTCCAACCGCGCACAAAAAAAGAATACAAGGAAAGTGCGGAAATATCCAAAAAATTTTCTAGTTGTTCCGCGCGGCGGCCTATTATAATAGGTATAGCATCTGCGGCTCTGTGGCATGGGCCGCTGCGTTCAAAAGAAAAGGAGAAAACACTATGGCAGTGAAAGCATCCGAGCGTGTAAAGCGCTACCAGAACCCCAACGGCCCCACCATCAGCACCGTGGAGCGCAAGGTCATCGAGCAGGACGGCCTGTATTTCAAGGACATCGACGGCACCGGCACCGTCAGCGCAGTCAACGACTGGCGCTTGACCCCGGCTGAGCGCGCCGAGGCCTATGTCAAGGTTCTGACCACCAGCGAGAAGATCGGCCAGATCTTCACCTCCGACTGGCGCATGGGCCCCAAGTATCCTTCCCCCCGTCTGGCAGCCAACGGCCACAAGCCCGTGGCGGACGAAAGCGGCCTGCTGGACGAGGCACCCGTGAACGTCTCCGACAGCATCTTCGGCTCCCAGTCCCTGCCCAGCACCTCTGACATGGTCAAGAAGAGCTTCAACCGCCACGTCATCCTGCGCGAGAGCCCCACGCCCGAGGATCTGGCAGATTACCTGAACCAGCTGCAGTACCTGACCGAGACCTGTGATCACTTTGTTCCCATGCAGGTCATGTCCAACAGCCGCAACGAGAACGGCGAGGTCGTGTTCGGCATGAACGATGCCACCGGCGTGTTTGCCACCTATCCCGGCACCCTGGGCATTGCTGCTGCCGTCAAGGGCACTGCACGCATCGACATCATCGACAAATTCGCCGACACCATCCGCCGCGAGTGGAACGCCTGCGGCCTGAAGAAGGGCTACATGTACATGGCCGACTGCGTCACCGATCCCCGTTGGCAGCGCACCTTCGGCACCTTTGGCGAGGATCCCGCACTGATTGAGGAGATCTTCGACCACCTGATCCCCGGCATCCAGGGCGGCAGCAACGGCGTTACCCCCGAGGGTGTTTCCATGACCGTGAAGCACTTCCCCGGCGGCGGTGCCCGTGAGAACGGCTTTGACCCCCACTATGCAGCAGGCCAGTGGAACATCTACGCCACCCCCGGCTCCCTGCAGAAGTACCACATCCCGGCATTCCGCGCAGCCATCCGCCACAATGCCGAGTCCATCATGCCCTACTACTCCAAGCCCAGCGCTGAGAAGAGCGCTCCGCAGGAGGACTTCAACGGCAACCCCATCGAGCTCCAGCCCTACGGCTTTGCCTACAACAAGGTGTTCATCGACGGCCTGCTGCGCGGCCAGATGGGCTTCAAGGGCTACATCAACTCCGACACCGGCATTGTTCACAATATGTGCTGGGGCGTTGACATGCTGGACGAGCCCGAGCGCATCGGCTATGCAGTCACCCAGAGCGGCGTGGATCTAATCTCCGGCCTGCTGGACAACGAGCTGGGCGAGGAGAGCTACGCCCGCGGCACCAACGACTACTACGACACCCACGCGGTGCCCGCCGGCTTCAAGAAGGAAGATCTGGTGCTGACCGATGCCAGCCTGAACCGCGCTGTCAGCCGCACCCTGACCGAGCTGTTCCGTCAGGGCATGTTCGAGGACACCTACGCCGACCCCAGGAAGGCCGCCGAGGTCGTTGCCACCAAGGCCGACTGGGAGGAAGCTTCCCGCGTGCACCGCGAGTCCGTTGTCCTGCTGAAGAACGACGGCACCCTGCCCCTGAAGGACGGCACCAAGGTCTACGCTGAGGCCTTTGGCAAGAGCGCCGAGGCCGGTGAGGCCGCCACCAAGGCCCTGCGCGAGATGCTGGGCAATGTCACTCTGGTGGACACTCCCGATGAGGCCCAGGTGGCCCTGCTGATGGTCAGCCCCCAGTCCGGTGCATACTTCAACGCCACCCCGGGCTACCTGGAGCTGGACATCTGCGAGGACAAGACTGTCTGCAACGTGGACGAGAGCGGCAAGCCCACCACCGAGACCCACAAGGAGACCACTCTGGTGGGCGCAAACCGTCTGGCCGGTATCGCTGCTGCGGTCCACGCACACGGCGGCAAGGTCGTTTCCAACATCAACTGCCCGCTGGCCTGGGAGGTCGGCAATGTGGAGAAGGTCTCCGACGCTCTGACCGTCGGCTTTGACACCTACCCCTCCGCAACGCTGGATGTGATGTTCGGCCGCTTTGCTCCCGTTGGCAAACTGCCCCTGACCCTGCCCAAGGGCGACGAGGTGCTGGCTGTGAACGCGGACGGTGTCTGCATCAGCCCCAACGACGTGCCCGGCTTTGCAAAGGATGCCTACATGCCCGACAGCATGAAGGACGAGAACGGCAAGGCTTACGCCTACCGTGATGCCGCAGGCAACTACTACGAGATGAACTTCGGCCTGACGTTCTGAGGGCAGCCCTCTCCGTCTCGCTCAAACCAAAGGAGACACTTTCCATGGCACAAACGCAGAAAAAACAGCAGGATATGGGCACGGGTGACGTGAAAAAGCTCCTGCTCCAGCTGATGATCCCCGCCGTTGTGGCGCAGGTGGTCAACCTGCTGTACAACATCGTGGACCGCATTTACATCGGCCACATCTCGGGGATCGGCGCGGCGGCTCTGACCGGCGTGGGCCTGTTTACCCCCATCCTGATGCTTCTGAACGCCTTTGCCATGCTCATCGGCTCCGGCGGCGCGCCCCGCACCGCCATCGCCATGGGCCAGGGCGACAAGAAGCAGGCAGAAAAGATCGTCAGCAACAGCTTTACCATGCTGCTGCTCTTCTCGGTCGTCCTGACCATCGTCTTTTACGCCGCCGCGCCCACCCTGCTGCGGCTGTTTGGTGCCAGTGACACCACCCTGCCCTACGCCCTGACTTACAGCCGCATCTACATTCTGGGCACCATCTGCGTGCTGATCGTGCTTGGCATGAACACCTTCATCACTGCGCAGGGCTTTGCCAAGATCAGTATGCTGACCACCGTTATCGGCGCGGTCATCAACATCGTGCTGGACCCCATCCTCATCTTTGGACTGGGCATGGGCGTAAAGGGTGCTGCCATTGCCACCGTGCTGAGCCAGGCAGTGGGTGCCATCTGGGTCATCCGCTTCCTCACCGGCCCCAAGACCATCCTCAAGATCCGCAAAGAGGACATGAAGCTGGAAGGGAAGATCATCCTGCCCGTGCTGGCACTGGGCATTTCCACCTTCGTCATGCTCTCCACCGAGAGCCTGCTGTCCATCAGCTTCAGCTCCAGCCTAGCCCGCTACGGCGGTGACGTGGCCGTGGGTGCCATGACCGTGATTACCAGCGCCTCCCAGCTGTGCACCATGCCCATCTCGGGCATCTGCCAGGGCGGCCAGCCGGTGATGAGCTTCAACTTCGGCGCAGGCAAGAAAGACCGCGTCAAGCAGGCATTCCGCTTCCAGCTGACCCTCTGCCTGAGCTACACCACCATCTTCTGGCTGCTGATGATGCTGGTTCCCGGTGCAGTGGCTGGCATCTTCACCTCGGATGCCTCCCTGATCGATTACACCACCTGGGCCATGCGCATCTACATGGCGGGCATCTTCTCCACCGGTGTCCAGATCGCCTGCCAGCAGAGCTTTATGGCGCTGGGTCAGGCCAAGGTCAGCCTGCTGCTGGCCTGCCTGCGCAAGCTCATCCTGCTCATCCCTCTCATCTTCATCCTGCCCCATGTGGTCGCGAACCCCGTGTTCGGCGTGTTCCTTGCCGAGCCCGTCAGTGACATCATCGCCGCTGCCGTGACCGCCACCACCTTCTTCCTCCAGTTCAATAAGATCCTGGACAAGGGCGCTGGCAGGGTCTGATGCCTTATCCGCCTGAAAATAATCATCCGTATCACCACAACCATCTGATCAAAAAAGGAGTATCCTCGTGGAAAAGAATGTTCTGAACACCGACCTGTCCGGCAAGGTTGCCGTGGTCACCGGTGCCAGCGGCACCCTTTGTTCCATTTTCGCCAAGGCTCTGGCCCGGGCAGGAGCCAAAGTGGCTCTGCTGGGCCGCAACATGGAGAAGCTGAAGGAGCTGGCCAATGCGATCGAGGCAGAGGGCGGCGTGGCCAAGGGCTACACCTGCAACGTTATGAACAAGGCCAACTGCCTGCAGGTGGCAGAGGAGGTGATGGCGGATCTGGGTCCCTGCGACATTCTGGTGAACGGTGCTGGCGGCAACAACCCCCGGGCCAACACCGACAAGGAATTCTTCGAGATGGCGGATCTGGACGATGACACCGTGACCTTCTTCGATCTGGACGAGAGCGGCGTGGAGATGGTGTTCAACCTGAACTTCATCGGCACCCTGCTGCCCACGCAGGCCTTTGCCCGGCAGATGGTGGGCCGCCCCGGCTGCAACATCATGAACATCTCCAGCATGAACGCCTACCTGCCCCTGACCAAGATTCCGGCCTACTCCGGCTCCAAGGCTGCCGTCACCAACTTCACCCAGTGGCTGGCAGTGCACTTCAGCAAGGTGGGCATCCGGGTCAACGCCATTGCCCCGGGCTTCTTTGCCAGCGAGCAGAACGCACGGCTCCTCTACAACGAGGACGGCACCCCCACCGCCCGCACCGAAAAGATCCTGGCTGCCACCCCCATGGGCCGCTTCGGCGACAGCGAAAAGGACCTGGTGGGTGCCCTGCTGTTCCTGCTGAACAACGAGGCTGCCGGCTTCATCACCGGTATCTGCCTGCCCATTGACGGCGGCTTCTCCGCCTACTCTGGTGTCTGATGAGGGCCCCGGCCTGAGCCGCAGACCCTGAGAGAAACAATAAGAGCCCTGGGGCTGCAGAAAATTGCAGCCCCAGGGCTCTTTCTCGTTTTTACAGACCGGCCAGCAGGATGGCCAGCACGGCTTTCTGCACATGGAGACGGTTCTCGGCCTCGTCAAAGATCTCATCGGCGTGCTCTTCAAAGACAGCGGTGGAGATCTCCTCGCCCCGGTGCGCAGGCAGGCAATGGAGGAGCATGGCATCGGGCTTTGCGCCCTCCATCAGTCTGCTGGTCACCTGAAAGCCCGCGAAGTCCCGCAGGCGGCGCTCACTTTCGGGGGTACCGGGGGCCGTATTCCATGCGGCGGTCACCACCACATCGGCATCCTTCACACCCTCGGCGGGGTCGGTGAGCAGGTGAAACTTTTCGCCATACTTGTGGGCGAACATCAGCACGTCGGCGGCAGGGCGGTAGCCCTCGGGGCAGACGCAGGTCACACGCATCCCTGCCAGCAGGCCGCCCACGATGAGGCTGTTTGCCATGCTGCAGCCATCGCCAATAAAGCAGAGCTTCTGGCCCTCCAGCGTGCCCCGGCGCTCCCGGATGGTCATCAGGTCGGCCAGCACCTGGCAGGGATGGGCATAGTCGGTCAGGCCGTTGATCACGGGCACACCGGCCAGCTCGGCAAACTCTTCCAGATCGCACTGACGGTAGGTGCGCCAAACCACGCAGTCGTAGTAGCGGCCCAGCACCCGGGCGGTATCCTTGAGGGGCTCGCCCCGGCCGGACTGCAGCTCGGTGGCGGCGTTCATGTAATTGCCCAGACCGCCCAGCTGGTAGACACCCACCTCAAAGCTGGTGCGGGTGCGGGTGGAATTTTTGGAGAACACCAGCGCCACGCTCCTGCCCTTGAGCAGCGCCGGGGTCGTCCCGGCCTTCTGCTCTGCCTTGAGCTCCTCCGCCACATCAAGGATGTGGTGGAGCTCAGCGGGGGAGAGGTCGCTCATTTTCAGCAGATGTTTCATGCCTGCTCCTTTGGAGCCTTCTGCTCCATCTCGGTCAGCACCTCGTTCAGGATGCCCAGAGCCTTTTCCACATCGTGGGCGGTCAGGGTCAGCGGGGGCAGCAGGCGCAGGCGGCTCTTGGCCGTGAGCACCAGCAGGCCCTTTTCGCGGCAGGCGGCCAGCACGTCCGCGGCCTGGATGCCGCCAAAGAACTCGATGCCCACCATCAGGCCAATGCCGGAAAGGTTCTTGACCATGGGCAGCTTGGCCAGACCAGCACGCAGCTGGACGGCCCGCTCACTGACATTGGCCAGGAAGCTCTGATCCATCCGATCCACCACCACGTTGGCACCGGCGCAGACCACCGGGTTGCCGCCAAAGGTGGAACCGTGACTGCCGGGGCCCATGCCCTCGGCGGTCTTTTCGTTCAGCAGAACGGCACCGATGGGCAGGCCGCCGCCCAGGCCCTTGGCCAGCGTGACGATATCGGGCTTGAGGTTGTAGTGCTCACAGCACAGGAAGGTGCCGGTGCGGCCCACGCCGGTCTGCACCTCGTCCACGATGAGGACAAGGTCCTTTTCATCACAGAGGGCGCGCACGGCCTGCACATACTCAGGGTCCAGCGCCATCACACCGCCCTCGCCCTGGATCAGCTCCAGCATAATGGCGCAGGTATGGCGGTCCACCAGTTCCCGGAGGCCCTCGATGTCACCGGCGGTGGTATAAACAAAGCCCTCGTTGAAGGGGCCGAAGTAGTTGTGGAACACCTCCTGACCGGTGGCGGTCAGGGTGGCGATGGTGCGGCCATGGAAGCTGTTGACCAGCGTGATCACAACATCGCGGCCCTTGCCGTAGTGGTCAAAGCTGTACTTGCGGGCGGCCTTGATGGCACCCTCGTTGGCCTCGGCACCGGAATTTCCGAAGAACACTCGGCTCATGCCGGTGCGCTTGCACAGCTTTTTGGCCAGCTTGCCGCAGGGAGCAGTGTAATAGAGGTTGGAGGTGTGCTGCAGCTTGTGGGCCTGCTCGGAGACGGCCTCGGCCCAGGTCAGGTCGCAGTAGCCCAGGCTGTTCACGCCGATGCCGCTGGTGAAATCCAGATACTTCTGGCCCTCGGGGCCGGCGGCATACAGGCCGTGGCCCTTTTCCAGTGCAATGGGGTTGCGGTTATAGGTGTGCAGGACATATTCGTTGTCCCGCTTGATGACTTTTTCGGAATCCATAGATATACCCTCCTTGGTTAGCGTCCTCGCCCTCTCAGTCTCGCATTCGCTCGCCAGCTCCCCCAAAGGGGGAGCCTATTCATCTTTATTATATCGCCCGATATAATTTTCAGCAAGCCTTATTCCTGATGGCTGCGGCGGTAGAACCGGGTGCCGGAACCGCGGTTGGAGAACAGCTCCAGCAGGATGGAGTGGGGCACACGGCCATCGATGATGACCGCCTCGTGGACTCCCTGATAGATGGCATCGGCCATGCCGCCGATCTTGGGGATCATGCCGCCCGCAATGATGCCGGCAGCCTTGTAGCCCTCGATCTCGCTGACCTCCACCTCGGGGATAAGGGTGGTCTCATCGTCCTTATCCCGCAGCAGGCCGGCGATATCGGTCATGGAAACCAGCTTCTCGGCCTTGAGGGCAATGGCGATCTGTGCGGCGGCGGTGTCGGCGTTGACATTATAGGCCTGACCAAGATCGTCCATGCCCACCGTTGCGATCACGGGGATATAGCCGCCGTCCAGCAGGGTGGAGATCAGGGTGGGGTCCACATGGATGATCTCGCCCACATGGCCCAGCGCGGGGTCCAGCTCGGTGCAGCGGAGCATCTGGCCGTCCATGCCGCACAGGCCCACGCCGCGGCCGCGCAGCTTTGCCACAAGGTCCTTGTTCACCTTACCGGCCAGCACCTGCTGAACGATTTCCATGGTAGCGTCATCGGTCACGCGCAGACCGTTGTTGAAATGGCTCTCCACGCCGACTTTTTTCAGCATCTCGTTGATGGCCGGGCCGCCGCCGTGCACCAGCACCACCCGCACCCCCAGCAGGGTCAGGGTGACAAGGTCGTTCATCACGGCGTTTTTCAGCGTCTCGTTGATCATGGCGTTGCCGCCGTATTTGATGACCATGGTCTTGCCATGGTATTTCTGGATGTAAGGGGTCGCCTCCGAAAACAGGAGGGCCATTTCTTCGTTCTTCATATACTCTCCTTGCCGCCAGCACACTTGCTCCGGCATTCGTTTTCCACCAAGACGAACTCCTTCCGTCATCGCTGCGCGATGCCACCTCCCTCAAAGAGGGAGGCTTTCAGGCTCCCTCCGTGAGGGGGCTGTCGCCGCAGGCGACTGGAGGAGTTCCATTAAGTTCTATAATCCCCGTTGATCTTCACATAATCATAAGTCAGATCACAGCCCCATGCCTTGGCGCTGGCATCGCCGGTACCCATATCCACCTTGACAAGGATATCATGCTCCGCCAGAACTTTGGCAGCCTCGTCCTCGCTGTAGGGGTGGTAGGCGGCGTTCTCGCAGACATAGACCTCACCTGCGGCACTGCTCAGCCAGACACAGACCTTGTCGATGGAGAAATCGCCGGGGGTGTAGCCGATGGCGCAGAGGATGCGGCCCCAGTTGGCATCGCGGCCAAAGACAGCAGCCTTGAACAGGTTGGAGCAGACCACGCTGCGGCTGACGGCACGGGCCGTTTTCAGGTCGGGGGCGTGGGTCACCTCGCAGGTGATGAGGTGGGTGGCACCCTCGCCGTCACCGGCGTGCTCGGCGCACATGTGCTCAGCAATGGCGGTCAGGGCCGCCACAAAGGCATCGTAGTCGGCGTTCTCTTCGCAGATCTCGGGGTTTCCGGCCAGACCGGAAGCCATGATGATCAGGGTATCGTTGGTGGAGGTATCCAGATCCACGCTCATCTGGTTATAGGTACTGGGCACCACGGTCTTGAGGGCCTTTTCCAGCAGAGCGGGGGAAACGGCGGCATCAGTGGTGTAGAAGGCCAGCATGGTGGCCATGTTGGGGGCGATCATGCCGCTGCCCTTGCCAATGGCACCCACGGTGCAGGTCTTGCCGCCCAGCTCAAACTGGATGGCGTACTCCTTTTTGTGGGTATCGGTGGTCATAATGGCCGTGGCCGCATCGGTGCTGCCCTGCGCAGTGGCTGCCAGCTTTGCTGCGGCGGCAGGGATTCCCCGGGCAAAGGGGTCAATGACCATGGGCTGGCCAATGACACCGGTGGAGGCGGGCAGCACATCCTCGGCGGGGATGTGCAGTGCCTCGCCCACCAGCGCACAGCACTCCTCGGCCAGAGCCACGCCGTTGGCGGCGCAGGTGTTGGCGTTGCCGCTGTTCACAAGAATGGCCTGTGCATAGCCGTCCTTCAGGTGGGCACGGTCCACCTTGATGGGCGCGCCGCAGACCTTATTGGTGGTGTAAACACCGGCGGCGGCACAGCGCACCTCCGCCTTGATGAGTGCCAGATCGTATTTTTCATTATGATTTGCGCGGATGCCGCAATGCACGCCAGCCGCTGCAAAGCCTTTGGGGGCACAGATGCCGCCCGCAACTTCTTGATACTGCATAACGATTTTCCTTTCCCACAAAGAAATACTCCCTCAGTCACGGCATTCGCCGTGCCAGCTCCCTCATGGAGGGAGCCTTTGCGTAACCGTCAGCTGCAAAAGCCTCCCTCTTCGAGGGAGGTGGATGCGAACACCGTGAGCAGACGAAGGGAGTTTTTATTCCAACCCTTTGGTTTCTTCAAAACCAAGCATCAGATTCATACACTGGACTGCCGCGCCGGACGAGCCCTTGCCCAGATTATCAAACAGGGAGACCAGCATCATCTGATCCCCGGCGGCGTTCACGGTGCTGTACAGCTCCATGCGGTCGGTACCGGCCATGGCGTTGGAATACAGGCCATTCTCGGGCAGCGGCTCGTTCAGGGCGTGCACCTTGATGGTGGCGGCATCCCTGTAATACTCCGCCAGCCCTGCGGCCACCTTTTCGGCACCGCCCCAGACCGGCTGGAAGGGCACCAGCACCTGCATCCCGCTGTAATAATCGCAGACCACAGGCACAAAGGCGGGCGGGTTTGCCAGCCCGCTGATCTTCTGCATCTCGGGCAGATGCTTATGGGCAAGGCTCAGACCATAGCTCTTGGGTGCATCCAGCTTGCTGTGGGCCGGACGGTCGGGGCTTTCGTAATCGGCGATCATCTTTTTGCCGCCGCCGGAATAGCCGGAAATACCGGTGCAGCTGTAAAAATCACCCGCTCCGGCAAGGCCCAGCTCCACCAGAGGCCGCATGATGCTGATAAACCCGCTGGCATAGCAGCCGGGCACCGCCACGCGGCAGGCGTTTTTGATCTTTTCCTTCTGGCCCCTGAGTTCCGGGAAGCCGTAGACCCAGTTGGGATCCGTGCGGAAAGCCGTGGAAGTATCCAGCACCTTGACATCCGGACGGAGCAGGGGCACGACCTCTTTGGAAGCCGCATCCGGCAGGCAGAGGAAGGCGAGGTCAGCCGAATTGATGACCTTTGCCCGCTCGTTCACGTCCTTGCGGCCCTCCTCGGAGATGGAGAGCAGTTCAATTTCGGGCCGGGCAGCCAGACGGTCAGCAATGCGCAGACCCGTGGTGCCTGCGGAGCCGTCGATAAAGACCTTTACGCTCATGCGTTGTTCGCCTCCCATGCGGCCAGCTGGTCCATGGCCAGCCGGATCTGGTTGTTGACGCTTGCCTCGCTGGGGCCGCCGTAGCTGGTGCGGCCCTCACAGCACTTGATGAGGTCGATGGCATCATAGATATCGTTCTCGAACAGGGCGCTGTAGCTCTTGAACTCGTCAAGGGTCAGTTCCTCCAGGGTCTTATCCTTTGCGATGCAGTCGGAGACCATGCAGCCGGTCAGCTTGTAGGCATCCCGGAAGGGCATCCCCTTCTTGGTCAGGTAGTCGGCGCAGTCGGTGGCGTTGATAAAACCCTTGGCGGCAGCGCGGCGCATGTTGGCAGGCAGGGTCTTCATGGTGTCCAGCATGGGGGTGACGGTCTTGAGGCACAGCTCCAGCGTATCCACTGCATCGAAGATGGCTTCCTTGTCCTCCTGCATATCCTTGTTGTAGGCCAGAGGAATGCCCTTCATCATCACCAGCAGGGTGTTCAGGTCACCGTAGACGCGGCCGGTCTTGCCGCGGATCAGCTCGGTGACATCGGGGTTCTTCTTCTGGGGCATGATGGAGGAGCCGGTGGTAAAGGCATCGTCCAGCTCGATGAACTTGAACTCCCAGCTGCACCAGAGGATGATCTCCTCGGAAAGGCGGGACAGATGCATCATGCAGATAGAAATGGCGTTGGCCAGCTCGATGCAGAAGTCACGGTCAGAAACGCCGTCCAGGCTGTTGGCACAGGGTGCGGCAAAGCCCAGCTTTTCGGCGGTGAACTGACGATCCAGCGGGTAGGTGGTACCGGCCAGAGCGCCGGAGCCCAGCGGGCACTGGGCATCCATGCGGGCAGTGGCATCTTCAAAGCGCTGCAGGTCGCGCAGGAGCATGGAGGCGTAGGCCATCAGCGCATGGCCAAAGGTGATGGGCTGGGCGCGCTGCAGGTGGGTGTAGCCGGGCATGACAGCGGTGGTATTCTCCGCCGCCTTCCTGCAGATGACCTTGATGAGCTCCACGATGTAAGCCTGCAGGGTGTGGCTGTAGTCCCGCAGGGTCAGGCGGATATCCAGCGCCACCTGATCGTTGCGGCTGCGGCCGGTGTGCAGGCGCTTGCCTGCATCGCCGATGCGGGCGGTCAGGGTCTGCTCCACGAAGGTATGCACATCCTCAGCGTTGGGGTCGATCTCCAGCGCACCGCTTGCCAGATCGTCGGCAATGGAGGCCAGCCCGCTGAGGATATCCTCGCAGTCCTTTTCGGAGATGATGCCCTGCTTGGCCAGCATGGCGGCGTGGACCCCGCTGCCGCGCATATCCTGCGCGATCATCCGCTGGTCAAAGCGGATGGAGGAGTTGAAATCATTGACGCGCGAATCGACCGCCTTGGAGAAGCGGCCCTTCCAGAGTTGTTCTGCCATCGTTATTGTCCCTCTATCTCAAAATGTTAAAGCTCTGCGCAACCAAACCCCTCAGTCTCGCATACGCTCGACAGCCCCCCTAATAGTGGGGCCCTTGGCATAACGGGAAACTCGCATATCCTCATGCAACGCCAGGGCCGCCCCTACTAGGGGCGGTAGCAATGCGAAGCATTGACGGTGGGGTTGAATACCTTTAGAAACGGCAAAGCCGCCGCAGGGGAAAACGCTCCTGCGGCGGTGCCGCCGGCAACTATGCCGGTTTTGGAACTCCGTTGTGAAAGTGTAGAAAACACACCGGAGAGAAAGTTGGCTTTGTGTGATCCCGGTGGATCAGCCGCTTAGTCCTCGATCTTCGGCCAGCTCTTGGACAGCTTTGCGCGCTCCTTGATGGACAGGCCGAACAGGTTGATGAAGCCTGCCGCATCTGCCTGGTTGTAATCCTCGTCCTCACCAAAGGAAGCAGTCTGCTCATCGTACAGGGTGAACGGAGAGGTGACACCAGCGTTGATCATGTTGCCCTTGTACAGCTTCAGCTTCACATCGCCGGTCACGGTCTTTGCCAGGCTGTTGGCAAAAGCATCCAGAGCCTCACGCAGCGGGGTGAACCACTGGCCGTTGTAGACGATGTCGGCATACTTCTGTGCCAGCTGCTCCTTGAGGTGTGCACTCTCCTTGTCCAGGGTGATGGTCTCCAGAACATTGATGGCCTTGTACAGGATGGCACCGCCGGGGGTCTCGTACACGCCGCGGCTCTTCATGCCCACCAGACGGTTCTCAACGATATCCAGCAGGCCGATGCCGTTCTCGCCGCCCAGCTTGTTCAGGTACTCCACCAGCTCCACAGCGCCCATCTCTTTGCCGTCCACGGCAGTGGGAACGCCCTTTTCAAAGTGGATGGTCACATAGGTCGGGGTGTCGGGAGCCTGCTCAGGGCTGACACCCAGCTCCAGGAAACCGGGGTGGTTGTACTGGGGCTCGTTGGCGGGGCTCTCCAGATCCAGGCCCTCGTGGCTCAGATGCCACAGGTTCTTGTCCTTGGAGTAGTTGGTCTCGCGGTTGATCTTCAGGGGGATGTGGTGAGCCTCGGCGTAGTCGATCTCTTCGTCACGGCTCTTGATGTCCCACTCACGCCAGGGAGCAATGATGGCCATATCGGGGCACAGGGCCTTGAGGGTCAGCTCAAAACGCACCTGATCGTTGCCCTTGCCGGTGCAGCCGTGGCAGATGGCATCTGCGCCTTCCTTGATGGCGATATCGGCCAGCGCCTTTGCAATGCAGGGGCGTGCAAAGCTGGTGCCCAGCAGGTAGTCCTCGTACTTTGCACCGAACTTCAGGGTGGGGAAGATGTAGTTCTCCACAAAGTCCTTCTTCAGATCCAGAACGTACAGCTTGGAAGCGCCGGTTGCCTTGGCCTTTTCCTCCAGGCCGTCCAGCTCGGTGCCCTGGCCCACGTCACCGGAAACGGCGACGACTTCGCAGTTGTTGTAGTTTTCCTTCAGCCAGGGAATGATGATGGAGGTATCCAGACCACCGGAGTAGGCCAGCACGACTTTTTTGATGTTTTCCTTTTTCATAATAAACGCGCTCCTTTTAATAAAAATACACTTTTGTACCCTGATGCGCACTTTCCCTTCGCATCCTCTGTCTTTGATTCGTGGTTGATGCTTTTATTATACACAGCGCGGCTTTTCCGTCAATGCCGAAAACTGCCAAACATGCCGCGCATTTGCGGCAGTATTTGTTACACTTTGTATGTTTATGCAGTATTATTTGTTTATATTCAAATTTTATGCAGTTAAAATGTATATATGAAATGCAAAAAAGCGCCCCGAAGGACGCTTTCTTTATACCTGGTATCTTCCCAGGATCTCCTCCACCTGTTCCTGTGTCAGCGGGTGAGTGGGTTCCGGCTTTTCATTGCCCCTGCGCAGGGGCAGCCACCAGGTGGACAGGCCCAGCCAGCCGAACTTATAGGCGGTGTGGGGCTCACGGCCCACGCAGGTGAAGCCCAGGCGGGCATGGATACGCTCACTGGCGGGGTTGGGGTCTGCCACAAGGGCGTAAACATTCCAGTAACCCATCCCGTCCAGAATATCCAGCAGGGCGCGGTAGAGGGTATCCCCCACACCAAAGCCCCGGGCATCGGGGGCACAGTAGATGGTGCTCTCCACAGCCCAGTCGTAGGCCTCCCGGGGGTGGTAGCGGTGGGCGCAGGCATAGCCCAGCAGCTTACCGTCCCCATCCCGGGCCAGCAGCAGAGGGATCAGCGCACGGGTGCTGTCCACCCAGTCCTCATACTCCGGCAGGGAAGAGGGCGTTACCTGAAAGGTTGCCGTGTGGTGCAGGACATACCAGTTGTAGATGTCCAGGATCTCCGCCGCATCGGCCCGGGTGGCCAGCGAGAGCCGGGGCAGGTTCTTCTCAGCCCATTCGGCGCACAGGGTTTCCTTCTGTGCCTTGGTCAGCTTTTTCAGGGCTGCTTCCCGGCGCAGGGCGGCGGATTTGTCTGTGCACCGTTCCAGATACGCGAACCGCTGTGCCCCCAGCGCACGGGTGAACTTGGCTCCCTTCCCGCTCTTGTGGGCGTGCAGGCGGCTGGCCGGGTCATTTGTCCAGCCCGTGTAGAGCTGGCCGCCTGCGCAGCGCACCATATAGACATAGGCCCGCTCCGTCTTCTCCGCTTCCCCGCTCATATCACAGTCTCCCGTTATTTTTCAGCACCTGACGGCAGGCGGCCAGCGCCGTCTCCTTATCCTTTGCGGTGATGAGGAACCGGCTGGCGTGGCAGAAGCTGATGCCCTCGATGCCGCTCTTCTGCTCAATGACCTCCTGCGGCTGGCCCGCCCAGCTCTGGGGGAAGGGCAGCTTCGGCTTTTTGGTCTTGTGGTCGGTCACGCACTGGGCACTCCACCCGCCGCGCTGGCTGGGGTAGATGACGAAGAGGGCATCGGTCTTGTACAGGCCATTCTTCCAGGGCAGGTAGCAGGGCAGGACCACGATGCCGTCCCGGGAATTCTTATAGGCCTGCTGCACTTTCTCGTCGGCGCGGTTCACGGCGTTCGCGCTCTCGATCTGGTTTTCCAGGATCTGCTTTGCCACAGCCACCGCCTTGAAGAAGCAGGTGTCCTGATCCTCCTTGGAATCCCACACCGGGTTGAAGAAGCCGATGGCATCGCACAGGCTGTTCTGCTCGCCGGTGTTATCGTTCAGATCAAGGGGCTGGATAAAGTTTTCATCGATGAGCCGGGCCTGACGCTCCCCCACCAGCCCCGGGCCCAGTACCCGCCACAGCAGGCCGAAGGCCGCATAGGGGATGCCGTTGGCGCGGTACTCGCGGGGCTCCTGATGGTGATCGAACATGCCAAAGCCGATATCATACACGATGCCGTCGAAATCGTCCGGCACCACAAAGCCGCGGGTGATCCTGATGTCCGGCCGGATGATCTGCAGCAGCGCCGTTGCAAATACGTCGTCCGCATGGAACTTGCCGGCGTGGGTAAATCCGTTTGCAGGAATTTTCATAACAGCAATACCTCGTTCTCTTTCTTTGGGAACAGTATATCACATTCTGAAGCAGGGGACAATAAAACCCCGGAACATGGAGCTTTCTTCCTTGTCCCGGGGCTGTTCTCTAACTTCTGGTCACTTTCTCTTCCGTGCTGTCTTTGTAACGGCACGGGTGGGGGTCTTGGTCACAGCCGTGGTGGGCTTCACGGCGGGGGAGAGGTTCGGCTTTTCGGTGAGGGCGGTGGTGGTGGGCTCGCCCAGTGCCAGCACCTCGGCCAGCTCCTTCTGCACCTTGGCGTTGACAGGGTCGTTCACAGCCAGCACATCGGAGTAGAACTGCTCCATCTCTTCGCGGGTGGAGAAGGTTGCAACGTACATCTGGTTGCCCATGGCACCGGACAGAGCCTCGGGGATGCGGTCCACCATCCGCATATTCTTCTGGTACTTCTGCATGATCTGCTCATGGCTGTACACAAAGTTCTTGCCATCGCGGCGGCCCGCAAAGGGGCAGTAGTAGTGCTCGCCCACCGGCATATCCGTGCCGCCGAAGGCGATCATATCTGCCCAGATCTTGTACACGTTGGTGGAGCGGGCAAAGTTGATCATATCCGGGGTAAAGCCGCCGCAGGGGCGCATATTGACCTCCAGCGCCACGAGCTGGCCCTTTTTGCCCATGCCGGCCTGATCCTCGGTCATGCGGAAGAACTCAAAGTGGACGAACCGGCTCTTCACGCCAAAGCTCCTGACGGCGGCACGTCCGGCGGCGCGGGTATCCTCGGGCAGATCCTTGATGATATAGTAGATGGAGTTATCGTTGTCGTTGACGATGTCCATGATGGACACCGGGCTGACGTTGCCCGCCTCAAAGATGGGGTTGCCGCTGCCGTCAATGATGGCATCGTAGCTGTTGACCTCAGCATGGACGAACTCCTCCATGATGTAGGAGAGGTCGGGGTGATAGGTGCTCTTGTAGAGCAGGAAGCGCTTCAGCTCCTCATCGCTGGACAGCTTATGGGTATCGGAGGCACCCACACCGTTGTCCGGCTTGACCACCACCGGATAGCCCACCTCGTTGATGAACTTCCTGCAGCTTTCCAGGTCGTCCACCATGTGGTAACGGGCGGTGGCGATGCCGGCCTTCTGGTAATACTCCTTCATCTTGCTCTTGTACTTGATGCGGGGCATATCCTCAGTTTGGAAGCCGGACTTGATGTTGAAGTCCGTGCGCAGGGCCGCATCCCGCTCCAACCAGTACTCGTTGTTGGATTCCAGCCAGTCGATGCGGCCATACTTGAAGGCGAAGAACGCCACCGCACGGTAGACCTCGTCATAATTCTCCAGACTGCCGACCTTATAGTATTCGTTCAGGCTGTCTTTCAGCTCCGGCTTCAGCTCATCATAGGGCTGATCACCGATGCCCAGCACGTTCATGCCGTCGTTTTTCAGCTCCCGGCAGAACTGCCAGTAGTTGGTGGGGAAATTGGGGGAGATAAAGATAAAGTTGCTCATGGTTTTTGATTCCTCTTTCTTGTTCACGTCCTCGCCCTCTCCGTCATTGCTTCGCAATGCCACCTCCCCCAAAGTGGGAGGCCTTGGCAGTCCCTGCAAAGTTCACGGTTTTGCCAAAGGCTCGCCCTTTGGGAGAGCTGGCAAAGCCGCAAGGCTTTGACTGAGAGGGTGAGCCGCCTTATCCTAGAATATAAGGCATATAATACACGACCTGCTGATACCACCAATTCCAGTCGTGCTTGACATCATAGCCCCACAGGTCCACCCAGACAGGGATGCCTTTCTGCTCAAAGATCTGCTTGAGCTGCCGGGTGGTATCGGGCTGCTCCCAAGCGCCCTGACCGCAGCAGATGACCGCTTTCCTGCTGCGGTAGAGGTCCATATAGGGGTGGTCGGTGGGGAAGTTGGCCATATAGTCCACGGGGGAGTTCTGGTAGACCACCTCGTCCATGTAATCGCCAAAGCCGTATTTTGCGGTGTAGATGCCGCTGAGGGCCAGACAACCATCGAAAAGATAGGGGAACCGCAGGTAGAGGTTGACGGCATGGGTCGCGCCCAGGCTGCAGCCAAAGGCGATCACGCCGGGGAGGCCGTCCCAGCCGTTGCGCTCCTTGGCGATATACTGGATCTTGGGCACGACTTCCTCCACGATGTAGCGGATCCACTGCTCATAGCGGCGGATCCGCCAGTAGGGGTCGCCGTTGGTGTCGGACCAGGTCTCCTGATCGATGGTGTCGATGGAGATGACCATGATCTGCCCGGATTCGATCCACGGAGCCAGCGTACCGGCCATGTGGAAGTCCTCAAAGTCGAAGAAACGGCCATCCTGACAGGGGATAAAGAGCATGGGGCGGCCTGCGTGGCCGTAGACCTTGCATTCCATCTCCCGGCCCAGTGCGGGGCTGTAATCCTTGAAGTATTGTGTTTCCATGTAGTTCCCTCCTCTATAAAAAACCTCTCAGGCGCTCCGCGCCTCTCCTACCAGGAGAGGTAGCATCCCGAAGGGATGACGGAGAGGTTCAGTCCAACTCGTACATCAAAGTATGGAACACGAACGGCAGCTGCTTTTCCCAGCTGGCTTCGCTGTGGGTGCCGCCGGGCACCAGGCGGCTGGTCAGGTGGATGCCCCGGACCATGATCTTGCTGCACATCTCGGCAAATTCCCTGCGCATTCCCTCGTGGCTGCCCATCTCCTGGGAACCGTAGTCCATGTAGAGCACCGTGCCGGGCTCCAGCTTTGCGCGGCCCACCAGACCGCTGAGCTTTTCAGGAGACACCCAGATCGACGGCGACAGGGCTGCCGCGCGGCTGAAGGTATCGTTATACTGCAGCAGGGCGTACAGGCTCATCAGGCCGCCCATGGAGCTGCCGCCAATGAACGTGTGCTCCCGGTCCGGCAGGGTGCGGAAATTGTGGTCAATGAAGGGCTTGAACCGGTGGATGAACCAGCTCATGGTCGCCTGCCCCTTGCCGTCAAAGTGGCCATAGGTCGGGTCATCGAAGCGGTAGGGCGAATACTCCACAAGGCGCTCGTTGTTGGGGCCTGCATTGCACTCCACTGCCGCCACGATGAGCGGGGTATCGGTGTAGTCCAGATAATCCGCCACGCCCCAGCTCTTGCCGTAGGTGGCATCCGCATCAAAGAACACGTTCTGGCCGTCGAACATATACAGCACCGGATACCGGCGCTCCGGGTCGGCTTCGTACATGGTGGGCAGGTAGACATACGCCCGGCGCTGCTCCACACCGTTCACCGCAGGATAGCTGACGCTCCATTTTTTGACCATATTCCAGTTCCCTCTCGTTTCTGTTTTTCTGCACATAGTCTAGCACTGTGCAGGCGGAAAAGCAATCGGGGAACAAAACCTCTCCGTCAATGCTTCGCATTGCCACCTCTCCTAGCAGGAGAGGCAAGAAAACGGCATCGTAAACTTGGCTCCCCTGACTAGGGGAGCTGCCGCCGTAGGCGGCTGAGAGGTTCTATGATACGGCAAACGCCGCCTGGCGGCATTCCCACTCGGCGGCGTTTGCAAAGATTCTGAACAGAGAGAAGCGCGGGAAGGATCAATACTTCTTCTCAACCGGAACGATCCAGCCCTTGGTATCGGGGATCTTGCCCCACTGCATCCCGGTCATGGTATCGTACAGCTTCTGGGTCACAGGGCCGATCTTGCCATCGCCAATGTAGGCGTGCTCGCCCTTCCAGACCAGCTCCTTGACAGGGGAGACGACTGCGGCGGTACCAGTGCCGAAGACCTCTTCCAGCTTGCCCTCACGGGCGGCCTGCATGATGTCCGCAATGGCCAGCTTGCCCTCGATGACATCATAGCCCCAATCCTTCAGCAGCTCGATGCAGCTACGGCGGGTAACGCCGGGCAGAACGGTGCCGACGGTTGCAGCGGTGTAGACCTTGCCGTCGATCTTGAACATGATGTTCATGCTGCCGACTTCCTCAACGTACTTCTTCTCCACGCCGTCCAGCCACAGCACCTGTGCGTAGCCCTGCTCCTCGGCCAGCTCACCGGCCTTGATGGAAGCAGCGTAGTTGCCGCCGCACTTGGTGAAGCCGGTCAGGCCGGGAGCGGCACGGATGTATTCATCCTCAACGTAGATGCGGACGGGGTTGATGCCCTCGGCGTAGTAAGCGCCGGAGGGAGCACAGATGATGCAGAAGATATAGTGCTTGGAAGCGTGCACGCCCAGACCCACATCGTTTGCAAAAACAAAGGGACGGATGTACAGGGAAGCACCATCGGTGTGGGGCACCCAGTCGCGCTCCACATCCACCAGAGCCTCAACAGCCTGCACAAAATCCTCTTCCGGGATCTTGGGGATGCACAGACGGTCGGCAGAATCCTGGAAACGCTTTGCGTTGCAATCAGGGCGGAACAGCTGAATGGTGTCATCCGCGGTGCGGTAAGCCTTCATGCCCTCAAAGATCTCCTGCGCATAGTGGAACACCACCGTGGCCGGGTCCAGCGGGAAGGGTGCATAGGGGACGATGCGGGCATCGTGCCAGCCCTCGCCCTCGGTATAATCCATCACAAACATGTGGTCGGTAAATTTCTTGCCGAAGCCCAGCTTGGTCTCGTCCTGAGGCTTCTCCTTGGGAGAAGTGGTACGAGTGATCTTAATATCCAACATGATATATTTCCCTCTTTTCTGATCTCACACAGCAGATTTTGCGCGGCACGCGCCCGCACCTGAAATGCCGAATGTTGTTTTCTATTATAGTAGCATGAGCCGGATTTGCAAGGAAACGCAAAATCTTTCATGTTTGGGGGCTGTAAGTTGTCGCAAATTGTGATAAAATGAAAATATAAGCCCTCTCAGTCAACGCCGATGGCGTTGCCAGCTCCCCCAAAGGGGGAGCCCATTGCGGCTTTTAGATTTTGGTTTTGCGAAAACCTTTCCCAAGAGGCAGAACAGCCTCTCCCTTCGGGAGAGGTGGCATTGCGAAGCAATGACGGAGAGGGTTATAATAAAAGGAGTTCTACCATGATCAACGGCGTGATTTTTGATATGGACGGCCTGATGTTCGACACCGAGCGGATGTGGGCCACTTTCTGGGAACCGGCGCTGGCGGCGCTGGGTCTGGAGTACAAGGAAGGCCTTGCCGAGGCTGAACGCGGCACTGCAGGCGAAACTTCCCGTAACATCGTGCGGCAGTTCTACGGAGAGGACTGCGATGCCAACGCCATCATCGACAGCCTGCACCGGGTGGCCGATGAGGAGTTCCAGAAACCGGTGCCCAAAAAGCCGGGGCTGGACGAGCTGCTGGCCTGGTTGGATGCCAACCACATCCCCATGGCAGTGGCCTCCTCCAGCCGTGTCCATGTCATCGAGGGCAACCTGAACAACTGGGGTCTGACCCACTACTTCAAGGCGCTGGTATCCGGCCAGCAGGTCAAGCACTCCAAGCCCGACCCGGAGATCTTCCTGCTGGCGGCGGAAAAGCTGGGCACCGATCCCGCCCACACGCTGGTGCTGGAGGACAGCTACAACGGTGTCCGCGCCGGTGCCGCCGGGGGCTTTGTCACCGTCATGGTGCCCGATCTGCTCCCCGCCGACGATGAGATGCGCGGCCTGTATACCATGGAATGCACCAGCCTGAACGAGGTGCTGGCCAAGCTGAAAACGGGAGAACTGTAATTGAGGGAAAGCTCCGCAAAATCGCCCCGTGTTCCGGGGTTTTATTGTCTCCCGTGTTATGTTACAATAAAAGAAAAGAAAAAAGGAGACATCCCCCATGAAGATCGCAATTCCTTATGAAAACGGTATGGTATTCCAGCACTTCGGCCACACGGCAGAGTTCAAGTTCTACGAGGTCGAAAACGGACAGGTGACGGCCAGCGAGGTCGTTTCCACCAACGGGCAGGGCCACGGCGCACTGGTGGGCTTTCTGGCCCAGCACAATGCCAATGCGGTGTTCTGCGGCGGCATCGGCCCCGGGGCACAGAATGCCCTTGCACAGGCAGGCATCCAGCTGTTCGGCGGGATCAGCGGCCCGGCAGACGCGGCAGTAGCAGATTATCTGGCCGGAAAGCTCCGCTTTGGCCCCAACGCCCATTGCGACCACCACGACCACGGCGAGGGCCACCATTGCGGTGAGCATCATTGCGGCGGGCACTCCTGCGGCCAGTAACCCGTAACATCACAAACCCCGGAGCGATGCATCACCGCAAACGTTCCGGGGTTATTTTATGCCTTAGAAGAACCGGCAGAAGCCAGGGCAGTGCCGTGAGCGCTCGGCCTCATCTTGACAGCATTTTATTGGGACACAAAAGAGACGCTCTCGGTCTGCTTCGAGTCGGCCGGGCGGGGCGGGTCTGCCTTGGTCAGCATCTGCTGGAATTTCCGCGCCGCCGTGTTCAGCGGACGGTGGCGGTCGTAAACAAGGCAGATCGAACGGGTCGGGATGATCTCCTGCAGATGGAGCTGCACCAGCTCGCCACGCTCCAGGCCATCCCTCGCCATGGGTTCCGGCACAAAGGCAAGGCCCAGCTCGCTTTTGACCAGCGTGAGCATCTGGTCGGTGGTGGCGGCTTCCGTATCCGGCTTGAGGACCGCGCCGTGATCCAGGAAGAACTGCCGGTACAGGCTGCGGGTCACGCTCTCGTCGCTGAGGGAGATGAGGGGATAGCTGCGCAGCTCCTTCAGGGTCAGGCTCTGACTTGCCAGTGCGGTGAAGGTCCTGCCACCCACCAGCACCTCGTAAAACGGCTTCAGCTCCACCATTTTCAGCCCCGACTCGATCTCCGCCGGGGTGCTCACAATGGCAAAATCCACCTCGCCGTTCTTCACGGCCTGCACCGCCTGCGGGGTGGAGTGGTTCGAGATGCGCAGCCGAATGCCGGGATATTCGGTATGGAAATCCCGCAGCTTTTTGGAAAGATAAATGTTGAGCGCCGTCTCGGTGGCGCTGATGCTGATGGTTCCGTGCTCCAGCGTGGCACTGGCGCTCAGCTCCTCTTCGGCATCCTGGATCTGCACCGCCGCCGAAGCAATGCGGGAGTAGAGCATCTCGCCTTCCGGTGTCAGGGTCACACCCCGGTTGGAGCGGATGAACAGCACGCAGTTCAGCTGGCTTTCCAGCCGGTTCATCGAGTGGGTGATATTGGGCTGATTGTTGCCCAGAACCCGCGCGGCCTTGGTAAAGTTTTGATACTTCGCCACATAATAGAAGATCTTGTAATACTCCCAATCCACATACATGATATGCCTGCCTCCTCCATGTAAAAATCGCATTGCTGCCTTGTGCAGAATACTTTTTGCACATTTTATTCCTGCCCGTATCATAACAACTGCAATCGAAAATTGCAAGAGGAAATTGAAAAATAGTACACCTATCAGGATGAGCACGGCAAGAGCTGCGACAAATGGGAGAGCTTTCCCACCCAAGAGCGCAGCATCTGGGAGGTGGACGAGATGCGGGCAGCACTGGACAGCATGGAGGACCCCATCCTGCATCTGGCGGTGC
>OHXF01000012.1_pt1 | contig 97685 bp, 70 predicted proteins | sample 1579961 | NCBI WGS metagenome assembly OHXF01 (sample SAMEA3882508, study PRJEB24775) | human gut metagenome | biome: human-associated habitat; feature: intestine environment; material: feces | place: Netherlands | collected 2009/2010
CTTACAGGGTTTGTTGCGAAAAAATATATTTTCCATGGAGACTTTTCTATTAAATAAATGCGGAATTATGTTCCCTATTTCTACGGGAATTGCTCTGCTTGTCTTATCTTTTTCTAATTCTTGATGGAGGGAGCCAGATTCTCATCGTTGCCGACCGACTTTCTGCGGCAGTTGATGAACGAAGCGTTATAAGATTATTTTAAGCATGTGCCATCATTGATCCTGTTTCCTATAGTTTGTGTAACGCTATTCGACAAAAACATTCGCTTTTCTGTCTACAATGAGACGGAAACCCATATGAAAGAGTTGTACTATACACACGACACGTTCAAGAACACGAACGCTCTATCTGGGGAATCGTTCAGGACAGTGTGCTTTGCACGAATACGCTTCTTATGGTCAGTCTGGCCGTCAAGAGAGAATAGAACGTGGCAGGAATGAAACTGTCGCTGATTCTTCAGCGAATATTCGAATGCTTAGATGAGGAAACCTGATTTGCGTTATATCATTCCGCGTATGACAGATGGCGTCAGGTTCTTGATACGGTGATCATTAAGTCCGCCTGTGTCCCGGAGGATAAATACTGAATCATTAAGCAATAATACAGGATGCGCCTGTGATAACCGGCAACGTCTGCAATGTTGACGGAGGCCGCCTTTCGACAACATTTCCATGAAATGCATGGAGGAGGGTCGTTCGGTGGGCCTCACCAGAGCAGATGAAAATGTTTCCTGGAACGGTGTTGCAATAGGGGGGCAGGTTTTTCTGTACGAACCATAATATAAAACCCGCACATCATCAACATTTGTGCGGGCCTTTTGCTATAAAAAGTTGGAGCGGATGATGGGATTCGAACCCACGACATCAACCTTGGCAAGGTTGCGCTCTACCCCTGAGCTACATCCGCTTGGAACGATTGGAGCCTTACGGCGTCCGTGTGCCAAAAGTATATAAGGTTTTTTTGCCTTGGCAAGATTTTTTTAGAGAAAAATCCTGTTTTGCCGACATGTGTGCGTTGTTGCCGGCGTATGGGGCAGGAGAGGGGAGAATTCTGCCCTGTGGGGTATGCCGCTCCGTTTCTTGTTCATGCCGTTTTTGGGGAAAGTGGAGAGGCGTAAAAAACGGGATTGTTCCGAAAAGGCCCGTTTTGCCTGTCTTGGAACAATCCCGTTGAAAGGGGGTGTCAGGGTTCAGTAGCTTCTGGCCCAGAGAACACGGCGTTTCGTCATGCGTCCGGTGAGGATGCAGGGTGCCGGCTCGCCGCGGCCCAACTCGCCGAGCGGGATGCAGCGGATGGAAATGCGCAGCCGTTTAGCCAGTTCTTCTTCTTCTTCCGGAGACCCGTCCCACGGCACCTGGAGCCAGTCTGCATCTCCCTCTCCGGAGAAGTTTTCTTCCAATTCCCGCAGAGTGGAGGCGGGGCGGATATGGGAGTCCCGGAAGGCAATGGCCCGCTGAAGCAGGGTGTCCTGGATGCTTTGGAGAATATCCGCAGCGGTATCGATCAGTTCCGTTTCCGGGACGAAGGATTTTTCATTGGAGGACCGGTCGCGCCGCTGAAGGCAGACGGAGCCTTTTTCTAGGTCCCGGGGGCCTATTTCCAGACGCACGGGCACGCCTTTTTTCACCCATTCCCATTTCTTGGCTCCGCCGCCCAGGTCGCGCCTGTCCACCAGCACGCGCAGCGGCTGGCCGTGGAAGGTTTTGGCGCGGAGGGTGCGCGCCAGTTCTTCGCAGTGGTCCAGAACGGCCTGGCGGCTTTCTTCCTTGGGTGTGACGGGAATGATGACGATTTGCTGGGGAGCGACGCGGGGCGGGCAGACGAGTCCGTCGTCGTCGGAGTGCATCATGATGAGCGCTCCGATCATGCGGGTGGAAACGCCCCAGGAGCTTGTCCATGCGAATTGCTGGGTGTTGTCCCTTCCGGCGAAGCAGATGTTCTGGGACTTGGAGAAATTCTGCCCCAGAAAGTGGGAGGTCCCTGCCTGGATGGCCTTGCGGTCCTGCACCATGGCTTCCACCGTGTAGGTTTGTTCCGCGCCGGGGAAGCGTTCCGCCTCCGTCTTTTCCCCTGGAATGGTGGGGATGGCGAGCACGTCTCGCTGGAATTCTTCATAAACCTTGTGCATGGTGAGGGTTTCCTCAATGGCTTCCTCGCGGGTTTCATGGGCCGTATGCCCTTCCTGCCACAGGAATTCCGCCGTGCGCAGGAAGATTCGGGGCCTCATTTCCCAGCGTATCACGTTGCACCACTGGTTGACTTTGAGGGGCAGGTCCCGGTAACTGGAGGTCCAGCGGGCGAAAGCCGCGCCGATGACGGTTTCCGAGGTGGGCCGGATGACGAAGGGTTCCGTAAGCTCCCCGGTGGGAATCATGCGTGTCTTGCCGGTGGCTTCATCCTTTTGTGCTTCCAGCCTGTGGTGGGTGACTACGGCGCATTCCGTGGCGAAGCCTTCGGCATGCTCCGCTTCCTTTTCCAGATAGGAGATAGGAATCAGAAGGGGGAAATAGGCGTTCGTATGGCCGGTGTCCTTGAAGCGCTGGTCCAGGTCCTTTTGAATGAGTTCCCAAATGGCGTAGCCCCATGGCTTGATGACCATGCAGCCGCGGACCTCGGAATTTTCCGCCATGTCGGCGGCCTTGATGACTTGCTGGTACCACTCGGGGAAATCCTGGGCGCGGGTAGGGGTGATTGCGGTTTGCTGAGACATATTGGATGGTTTGTTGAATAGAACGGGCGGGGCCCGCAAAGGAAACTCGGAATAATATTAAAAGGGGGCGTTTTTGTATTCCCGGTAATTGCTGTAGGCGAAGAGGGCCATGAAGATGGGGATAAAGTAGCCGTGGAAAAGCTGGAAACTGAGCAGTCCGATGAGGATGGCCGTGATGAAGCCGGTCATGAATACTTTCCTGGGGGAGCGGATGTACTGGGCGATCAGCTGGCCGCCGTCCAGGGGGTAGATGGGCAGCAGATTCAGGATAGTCCACCATTCTCCAATCATGATGAGGCAGGAGAGAATGTACAGCTTGGGGGAGATGAGCGCTGCTGTGAAGGGGCTGATAGCCAGGTCCCAGAAGTTCAGGTTGTAAGAAGTCATGACTGGAGCGACGATGTTCCAGGTGAGCCACAGGCTGATGATGCCCAGCAGCAGGGTCATCATGGGGCCTGCCAGAATCATGAGGGCCCGCCCTCCGCGCGTCAGTTGCATGCCATGGCTGCTTGTCAGGCCGCCGAAGAGTTCCAGAACAATCGTCTGCTGGCCGCCGCCCAGCTTGCGGCCCACCAGCGCGTGCCCCATTTCATGGGACAGGATGGCGACGAAGCCGGCAATGACGAACAGGGCCGGATAAATGAGATCTTCCACACTGCTGATGCTGAGGGCGCCGCCGAAAATGGCCAGCACCACCCAGAAGCTGGGGCGGATGTAAACAGGTATCCCGAACAGGGTGAAATGAACCATGCGCGAGAGGGTAAGGGCAGATTCCCGTTTTGCCAAGCCCGGAGAATGTGCATGCACCGTTTTGGCGTTGGAGCGGCGCAGCGAATTGTGTTAAAAGTCTTTCATGAGGCTGTTTTCCATCATCCTGTGCTGTGCCGTGCAGGCCGTCCTGGGGTATGACGGGCCGCCGCCCCTGACGGAGGTGGACGGCCGTTCCCCCATCCGCATGGGCGGGGAGATGCTTGGCGGCTACCGTTCATACTATGTCCACCGGGGGGAAAAGATGGGGGCTGATTCCACGGAGGGCCAGATTTCCGGCGGAGCCTCCCTGTCTGATTCCTGGGCGGTGAGCGGGGAACTTTTCGCCATCCGCAACTGGCAGGGCCGCCATTTCAGTCAGGCCACTTTACACGGGGAAGTCCAGTATTATCTGGCGGACGAATGTACGGCCGGGCTTTTTGTCAACGGGCAGTGGTACGATTCCTGTCCCCTGAAGAACGGGACGGAGCCGGGCCTGTCCCTTAAATGGAATCCCACCCCTTCCTGGTCTTTCCGCGGTTCCTTCCTGTATGATTCCGGACAGGAGGGTGTATATTCCCAGTGGGGCGTTACCTGGCAGCCCCTGCTGTGCGAATCCGTCGCCATGGTGAATACGGTTTCCCTGGGTTTTGCCCATGATTATCTGGGGAGGAACGGCTTGAAAGAGCTGATGGTGCGCACGGGGGTGCTGTGGGCCGTTTCCGGCGGTCTGCGGGTGGAGCCTTTCCTGGGGTGGTATTGCGGCTACGGGCGGGACGATTTCAAAAAAGTAGTGCTGGGGCTTTGGTGCTCTTACGTTTTTTAACGGGCGGATTTCTCCGGTTTTCCGGCATTTTCCTGTTGCCAAACGGGGAGGCTTGGTCATAATGGCCTGCGTATGATGAAGCCTACACTTCTTGTTTTAGCAGCTGGCATGGGCAGCCGTTACGGCGGTCTCAAGCAACTTGACCCGATGGGCCCCAACGGGGAAGTAGTTCTTGACTACTCTGTTTATGATGCCATCCGGGCCGGTTTCGGAAAAGTGGTATTCATTATCCGCCGTGACTTTGAAGATATTTTCAAGGAAAAGGTCGGCAGCCGTTTTGCCGGCAAGATTGAGGTGGATTACGCTTTCCAGTCCCTGGACGACCTGCCGGAAGGCTTCTCCGTGCCGGAAGGCCGGGAAAAGCCCTGGGGCACCGCCCACGCCCTGCGTGCCGCCCGCCACGTGGTGAAGGAACCCTTTGCCGTAGTGAATGCGGATGACTTTTACGGTGCGGACGCTTTTGTGCAGGCCGCCAAGTTCCTGACCTCCACTACGGATGAACCCGGCAAGGCCCATTACGGCATGATCGGCTATCCGCTGAAGAACACCCTCTCCGACAACGGGGACGTGAACCGCGGCATTTGCTCCATCAAGGGCGGCCTTCTGGATGGCGTGGAGGAATTCGTGAAAATCCAGGCTGACGAAGACGGCGTAGTGCGCGGCAACAACCTGAAGGGCGAACGCCTGCCGGTGGATCCTGCAGAACTGGTTTCCATGAATTTCTGGCTGTTCTCCCCCTCCTTCATCGAACTGACGGAGGATCATTTCATTGACTTCCTGAAAGAACACGGCCAGGAACCCAAGAGCGAATGCTTTATTCCCACCGTGGTGGACGCCCTGATTCATGCGGACCGGGCGGATTGCGCCGTTCTTCCCACTTCTTCCTCCTGGTTCGGCATGACCTATCCGGGGGACAAGCCCATGGTTGTGGAAGGCATCAACAAACTTATCCAGCAGGGCGTATACCCTGAAAAGCTCAACTAAGCCTTTTTCCCTATGCACGATCTCAAGGCTGTATCAACCCTGTTCGATCTCCGCGGCGATTTTGTCCACGGTTATTCCTACGGCAGCGGCCACATCAATGACACCTACTGCATCTGGGTGGATCAGGCGGGACAGCGCATCCGCTACATCCTCCAGCGCGTGAACCATAACGTGTTCAAGCAGCCCATCCCTCTGATGGAGAACGTAAAGCGCGTGACGGACCACGCCCTGAAGCGCCTGAAGGAGGAACAGTGCCCGGAAGCTTACCGCCGCACTCTCACGCTGGTTCCCTCCGTGGACGGCAAGCCGTACGCCCTGGATTCGGACGGCAACTGCTGGCGCGTGTACCCGTTCATTGAACGCGCACGCACGTATGACCAGATTGAAACTACCAAGCAGTGCCAGGAAGCGGCGCGCGCCTTCGGCGAATTCCAGAAGCTCACGGCAGACCTACCCGGAGAGCCCCTGTTTGAGACCATTCCCAATTTCCACAATACCACTTCCCGCCTGGCGGCTCTGAAAGAGGCCATCCAGTCCGACCCCCTGGGGCGCGTGAAGGAAGTGCAGAAGGAAATAGACTGGTACCTTTCCCGTGAGTCGGACTGCCATCTGGTGGTGGATTACCTGAAATCCGGGGAATTGCCCCTGCGCTGTACGCACAATGATACCAAGCTGAACAATGTGATGCTGGACGATGTAACCGGAGAAGGCATTTGCGTGATTGACCTGGATACCACGATGCCCGGTTCCGCCATTTACGACTTCGGCGACATGATCCGGACGGCCACGTCTCCCGCCGCGGAAGATGAAAAGGACGTCTCCAAGGTCACGATGCGCATGTTCATGTTTGAAGCTCTGGTTCAGGGTTACCTGAGTTCCGCCAAGAGTTTCCTGACGCCTCTGGAAAAGAGCCTGCTGCCGTTCTCCGGCAAATTGCTCACGATGGAATGCGGCATCCGCTTCCTGACGGACTACCTGTCCGGTGACGTGTATTTTAAAATCCACCGTCCGGAACACAACCTGGACCGCTGCCGCACGCAGATGGCCCTGGTAGAATCCATTGAGGCGCAGATGGATGAAATGAAGGCCATTGTGGACCGCTATTAACCAATATCTACCAACATCGGAAAAACATGAAGATTCTCGTAACCGGCGGCGCCGGATTCATCGGTTCCCACATTGTGGAACACTATCAGGATAAGGCGGAGGAAATCCGTGTGCTGGACAACCTGCGCACGGGCTATCTCAGGAACCTGGAAGGGCTCAGGCACACGTTCATCGAAGGTTCCATCTGCGACCGGGAGCTGGTGCGCCAGGCGGTGCAGGGAGTGGACTATATTTTCCACATGGCCGCGCTCGTCTCCGTGCCGGAATCCATGAGCAAGATCAGCGAATGCATCGACATCAACGTCAACGGTTTGCTGAACGTGCTGGAGGAAGCTTCCGCCGCCGGAGTCAAAAAAATCGTGCTGGCGTCTTCCGCCGCCATTTACGGAGACAATCCCACGGTGCCCAAACTGGAAGCCATGTACCCGGAGCCCAAGAGTCCCTATGCCATTACCAAGCTGGATGGGGAATACTACCTCAACATGTTCCGGGCGGAAGGAAAAATCAATACGGCAGCCGTGCGCTTCTTCAATGTCTTCGGCCCCCGGCAGGACCCCAAGGGCGCCTATGCTGCGGCCGTGCCCATTTTCATTGAAAAAGCTGTCAAAGGAGAAGACATCACCGTGTATGGGGACGGCTCCCAGACGCGCGATTTCATTTATGTGAAAGACATTGTAGGAGCCCTTACCTTTGTGGCGGAACACCCGGAAGTCACCGGAGTGTTCAATGCCGGTTACGGCGGCCAGATCACCATTGAAGAGCTGGCGCAGAACATCATCAAGGCTGCCGAGTCTTCCTCCAAGGTGCTTCATGCCCCGGAACGTCCGGGAGACGTCAAGCATTCCCGCGCCTGTGCGGACAAGCTCCGCAATGCCGGATGGCAGCCCAGGCATACTTTGCCGGAAGGCCTGGCGACGACGCTGGAATACTTCAAGGGCATTCTGGGCAGGTAACCTTCTGTAATTTCCGGTTTTATATTACCCCCGGACTGCCTCCGCTCCTGCAGCGGAGGCAGTCTTTTTTATGGGAAACCGGGGCTGTGTATGACAAATTGAACGGGTGTTGAAATTCGGATGATGCAAAAAGACTTTTTTATCATGGGAAAAGACGAAGAGCAAGTGTCCGAAAAAGGGAAAAATTATTTATAATCAAGAGCGTTTCATGAATTTTCAAAGCCTTTTGGTTTGACAATAAGGTAATGGGCGGAAACCGATATTCCGTATTTGTTAGAGAGGAAAATTTTCTGCGGAAAAAATCCGGGCTGGCATTGAATGTTATTGACGGAAGAAAGGCGTAATAATAGAGACTTCGGGCGATATGTATTTCTTCAGAGATTCTTCTGCCAAGCAATTGCCTGCGTTTAAAGATCCCTGTTTCGAATTGGCCATGGCCCGCCGGAAGGAGGAAGTCCGCTAGGGATGGATACCTTTTGCCATATTCGTCTTCTTTTTGCTTGTGTACCGCTTCTTTGGCCTTGTCATGCCGAGCAATAATGCGGACGGCTCGCAGTCATGGCTCTTTTTGCTGGTGCTGGCGGGCTGGGGGCTCCTGGGTCTCGTCCACATGGTTGTGATTCCCATCTGGATGCTGATCGCCTCCCTTCATTACTGGGAGGTGAACCGCAGGGGATTGGCTGTTGCGGGGCTGCTGTTCAGCATTTTGGCTCCTGTCAGCATGGTTTTCATGCTGTCCTGCTGGTCCATGTTTGGATAAAGGTGCATTTTCCGTCCTGAGGGGGGAACGGTGTCGCTTCCGCCAAACTTTCAGGATTCCGGGGATTGGCCTTTTCTCCGGCCTTTCAACCGGGTAAAGTGTTTCCGATGGATTTGTTCAGTTTACAGGAAGCGGAAGCGAGGGAAGGCTTTGAGCCCGGGGCGGACACTTCCGCCATGCCGCTGGCCGCGCGCATGCGCCCGCGCACCCTGGATGAAGTGGCCGGGCAGAAGCATCTGCTGGCTCCGGGTAAGCTGCTGAGACGGGCAATTGAGACGGACCGGTTTACGTCCCTGATTTTCTACGGGCCTCCCGGGTGCGGAAAAACTACTCTGGCCGCCGTCATCGCCCGGACGACGAATGCCCATTTCATGATGCTCAACGGCGTGGAATCCAATGTAGCGGACATCCGGGAAAAAATAGCCCAGGCGCAGATGAGGATGAGCATGCACGGGCGGAAAACCGTTCTTTTCGTGGATGAGCTGCACCGGTTCAACAAGGCTCAACAGGATGTTCTGCTTCCCCATCTGGAAAAGGGTACGGTCAGGTTTATCGGGGCGACCACGGAAAACCCCTATTTTGCGATTAACTCCCCCCTCCTGTCACGCTCCCAGGTTTTTCCGCTGGAGCCGGTGCCGGAGGAGGAGCTGGCCGCCCTGCTGAAGCGCGCCCTGGCGGATGAGGTGCGCGGGCTGGGCGCATCCCGCGTGGATATGGAGGCGGAAGCCCTGAACCATTTGGCCGCCAAAGCGGACGGAGACGCCAGGAAGGCGCTCACGGCTCTGGAAGTGGCTGTTCTGTCCACTCCTGCGGGGAAAGACGGCGTCATTCATGTGGACATCTCCGTAGCGGAGGAATCCATCCAGCGCAAGGCTATCAGATACGACCGCCTGGGGGATTCCCATTACGATACGATTTCCGCTTTCATCAAATCCATGCGCGGCTCTGACCCGGACGCCGCCCTGTATTGGCTGGGTATGATGCTGGAAGCCGGGGAGGATATCCGCTTTATAGGAAGAAGGCTGGTCATCGCCGCGTCGGAGGATGTAGGGCTGGCGGATTCCAACGCCCTGCGCGTAGCTTTGGACGCGGCGCGCGCGGCGGAAATGGTCGGCATGCCGGAAGCACGCATTCCTCTGGCGCATGCTGCGGTTTACCTGGCGACGGCCCCCAAGAGCAATTCCGCCTACGTGGGCATCAATGCCGCCATGGATGACGTGCGCAATGGGAAAACGCTGGCAGTGCCGGAACACCTGCGGACGCCAACGCGCAAGAAGCTGGCTGCCGCCGGAGGCGCGGACGCCGCCAGGCTGGAATACCTTTATTCCCACGACTATCCGGAACATTACGTACCCCAGGCCTACCTCCCGGAAGGCCGCGTGTATTACACCCCCACCGGAAACGGGCTGGAACTGAGGATCCGGGAACGCATGGAATACCGCCGTCAACTGGCGGAGAACGCCGGGGAAGGCGGGAAGAAGGGGTGACTTCCTTTGAAGGCGCGGGAATGGGAAGAACGTTTCCCTTATTGATCCCTTGAAGCTGCCGGGAATGTTGTTCGGCCTGAACCGGCAAAAGGCAGGGAAAGAGGGGATGATTTCGCTTGAGAGCCGGTTGGAAATTCTTATCCCTCCGTAAAAAAGGCAGGACATCCCTTGGGGATGTCCTGCCTTAGTGAAGGTTGTGGTATGGCGGTTTTGTTGTTTGCCGGCAGGAATCAGGATTCCTTGGTCACGATGATGTCGCAATCCGCATCAAACCAGCCGTGGCCCTGGCAGTCGAAAACCAGGTCCGGCTTTTCGGAACCGGAGAGGCGCAGGGTGAATTCGCGCCCGTTTTTGTCCTGTCGGTCCTTGGGCAGTTCGCTGACTACGCGGTTGCCCTTCATGAAGCGGGGGTTGCGGATATTGCAGCCGCCGCTGTTCATCTTGAAGGTGATCTTGTAGTTTCCGGGGCCGTCAAGCATGCTGCTGACGTTGACGCGGGTAGGCGTCAGTTCCGGACGCAGGTCGTAGCCTGTGAAGTGAGGACTTTTCAGGGTGACGGGTTCCGTCAGGTAGCGGTAGTAGTTCTGGGCGCCTATTCCCATGAGGGTTTTAGGGGATATCCTGGCGATGTCCGTCAGGGTCTTCAGCGCCTGGTCCTTTTTCCCCTCATTGCGGTAGAGCCAGAACCTGGCCGCCATGACCTGTTGTTTTTGAAGGGGAGTCAGGCCGGGGGTTTTGAGCTGTTTGTTTACATAGGCATGGGCGGTTTTGTAATCCTTTGGACCGCCGTCTTTGGCGGAATCATTCACCATTCTCTGCACTTTTTCGATGTAGGGCAGATGCCTGAACGTGTATTTAAAGTGCACTCCCTTGATGTCTTCCGGATCCGCCTTCTTGATTTTTTCCAGAATATCCTTTCTGGAAGAGGCCGCATAAGGAGGAAGCTGCTGAAGCCCTTCTCCGTAAAGAAGGGCCGCGGCCGTTCCGGATGAAGCGGCGGCTTTTTCCCACAGGGCATTGGCCTTGTTTTGCTGTTTTACGGCTTCCATTGCCTGCTTCATGACGGCTGGCAATGTTTCCCTGGAGACGCCTTCCGACAGGAATACCATGTTTCCGGTGGGGGAGACCACCTGGATGGCGGGGATGTTCCAGATTTCCCCCGGGGGCTTGGGCAGTTTCTGCTCTTCTTCCGTCATTTCTTCACGCTCGTCCTGGATACACCAGAGCACGGGTTCCGGGGAGTTCTTGGCCAGATGTTCCACAGCGCGGGTGATTTCACGTGATTTTGGGGACCAGTCCGTGCCGGCCCATACGACGATCATGTATTTATTGACGGTTTTCGCCTCGTCTTTCACGGCGCTGTAAGCGGGGAGAGCCGCCTGGACGGGGGCGGACAGGAAGAGGGCTGCGGCCAGCAGGCCGGAAACGGGATTGAAGTGATGAAGCATGGCGTTAATGGAGAATTTATTTTTCGTAAACGAGGATATGGCGCAGGTGCATGAATTCCGGCTGTGCGTTTTTGGCTTCCACCTTGATCCACTTGGCTTTGGTGCCTTCCGGAGCGGTGATGACCCATTCCTTGGGCATGTTTTCCGTGGCGGCCAGGGGGAACCAGGTGGCTCCGTCCGTGGACGTGGAGACCTCCATTTTCTTCATCCGGTTTTCATTGCCGTCGCGCTTGGTGACTACCAGCCCGGCCAGATTCACGCCGTTTTTCAGTTCTACAATAACGTTCGGATTGGACTCTTTGTCCGTATGCTGGGCGCCGCCGCAGGGACGCAGCAGGTTGATATGGTCCCAGGGGCTGTCCCACTGGCTCGTGGTGGAGCACCGGACCATGCCGTCTGCGGGCACCAGTTTCCAGCCCTGCGGAATGGACGCCTTGACCGTATTGTTCGTCGTATTGGCGCCGGAGAAAGAGGCCGCCGCTTTGCTCAAGGCCTGGAAGGCCGGAATGGAGCGGGCCGTTTCCGTGGCATAGATGGCTTTGCCGTAGGCTTCCTTCAGCTTTTTGGGGTCGGGGGCTTTCCCGGAGGTCCCGGTTTTTCCCGTTTGCTGGGCTACCTTGGCGAATGCGTTGGAGAACACGTCCGCCTGTCCGTTTTCCACAAAGTTTTTCACGCCCCATTCCAATGCCTGGCCAAAGTTGGTGCCGTCCCCCGTTTTCAGGTGGGTGGATAGGACGGTTTCCAGATAGGCCGCTTTTTCCTGCGGATTTGCCAGGAAGGCGGATTGGGAGTCCAGCACGGGCTGGAATTTCACTGCCCATGATGTGGGAGTGGTGGCGATGGCTTCATGCAGGTCCCGGAACCAGGCAATCCGGTCCGCGGGCGGAATATCCATCAGGAATTTATTCTGCACGTCCTTGAGGATGTCGAATGCGGCAAAGCCGTTGCCCTGATAGTGGGAAAGGGCGTCCTTGGCGTAAACGTACCAGTCGACAGGCTGCATGCCTTCCTTTTCCATCAGCAGGCGTTGAAGTTCCGTGCGGAAGAACGGGTGCAGCGGTGTTTGCCTGAGCGCTTCCTCCCATGCCTGGATGGCCTTGTCCTTGTTGCCGGAAGCTTCGTCCAGTCGGGCCTGGGCGGCCCACAGGTAGGCCTGGTCCGCCTTATCGTTGTCCGCAAAGACATTTTCCATCAGCAGGTAGGAAGTCGGAGCCTGGGAGCCGAAGATATGGTTGTGCATGCCTCCGTCCGGTCCGCCGAAGCCGCCTTTCCATTCCCCCCGCTTCACGCGCACCGCGTACGCGCAGTGGCCGGGCTGCCCTACCGGATAGGCCGGGATGCCGTGGGCCTGGGCCGCTATGGTGCCGAAGTAGGAGAGGCCGCCGCAGACGCCGCCGATGATCTGCGTGTTTTCCGCAGTCGTGTGAAGATCCCTCCACGGCACGTAGAAAAGCGGCCCCTGAATGGTATCGCCAAAGAAATTATGGCCCGTATAGGGGGCGGCCCAGCAGGCGGCCGTGTACCGCCGCCAGGGGAGGTTGACATGTTCGTTGCTCCATTCGTAGGATTTATCGTCCCAGGGACTTCCCACGACGAAGCGCATTTCCCATGGGCGCAGTTTGATGAATCCCGGATGCAGCTTGTTTTCCTGATGCAGTTTTTTGAAAATCCGGTAGCGGCGTACCGGATTGCTGTTGGCGGAGTTGGTTTTAAGCCTTCCCGCTACGGGGCCGGTGGAAAAGACAGAGGCCAGTCCGGTGGCCAGGGATTGGTAATTCCGGAAATCCGGGCTCTTGCCGTCCGTTTTCCAGATGTCGGAAAGGATTTGAAGGCCTGCCGGTGAATTTTCCGGAATCAGGCCCGCTCCAAGATAAAGCTCCATCCACGCCGGGTCCTGTAAAAAGGTTTTGATGAAAGCGGCATCCTGTGCGCTTTTGGAGAAAACGGCTTTCACTTTGTCCGGTCCCGTGACGCGCAGAAGTTCGTGCATGTCCAGCAAATGGCGGTACTGCCTGTTCTGGAGCAGTTTTTGTTCGGATTTCGTTTGTTCTCCAGCCTTCAGGAGGGTGGAGCGCAGTTCCGTCTGTAGACCGTCAAAGTCTCCGGAGGCAATTTTTTGTGCCAGGGGCGCCGGCAGACGGCTGGAGGAGGCCGGCGTTTCCGTTTCAATTTCCGTCGGGCCCTGCGCCGTGCAGACGGGCGCCGAGAGCAGGGAAGTGCAGAGAAGAAGATGTGAAATATTCATGTGGAAGGGATTACTTGATAATAGCAGAAAGAGGGGGGAGGGGACCAGTGCGTTTTTCGACTTATTACGATGCCGGAAGGACGTTTTTATCATCCTTCGCGGCATATTTCAGCACAAATGGTCACAGAGCATTTTGACGCCCAGGCCGATGAGGATGAGCCCGGCTCCCGCTTCCAGATGAAAGGTCGGAAAGCGGTGCAGCCGTCTGGTCAGGAAAAAGCCGGCCGCCGTGCACAGGAAGGTGGTGAAGCCGATGGCGGCGGCGGGGAGAAGCACCGCGTGGAGGGTAGGGTCGGTTCCACACTGGGCGGATGAAAGGTAAATGCTGACGCCCGCTACCAGCGCGTCGATGCTGGTGGCGATTCCCACAGCCATAAGGGTAGGAAGCGTCAGGCTGGTGACGTGGGGCATATCCTCTTCTTCGTTGCGGTGATTCCAGCCTTCGCGGAGGACGTTGACCCCGAGGAAGGTGAACACGGCGAAGCCCAGCCAGTGGTCCCAGGCCGCAATATACCGGTGCACGGAGCCTGTAAGCAGAAAACCCAGCACGGGCATCAGGAATTGACCGGCCCCGGTGGACAGGGAGAGCTTGATTCCGTTGCTCAAACGCTTTTGCTTAATGAGCAGGCCGTAGGAGAACGCCACGACGAAAGCGTCCACGGAGAGGGCAAAAGCCAGGAAGATCAAGTCGGCAAGCGGCATGCTCATTGCGGAGAGGCACTCTAGGATATCCCCGGGAAAAAGCAATTTTTTTGTTCCTTGCGCTTTTTCCTGATTCCAAATGCGGCACAGGCGGGTCGGCTGGATTCCTGCTTCCGGCCGGAGGATTTGGTTGTTTCATGATTTTTTGTTGTATTTCCTATAAAAACACACCCGTAAAGACACAAGCATACCGGATGGAAGTTTGAAAAAATATTCACTTTTGCTACATGGTATGATTCACGTTTGGGGATATGATATTCTGCGGCGGATGTGTTTTTTGATATAGACCTCGTCGGAATTTGTCGGCATGCTTTGTGCTTCATGGCAGTTATTCCCGTTGGCCGCCATGTTTGAAAGCATAGTTGCATTATTTTTTAGGGAATAAAAGAACGGCGGCCTTGATTGTTCAAAACCGCCGTTTGTGTCATTGGGCATGTATAATTTCTGTCGAACGACGTTTTTTTTCGTCGCCCGGCATATGTTCTTAACCTATTGACGCTTCATCTTGATTGTGTTTCGGCAATGGAATATAAGGCTGCTTTTCCTGCTAATTTTACCCGTGCTCCATCCATGCGGCAATAAAGTGTTCCACCGCGTTTGGAAGCCTGATAACCTATGATGTTGTCTTTTCCCAATCTGTTCGCCCAGTAAGGTATAATGTGACAATGACCGGAACCACAAACGGCATCCTCCGGCACTCCGCATTTGGGGGCAAAGGTACGGGAAACGCAGTCAGTTTCCGCACCTTTTGCGGTTACATGGAGCAAAAGACCGTTCAGGGCATGAACTTTTGATAGATCCGGATTGAGATGTTCGATTATTTTTACATCATCAAACACGCATAAAAGGTCACGCCCCATATACGCTTCTCTGGGGGTAGCGCCGATAGCGTCGATCATTTGCTCCGTTACGGGAACTGATTTTAATTCATAGGCGGGGAAATCCATTTCATAAAGATCACCATGCCGTTCTACCGCCAAATCACCGCTTAAAGTTTGAAAAACAACTTTTGCCGCTTCTTTTTCATGGAAGTTCAAAATAACATAGGCACAGGCTAATGTCGCATGACCGCATAAGTTAATCTCTCCACCGGGGGTGAACCACCGCAGATGATAGCTCCCCCCCTTTTTGACAGCAAAGGCCGTTTCTGAAAGATTGTTTTCAACGGCCATATTTAACATCAATTCCCCGGACGGCCATTGTTCTAAAATGCAAATCGCCGCGGGATTTCCATGAAAAACTTTGTCAGTAAAGGCGTCTATGATATATTATCTCGTTATAATATATTTATTCCAAATCAACTGCAACTTCGGTTCTGCGCAAAATTTTCAGACGCGGGCCCTGGCATCCATGCAGCTTTTTGCGGGCTTGGCGGTAAATACTTTCCATGCTCCGTATTGCTTTTGTATCTTAACCGTTTATTAAAGCGGGCTCCCCAAAGTCCGGACGTTACTCATAAGCATTCAGGGCGGAGCCGCCGGGAAAAATGAATTGATGGACATGAGTGGTGCTTTTCAGGCTCCATAACCGCAGTTTCAAAATGAAGGCTGGACAGTTGTTGCTGCGTAAGCTTCATCATTGATTGACAAATATGTTCCCGAACCGCACGCATGACTGTCGGAATGCCCCCTTCCGCCAGTCATGCGTCGAGGATGGGAAAGAAAGCTATTTGCAGTATTTTTTGATATAGGGCAGCACGGCGTCTGCCCAGATGGCGTAGCCTTTTTCCGTAAAGTGCAGGTTGTCCCTGCTGATGCCGGGGAGCAGTTTGCCGGAGGAGTCCAGAAAGCGCCTGTTGATGTTGGCGTAAGTGGTGCGGGGCAGCTTGCACTGGGCCAGAATGGCGTTGATGCGGTCGTTGTGCTGGCGCAGCTTGTCCTGGGGGCCTGTGCCGCGCGGGAAAATGCCCAGCAGGAGGACGTGGGTGTCCGGGAACCTGACCAGCAGGTGTTCAACGGTACCCAGAATTCCCATGGCCGTTTTTTCCGGGGCTTCCCCTCCTTTGAAATAACCGGTATTGTTGGTGCCGATCATGACGATGCAGAGTTTGGGGTCCGTCTGGGCCGGGATGCCGGAATCCGTGATGCGGTAAATCAGGTTGGTGGTTTGGTCCCCGGAAATGCCGAAATTGCAGGGATGATAGGGGGAGAACGCCTTTTCCCATATTGGTTTTCCTTCCCTTTTCCAGTAGTCCGTAATGGAATCTCCCAGGAAAAGGACGCCGCAGGGGTTGTTCTTTATTTGTTCCACCTGCTGTTCATATTGCTTCCTCCACCATTGGGGCTGTTCCCGTGGCAGCGGAGTCAGAGGGGACGGCGCAGCCGTTGAGAGAAGGGAGGCCAGCAGGGAGAAAGCAAGTATATGTAAGATCTTCATTGGCATTTATTGTATGAACGTTTTCCAAAAACACTACATGAAAGTGGTGGCCTTTTTTGCTGCTGCGGTGTGCGGGCAGCTTTTGCTGCAGGGTGTTCCCCCTTGCCAGATTCCGGGGGGTGGTGTAGCTTGTGGGCGGTATGAGTGAGGTATCCCTGCAGCATGGAATGACGCGCCAGATGGCCGTCTCCCAGTCCATGCAGACAGGGATGCAGATTCTTCAGGCTTCCGCTTTGGAATTAAGGCAGATTATCCGTCAGGCGCTGGAAACCAATCCCATGCTTGATGAGTTGCCGGACGCTTCCCCGGAAGCGCTGGAAGACGGTCCGGACGGGGATGCTTGGAATGAGCGGGAGGACGGGTGGAACGAGTTTACGGCGGAAGGCCGCCTGTCTGGGGACGCGGCCGCCCGCCGTGATTTCATGTATGAATCCGTCGTGGCTCCGGAATCCCTGAAAACCCATTTGATGGATCAGGCGCAGCATTCCGCATTGACGGGCCGCGCCCGGGACGCCCTGTTCCTGCTGATTGACGCTTTGGACGAACGCGGGTTTCTGACGGAGTCTCCGCAGGAGCTGGAAGAGCAGGGGTGTTTCAGCATGCGGGACATGGAGGAAGCTCTGGCTGCGCTGAGGGAAATGGACCCGCCCGGAGTGGGGGCGGCGAATTTAAGGGATTCCCTGCTGATCCAGCTTGAACAGCGCGGTTTGAAGCGTTCGCTTGCTTTCCGCCTGGTCAAGCGCTGCTGGCGGGAACTGGCGGCGCACAAGTATGAGGAAGCCGCACGCCTGCTGGACGTGGAACCGGGGGCCGTGGCGGCGGCTCTGGAGGTGATTAGGAGCCTGACTCCTGATCCAGGGGGAGCCTACGCCCCCGGCGGAAACCCTCATCTGCTGCCTGACGTCATTGTGGAGGAGGGGCCTTCCGGCGTGCTGGAGGTTATCCTCACTTCCGAGTATCTTCCGCGCCTGTCCATGAATGAACGGTATATGGAGTTAATGGCTGAGGGTTCCGGAAGCCGGGAGCTGAGGCAATATCTCCGCAGGGCGTTCCGTGAGGGACAGGAGCTGTTGCGGGCTTTGGATATGAGGCAGGAGACCGTTTTGCGCCTGGCCCGTGTCATTGTGCGGAGGCAGGAGGATTTTTTCAGGTCCGGCCCGTCCCGCCTGAAGGCCATGGGCATGGAAGAAGTGGCGGAGGAGATGGGGGTTCATGTTTCCACGGTTTCCCGGGCGTGCCGGGACAAGTACCTGTTGTGCAGGTGGGGGATGAAAGAATTGAGATCCTTTTTCAGTGCGGGAGTTCCGTCTGAAGGCGGCGTTTCCCCGGACGGGGCGGCTTCCGGAGCCGTGGCTGCCGGCGCCGTCCAGGAGCTGATGCGGCGGCTGATTGCGGAGGAAGATTCTTCCAAACCCCTCAGTGACGCCGGGCTGGCGGCCGCGCTGCGGGAAAAAGGGGTGAACATCGCCCGCAGGACGGTGGCCAAATATCGGGAGCAGATGAAGATACTGCCCGCTTCCCTGCGCCGGGGAATATGACAGTCCCCTATATTTTGAATTGTTTATTAATAATTTAACAATCAATGTATTGTGTCTTTTGTTGATAGGGCGCTTTTTTTGTTTTTCTTTCCGACGGAAGAGGCGGTTGACTGATGCGGCTTTGGTGCTATAGTCCCCGCTTTATCGTGATGCGTACATTTACCTGGCCTATTGCCCTGCTGCTGGCGGGGCTTCTTTTCCAGACAGTGGCGTTTGCCGTGTTGAATACGGTTGTTCCCCTGTGGATGGAGCAATTTGATGCCGCCACCTGGGAGGCAGGGCTGGTGGGGGCTTTCTTTTTTCTCGGGAACCTGGCCGGAACGCTGCTGGCTGGCGGCGTGATTCGCCGGGCCGGGTTCAAAGGAAGTTACCAATATGCGTGCCTTTTATGCGCAGTGTCCACCGTTCTGCTGCCTGTGTTTCCCGGCGTGCCGGCCTGGAGCGGCCTCCGGCTGCTGGCAGGGATCAGCTGCGCCCTGGTCTGGGTGGTGGTGGAAAGCGCCCTGCTGAGGGCCGGAACGCTGCAAACCCGCGGCATTCTGCTGGCTTCCTACATGGTGGTTTATTATCTGGGTACGGTGCTGGGGCAGTTGCTTCTGGGCTGGTTCCCCAGCGATATGCCCCTGATTGTGACGGAAGTCTGCATTTTATCAGTGGCGGGCATGGTTCCGCTGATGTTCGCGCGTCTGGAGCCGGGCAATGGACAGGTTTCATCCTCCTCCCATATAGAGATTCGGACACTGCTGAGACGCCGCAGCGTCTTTCTGGGTGTTGTGGGATGTGTGATTTCCGGCGTGGTATTGGGTACTATTTATTGCCTGATGCCCCTGTTCCTGAAGCACCAGGGAATGGACCACTCTTCCGTGGGATACTGGATGGCCCTGCTGATTGCCGCTGCCATTCTGGGGCAGTGGCCCATGGGGCGGCTGGCGGACAGGTACGGCCGCGCTTTCGTCATGAAATGCCAGTCCCTGCTGGTGGCGGCGGCCTGTGCCGGGCTGATGCTGAAGGGGGGGCTGATGGCTCCCTCCCTGATTGCTCTGGGGCTGGCCGGATTTTCCCTGTACCCTGTTGCCATGGCCTGGGGATGCGAGGAAGCTTCCCGGGATGAACTGGTGACCATGAACCAGCTTCTGCTGTTGAGTTATTCCCTGGGCACGCTGGCCGGCCCTTCCCTGACTTCATTCCTGATGCAGAGGTATTCCGACAATTGGATGCCTATGGTTATTGCGCTGGTGGCCCTTTCCTTCATGCCTGTGCTGATGCTGGGCGGCGGCCACGGAAGGAGAAAGCTGTCCCGGTAACGGGGAGAGAGGGAAACGTCAGGATGCTTTCTCGCCCTGGCCGGCGTTTTTTGCCGGTTCGGGCGCGTCGTTGTCCGCTACCTGGTGAATCATGTCCGTCAGTGCCTGCACATATTCTTCTGTACGGGCGTCCGTAACGGGATACCTGCACCGGCAGGAGACCGTGGGAATGCCCAAGGCCGCGTAATGGCGGTCGTTGCCTGTGAGAGCGGAGGGTTCCCGTTGTAAGGTAGTGGGCGCCTGTTCCCAGGATTTGGCGAAGGGGGCGGCGCACTGGCCTGCGAATTTCCTGCCGTGGGAGGTGGTCGTGAACAGAACGGCTTCCCGGGAGGCTTCCGGCCCCGTCTGTTTTCGTTCCCCTCCGGCATCCAGCTTCTGGGGTTCCAGATTGATCATGCCCAGGATGTTGGTTGCCCCGATGCTGCCGCTTAGGGTGCCGGCATGCACGCAGGCTCCGGAAGAGATGGATTTCCCTACGGGCTCCGCTCCGTTCGCGTATGCGACAAAATAGATATTGTGATTGGTGGGGATGTCTTTCAGGCCTCTCGCCGTCTCCAGCAGCAGGGCCGTTCCGCTGCCGTTGTTGCGCCGTCCGCTGGAATCATAATTGGCTCCCACGACGATGCTTTGATTGTTGGAATACAGGCCGGGCTTGTAAACCAGGATGTTGTAAATGGCCGCTCCTTTTTTCACGTTTCCTCCGGATACGGGCTGCATGGTGACGGCGTACCCCATGTCCGAGAAATTCCCGGCGATGTATTTGGCGGCGGCTTCCATGGATTTGGGCAGGCTGGCGTTTCTTGCCCCGATGTCTTTTTGCAGGACTTCCGTGTGTTTTTCCATGCGTGCGCCCAGGGTCCGCGGCGTTTCCTTCCCTCCGGAGGAAAACATGGGAAGAAATGTGCAGGAGGAAAGACCGGTGGACAGCAGCAGGAATCCGGAAGACAGGACGGCGGAGGGATGCATGCGGGGCATCATGGCTTTACAGGGTTTCAATATAATGCAGTTCACGGGCAATCTGGGCTGCCAGGGGGATCTTCATATGGTCCGGCAGGACGCTCCAGGTATAGGTTTCCACCTCCAGGTGTGGTTGCGGGCCTTTGCGGCCCCGGAGGAAATTATGCGTTTTCAGGATGAATTCTTCCGTGCTTTTCAAGGGTGGTTCCGGTGAAGCGTACAGGGGAATGTGGTAATGAATGCGCCATTGGGAATCCCGTATTTCCTCTGCATAGTCCCGTCCATAGGCCAGGGCATTGGGCAGGTCCGGGAAAAGCATGGAGCCTTCCCGGTGGAGGATGCTGGTCTGATGGAAATAAACGCCGTCGTCAAACTGCCGGAGGCGTTCCAGGTCTTCCTCCCCGCATATGCGGCATTCCAGGGCGTTGGAGAATTGCACTTTGCAGAGGGCGATGTTGTTTTCCTCCCAGGCGGAGAGGGTGAATTCCGGTTCTTCTCGGAGAATGGCGAAATGGCAGGTATCGTATGTCAGCCCCAGGTGGCGTTCGATAAGTTCGGGACGGCGGGAACGGTTGCGAAGGCCGTTGAAAAAACGGATGGCTCCATCCGTATCGTGAAAATGGCCGAAGGGTTCCGGTTCCAGCCCCAGCTGCATCAGGCGGCCGGTCTGCCTGCCCAGCACATCCAGGAATCCGCTCATGGCGTCCAGCCGGGAAAAGATGCGTTCTTCATCCGCATGAAACCAGCTGTGCGAGGCAGGGAGCGTGCTGACGGTCAGCCTGTCAGCCTGTTCGTCTCCAATGAGTGCCAGAATGCGGAACAGGTTGCAGGTGTATTCAAAACGTTCCGGCGTAGTCCAGTCCGGCTGGAAAACGCGTTCTTTCACGCGCTGCCCGTGGAAATTTCCGTAAGGGAACCCGTTAAGGGTTTCTACGCGCGCGCCCTGGTCTTCCAGCCATGATTTCAGGGTTTCCACGGCGTGCGGCGTTTCCAGAAGCTCCGCTGCCGCCCTGGCGGACAGGCGCAGGCCGATGCCCAGGGGGAGATCCTTCAGAGGGGAGTCCATCGCCGCGAGTTCCTGCCTGATGCGGGGAACGCAGGTGAAAAGAGCCTCCCTGGTTTCCGCCCAGGATTCTGCGGGATGAATATTAGTACAATAGGAAAGCATGAAGGCGTGTGCGATGTAAGGGGAACGGCGTTTTGCCGCAGGATGTTTTTCTTGTCTAAATACGGTTCCGCGCAGAAGGAAAATTTCATGGAGTTCCGCTTTTTGGCGTCATTCGGGAGCTTTTCCGGGCAAGTGGAGCGCCTGCAGCGTCTTTCAACGCCTGGAATAGAATGTGTCATTGGAGCAATAAAAAACAGGCCGCCTGCAAGCTGGGCCTGTTTTTGGAAGAGGAGGCATTTTGCCCCGGCCCGGAAACACGCCATGGAGGCGCAAAAGCTTCGGGCCGGGGAAGGTTGCCGGCTGTTACTGGACGATGCCCAGCGGAGCAGTCGTTTTCCAGTCTCCGCGGGTGAAGTCCGGGAATACCTGGGGCATGCCGCCCTGGGCCACGGAGTATTCGGAAAGTTCGGAGACGGAGGACCAGAAGGCACCTTCATAAACGTTCTGGTCCATCGGTTCGCCATTGCGGAGGCATTCGATGATGCGGAAGAGCATCACGAAGTCCATGCCGCCGTGGCCGCCCATCTTCAGGGCCAGCGGCCCGATTCTCTTCCAGAGCGGGTGATCGTACTTTTCAAAAATGGGGGCCAGTTTTTCTTTGCCTTCAATCCATTCATGATAGTTTCCGTTGCCCAGCTTTTCCCCGGCTACGCGGGTCGGGAAGCCGGCCAGGGTGCCCAGGGTGCCCTGGATGAGATTCAGGCGGGAGTAGGGGCGCGGACTGGTTTCATCCCATTCCACCAGGACGGTGCGGCCCATGGTGGTCTTGATGATGGAGGTATTCATATCGCCGCAGGCAAAGTCCAGCTTGTTCCACTTGTGATCCGCCGGGAAATTTTTCCTGGCGTACGCGGCGCGGCCCAGGGCCGGGCTGGAGAAGGACACGAGCCTGCCGAAGCAGTCGTCCTTGCGGGCCAGATTCATGTACTGGGCAATGGGGCCGAGGCCGTGCGTGGGATACACGTTGCCGTTGCGCTTGGCGTAGTGATAGGTTCTCCAGGAACCGGTGCCGCGTTCCGCCTGCTTCATCTGTCCGCGCAGTTCATGGATGTAGGCGGCTTCTCCGTACAGCAGGTCGCCAATGACGCCCTGGCGCACCATGTTCAGGTACATGAGTTCCTCACGTCCGTAGTTGACGTTTTCCATCATCATGCAGTGCTTCCTGGTTTCTTCGGAGGTATCCACGATTTCCCAGAGTTCCTTGATGGAGACGGCCATAGGCACTTCCACAAAGGCGTGGGCGCCCATCTTCATCACGTCGCAGGTAACACGGCAGTGCCATTCCCAGCTGGGGCAGACGATGACGGCGTCCGGCTTGACTTCCTTCATCATGCGCTTGTAGTCTTCCGGTCCTTTCGTGAAAATGGGGGGGCGCTTGCCCGTCTTCTTTTCCACGACGTCCGCACTGCGCTTGGCCCAGTCTTCATACAGGTCGCAAATGCCGACAATTTCCGCACCTTCTATAACGGCCATCTGGCCCACGTGCATGGAACCGCGTTCACCCACGCCGACAAAGGCCACACGCACCTTGTCCAGCTTGGGAGCCCTGAAGCCGCCCATGTAGATGGCGCCGGGCTTGCGCGGGGGCCACGTGGTCATGGGGCCGATGTTATTCGGGTCCGGAATGGTGATTTTCCTGGGAGCCAGGGGGGCTACTTCCTGGGCGTTGGCAAAGGAACCGGCAGCAAGGGCGCCAGTGGCCAGGCCCAGGGTCTGAAGGAAACGACGGCGTGATGATGAATTATCCATGGATGGTAATTGTATGAAGGATTTGAATCCCTAGTCTGCCATAAATACTGAGGCTTGAGAAGCTTTCTTTCACAGATGATGAAAAAATGCATTCCTCTGTAAAAACGGAATATCCCTGATTCCTGAAGAGAATCAGGAGGGTATGCCGCCGCCTTTTGAAAATCCCGGATATGAAAAAGCCCCGGTCCTGCCGCAGCGCGGGAAGGACGGGGCCTGTAAGGGCATCATCCGGTTGTGCCGATGTTGCATGCCGTTGCTTGGGAATAAAGCAGGGGAGCGGGCGTATCGCCGCTCCGCGTTCCGAAGGATCGGCCCTGCATCGGAGGACATCCGGAGGGTGTTGTTTGTTGCCGCCGGCGCTGGCTGCCGTTTCCGTTCCCGGAGAAGGGGAAGATCATTCCGTTTCCTGCGGCTTCTATTCAGGGGACCCTGGCAGGGGGCCGCGTGCCGTGGAATCGGGATTATCTTCCCGATCATCCGTAGATGGTCCGGTTATTGCGCCATGCCGGCGGCGGGAAGTTTTGGCGCCGCAAGCCTGGCATAGGCTTCATTCAGAGCCTTGCCCAGCCTGGGGCGGAAAGCGGTGGTGGCAGGCAGCTGGGTGCCTTCCATGCCGCAGGAGCGGAGGATGTCCGGGATGGACGGGGCCAGAGTGCGCTTCATGATGTTCGTGCAGTCTTCCAGGTCCACTCCGTATTTTTCCTCCATCAGGTTCTTGATGCGGTCCGCCATCTTTCTCATCCTCTCAATCTGTTTTCTGGACATGATCGGCTGGATGATTTCATTCGGGTCGGGGACGTAGCCAGTCAGCATTCCAATGGCCCGTTTCAGATCTTCCGGCAATTCCGTTACATTGCCGCTATTAAGGACCTGAGCCAGAACCTGATAACTGCTGGTGGCGTTTTCGTCGTAATCATGAATGCCCGAGGCCAGCGCCACGCCTGCGATGCTCTGCACGTAGCGGGCTACTTCCGGGGAATAATTTCCTTCCACGAAGGTGGAGGGAACGTCATCCGCGTAAGCCTGCATGGCGGCCTGGCAGGCGAGGGAACCGACGGTGCCCGCGCATAGTGTCCTGATGATGAACGAGGTTATTTTCATGATTGAAACTCCGGTTGAAGCTTCCCGACTGGAACGGTCCGGCGAACCGTTTGCAGCAAGTGAGACCGCGCTGACTTCAATTCCGTTCAAAAGTTTTTTGAATGATTAAAATCATGCTTCCGCGCTTTCCGGACCGTTTAAAAGTTGTTGAATAAGGAGCAGGGAGAATGCGTCCGTTTCGCCGGTTCCGGTTATTGACGGGAAATGGAAAAACCGGCGGGAAAAATTTCAGCTCAGCCAAAAAAGCCGTTCTGGTTGATGTTGAGGCTCCTGCGTTCATACTGGCGTTCCCTGCCTTTCCAGAAGAGAGCCGCGTGTTTTCGTCCGATGGAATCCATGTTCATATACCGCGTTCGCAGCTGTCTTCCGTCCCGGTGGCCCATTTCCCATTGAAGAGCGGTATAATCCCGAAAGGCCGCAGCGTGATAGCTGGCGAAGGTATGGCGCAATATGTCCTGCGCCCAAGGGTGGTTTTTGTTCCAGCCCGCCCGTACGCGCACCTCTCTCCATTTCCTTTCCCAGCCTTTCGGGCAAATGAAGGTATCCGGCGGAACGCGCCGGAATGAGCGCAGGAAGCGCAGGGCCACCGGCTGCAGGGTTACCAGCCGGGAGCCTCCCGTTTTGCTGTGCGTTGACGGAATGATCAGTTCCCCATTCTCCAGGCGGAGATGCCGGAACCTTAATCTTCTGACCTCCTGTGGGCGCACTCCCGCGTACAGCATGAGCACGGCCGCCGGCAGGCACGCGCCGTCATATTCCTTTTGTGCGGTTCTGATCAGTCGGCCGCATTCTTCCGGCATCAGGACGGGGATTTTTTTTTCAATGACGGCCGGGGCGAACGTGCCCTCCACGGGGTTTCCTCCTGCCCAGCCCCGGCGGCAGGCAAACGCGCAGATGCCGTGCAGAATCACTCTGGCTTTCCGCATTCCGCCCGGTGTCGGGAAGCGTGACAGGATGGCCCGGCAGTCTTCCGTACGCAGGCTTCTCATCATTTTCCCCTGCAAGGCAGGCCATTCCCTCATCATGCGCGCGCTCACGGAACGTATTTCTCCCAGGGTGCGCGGTCGCCGGTGCGCTCTGGCCTTCAGAGATTCCTCCACGCATGTCTTAAAAGAAACCGTTCTTTTCATCTCCCTCCAGGCCTGAATTCCCAGTTCCACGCATTGTTGCCTTCCCCTGGTTCCTCTTGCCGCTCTGCGGAGCATTTGGGTTGTCAGCATCAACTCCGCGGGGGAAAGGCGCGTTTTTCTTATCCATTGTATCAAAAGCGTTTCTTCTTCCGTCAAGTGCATCTTGTTCATGGATGTAGCATAAGCAACGGATTCCCTATCCGTCGTCAATCCTAAAATGTTGTCTTATTATTATATTGATAATGAATGTTTTATGTTTTGATGAATTTGTCGTCCCATTTCGTGTAAGAGAAAGAAGTCTCCTTTCTGGGCATTTAATAAATGCCTCTTGGCGATTTTGGGCGTAAAAATCAGAGATGAAATATGTTGTTGAGACGCTAGATGTCAGAATTTCAGATTCATGAACATCTATAATTATTTGGAAAGTCGCTCGATTGACGGATAGGGAATCAGCTAGTTTCAAACGGTGAAGAGCATCAAGGAGCTGTGTGAATTGAGGGATGGCGCTTTGGAGGTCAGAGTAGGGGAACAGATTGAGAATTTGGAAGAAGACATACGCGGGACGGACGGGAGAGCTTTTTTTGCCGGAACGTACGTGACGCGCGGGCTGGAAGAGCTGGTACGCAAGGCGGTTGCCCGTCTGGCGGGCCAATCCTCCTGCGCCGGGGTAGTTCTGAAGCAGGCGCTGGGGGGCGGCAAGACGCATTTGATGAAATGCGCGGCTCTTCTGGCGGCGGATCCGGAGTTGAGGCGGGAGGTGATGCCGGGCGTGCCGCATATCAATGACTTTGGCGCCGCCCGGGTGGCGGCGTTCAACGGGAGAAACCGGCCGCCGGGCTTTTTCTGGGGAGAAATCGCGCGGCAGCTGGGCCTTCCGAATGCTTTTACGACGCTGGAAGCTCCGGACTCCGGCGCCTGGAAAAATCTGTTCCGCCGGGCGGGAGGCCCCCTGCTGGTGATGCTGGATGAAATGCCGCCGTACTTTGAATATTACGCCACGCAGCCCTCCGGGAACGGCACCGTGGCGGACATCATTTCCAACGCGTACACCAACATGCTGGTGGCGGCGCGGGAAACGGGGCAGGCGTTCATGATCGTCTCCACGCTGGAAGGGGCGCATGCCCGCGGTTCCCGTTTCATGAACCATGCCCTGCGGGATGCCGTTAATGACGGGGAGAGGCGCATGCTGGATTCCGTCACGCCCGTGGAGCTGGAGGGGAATGAGATTTACGGAATTCTGCGCAGGCGCCTGTTCCGGTCCCTGCCTCCGGAGGAAGTCATTGCCGGAGTGGCGGAAGACTTCCGCCGCAGTCTGGAAGAAGGGGTGAAAGCCGGCGTGCTGGATGCCGCCGCCCTGCAGGACGCGGATTCCATCAGGCAGACGTATCCCTTCCATCCCAGTTTTTCCAAAATCGCGGCGCTGTTCAAGGATAATGAGGGCTTCCAGCAAACGCGGGGCCTGCTGGAGCTGGCCTCCCGCCTGCTCAAATCCATCTGGCAGGGCAGTTCCGGGGACGCGTGCCTGGCGGGCGCCCAGCACTTTGACCCCTCCCTGGCGGATGTCCGGGACAAGTTCCGAGATATTGCCAGATTGGACGGCGCCCTGGCGCGCGACATCTGGAATGAGCAGGGGGACGCCTTCGCGCAGGAGCTGGACCGCAGGAACGGCCATGCCTGCGCCACCCGGGCGGCCATGATGCTGATGATGAGCAGCCTGGCGGAAAACGCCGGGGCGGAAACGGTGCGCGGCCTGGCTCCCCGGGAACTGTTCCGTTACGTGACGGCGCCCGGCGCGGCGGTAGCCCCGTTCCGGGAAGCTCTTGAGGAGCTGCGCGGCCGCGCGTGGTACCTGCATGAGGAAGACGGGCGGCTTTATTTTGACCGCAATGAGAACCTGACCAGCAAACTGGCCAGTTACGCGCGGAACGCTCCGGCCGCCCGCATCCGGGAACTGCTTCGCGAACGGCTTCTGGAAACTTTCGCGCCGGCGGAAAAGCTGGCTTACGCCTCCGTCCTCTGTTTTGAGGCTCCGGACAGGGTGCGCGCCGCCCTGGCGCGCGAGCGCGTGCTGTACATCGCCATGCCGGGGGACGCGCCCACGCCGGAGGCCTGCATGCGTGCCCTGGGGGATTTCCCGGAAAAGAACAACCTGCTGCTCCTCTACGGCTCCCGCGGCATGGGGAATCTGGATGAAGCCGCCCGCCGCGTGTACGCCGCCCGCCGCGCCGCCCAGACTATGGGGAACGGGCATCCCCAGTACGTGGAACTGCAGGAACGCCTGAACAATGACGAACACAGCTGGAACGCCGCCGTCCTGGCCACGTTTGACTCCCTTCATTATTTCCATGGCCCCCGTTTCACGGTGAAAAAACTGGATACCTCCGGGAAAGACAACGGGGAAATCCGCGTCAGAAAGGCGTTGGAGGCCTCCCCCATCAGGCTGTACGCGGATGTGGAAGCCCATGCGGACATGCTCTGTTCCCGGGCGGAAGCCTGCCTGTTCAATCCGGACTCTCCCGTAATTGCCGTTACGGAATTGCGTTCCCGCCTCAAAACGGTGACGGAAATGCCGCTGCTCCCCGCCGGCCCTCAGGGGCTGGATGAGTTGAAACGGCAGGCCTTCCGGCGAGAACGCTGGGAAGACCTGGGCAACGGCTCCATCACCCGCGAGCCGCGCCCCCGCCGCGCTTCCCTGCGGTGGACGCGGGAATACGGTCCGGATGACAGCGGGCTGGTTCGTCTGGCGGTGGATCCCGTGGACGGAGGCCCCTGTCCGGAAATCCATTACGAGGAAGACGGCGCCGTGACGGAGGAGAGCCCCTGCCTGACGTCCGACAGGCTGGAAACCCGCGCCCTGCGGGTGGAATTCCTGGTCAAAGACCCCACGGGCAAATTTGAGACGGGGGACCCCCAATGCTGGCGGAATGAATTGCGCCTGCGCGTCAACCGCAGGCCGGGAACGGGGCTGGCGGAACTGCTGCTGGCTCCCGCGCGCCCGGATATTCCCATCCGCTATACGCTGGACGGCAGCAATCCCAGAGACGGCCTCCTTTATGAAGGCCCGCTGGAGGTAGGCGCCGGGGAGGTCCGGATTGAGGCCTTCGCGGAGCATGAGGGGCTGGAAACCAGAGAAAGCTTTACGCTGCCGGCGGAACGGAAGGGGGGGGCGGTCAGCGATCCCATGGCCGTTTTGAGCCCGGACGCTCCGGCGCGCCTGGATGCCGCCGGGGGGTATAAAAGCCCCGGCGTCAGCGCGGCGAAGGCGCTGGACGTGGCGGAGGAGTGCGGCGTCACCTTCCGGGAGGCGCAGCTGCTCTTCGGGTCCGGGGAGCAGAGCGTCCAGTTGAAGCTGGGGAGGCTGGAGATACCGGCGGGCCGCCTGAAGGGCCTGGCGGCCGCCATCCTCGCGCCTGGAGACGGCGGTAAAACCCTTCTTCCGGATTCCGCCGGCATGGAATTGAGATTCAAGACCTGTCTGGCTCCTGCTGCCCGGGAGCTGGAACGCTTTCTGAAAAATGCCGCCATTGCTTATCAACCTGAAGAATTGAGACAGGATGCCTGAATGGATTGACTTTGGCGCGCCGGCGGCATGCGGCGCTCACCGTTTCCGGTTGGAAATTCCCCAGGCTTCCCGCGCGGCGGTTACCCTGTATGAGGACATGGGCTTTGCCGGTGACGGCAGCCGCCCGGAGGGCGCCCTGCTGAGGGCGCGGGTGAAGCGTTCCTGCTGGTCCGCCGTCAGCGAGCTGGTGATGCGGGAGTTCAATGAGCGCCTGCAGGCCGGGAAGCAGCTGCCCGGCAGGTGGCGTACGGGCGGCGTGTGGCTGGAACGCATGCTGGGCCGGGAGCTGTGCGTGTTGTGTTGGGCGCTGGAACACGCCGCCTCCAGAGCAGAGGCGCTGCGCATGGCCAACGCGTGGCAGGGGTTCCGCCCGGAGGAGCGGCTGTGGCTGTTCGGCAGAACGGCTCGTTTCGCGCCCTTGGCGGACGACTGTCAGCGCGGCTGGCGCAGGGCGCTGGCGCTGATGATGGGAGAGGCCGCTCCCTCCGCGCGCCTCAGGCGGCGGGAGGGCGCCGCCGGGCTTGGCGGGGAAGAAGGCGCGCAGATTTTTTTGAAGCTTGAATCTTAATTGTTTGTATCTTTATCACCTGAACCTGAATTCATCCTTATGCTCGCTCCCTTCAGTTTACAGCACGCCCCCTCCCTGATGGAGGTGATTTTTCCCGTGCAGCGTTTATCTGTGGAATGCTTCAGAGAACAAAATGTGAGAACGGGAAGGGTATTGACGTCTTTGGGAAGTTACTGGAAGGGGCGCAAGCCGCTCATTCTGAACAAGGCATGCGTGCTGGGGACGCTGCTGCCCGCCACGGGGGACGATGTGGGGGACCTGCGCCTGTTTGAGCGCCTGATGGGGATGGACCCGCAGGCGCTGCAGGCGCGCCTGCGGGCCGCGCTGCCCCGTTCCCGCGCGCCTTTGGCGGCGGAAATGGCGGAGCGTTACCGGCGCGGGGAACTCAGCTACGCGGATCTGGTACGGGAAGCCAAACGGCCGGAGGAAATGGGGGAGGGGTTTTGGGAGGGCGTCTGGGATGAGGTGAACGCCCGCCTGGGGACGGAGGCACGCTCCTTCCCGGAGCTGGTGGAGCAGCTGGGCGTGGCGCGCTATGGCCGCCGCCCCCGCATGGCGGATCCCTTCAGCGGCAGCGGGCAGATCCCCTTTGAGGCGGCGCGGCTGGGCTGTGACGCGCGCGCGGCGGATCTGAACCCCGTGGCCTGCCTGCTGAGCTGGGGCGCCTTTCATGTGGCGGGCTGCTCCGCGGCGGACGCCGCGCGGCAGGAGAAGGCGCGCCGTGAGCTGGCGCGCGCGCTGGTGCGGGAGATGGACGCCCTGGGCGTGGAGCGGGACGGCCGCGGCTGGCGCGGCCGGGCTTACCTGTATTGCCTGGAGGTGCGCTGCCCCCAGTCCGGCTGGATGGTGCCCGTGCTGCCCACGCTGGTGATCAGCGAGGGGCACCGGGTGGTGGCGCGGCTGGTTCCGGACCCCGTCCGCAAGCGGTATGACATTTCCATTGAGTATGTGGACGCGGCCCGGTGGCCGGAGGAGAAGAAACGGGCGGAGGCGCAGGGCACCCTGCCCAGGGCGGAGAGGGGAACGCTGGTTCATTCCCCGGACGGGATTACCGCGTACCGCACCCGGATGAGCACCATCCGCGGGGATTACAGGGATGAACAGGGGAACAACCGCAACCGCCTGCGCCCGTGGGAAAAGGAGGACATCGTCCCCCGCCCGGAGGACATCCTGCAGGAGCGGCTCTACTGCGTGCAGTGGATCCGGGAGACGGAGGAAGCCGGACGGGCGGAATCCCAATTCCGGGCCGTGACGGAGGCGGATCTGGAACGGGAACGCCGGGTGACGGAGTACGTCCGCGCCCATCTGGCGGACTGGGAGGCGGCAGGCCTGCTGCCGGACATGAAGATTGAGGCTGGACAGGAAACGAATCGGTTATTACGTGAACGCGGCTGGACGCACTGGCGGCATTTGTTTAATCCGCGCCAGTTGCTTGCGGGGGCCATCCTGCGGCGGCATATGACGGCGGAGACGGCTCCCTTCGTGATGAACGCGTTGAACTGGAATGCCCGTTTAAGCGTTTGGAATAAGGGGATTGGAGCAAATAGCGTTCAAAATGTTTTTTACAACCAGGCGCTGAACACGCAGAACAATTACGGCTGCCGGGGAAGCGCGTATCTGGGAAATGTGGTGGAGGGGAGAATGAGCCCCTGTCCGCTGCCGGAGGGGGTGGCGGCGGAGGTGCTCAACCGCCCCGCGGAACAGTGGGAGGAGGAATATGATTTCTGCGTCACGGATCCTCCCTACGGGGATGCCGTGAATTATGAGGAAATTTATGAATTCTTCATCGCGTGGATGCGGCGGAACCCGCCGGAGGAATTCCGGGGCTGGGTCTGGGATTCCCGCCGCGCGCTGGCGGTGAAGGGAACGGGAGAAGGGTTCCGGAAGGGGATGGTCCGGGCGTTCCGCCGGCTGGCGGAAAACATGAGTTCCGGCGGTTCCATCACGCTGATGTTCACGCACAAGAGCAGCGCGCTTTGGGGGGGGCTGGCCTGGATCATCTGGGCGGCGGGGCTGCGGGTGACCGCCTCCTGGTACGTGGTGACGGAGACGGACTGCGCCCTGCGCACCGGGGCGAACGTGACGGGGACGGTGCTGCTGACGCTGCGGCGCGCCGCCGGGGAACGCCGGGCCTGGCGGGATGAGCTGGAATATGAGCTGCAGGAAGAAGTGCGCGCCCAGGTGGAGCGCATGAACGGGCAGAACAGCCGCCTGGCGGGGGAGGAAAGCGGCGGCCTGTACCAGCCGGTGGATTTCCAGATGGCGGCTTATACGGCGGCCATGCGCGTGCTGACGGGCTGTGACGTCATGGACGGCGTGGAGATGCGGCGTGAGGCGGAAGCGCCCGGCGACCGCGCGGTGGCCATGGTGGATGCGTTGATCCGCTACGCGCAGGATGTGGCGGAGGAATTGCTGCGCCCTGCCGGGCTGCCAGCCGCGCTGGAACGCGGCTGGAACATGCTGAACGCCGCGGAGCGCTTTTACCTGAAGACGGCCGCCCTGGAACGGGAAGGCCCCCAAAAGCTGGACATGTACACCAACATGGCCCGCGCGCTGCGCGCGGCGGGCCATGAACGCCTGATGAGCGCGGAATCCCGCGCCAATAACGCCCGCCTGAAGCTGTCAGATGAACTGGGTAGCGGCGACCGCGACCCGGAGGATGAATGGGGCGGCTCCCCCCTGCGCGCCCTGTTGAACGCCATGCGCCTGCTGCGGCAGGGGGAAGAGGCGGAACAGGTTCTGGCGGCGCTGGCGGAAGACTGCCGCGGCCGTTACGCCCTGCTGCGGGAGACGCTGGCGGGCATGGCGGAGTTCCTGGCGCGGGCGCGCGGCGGCAGGGCGGACAAAGGCGGGTTTACCCCGCAAAAGGAGGCGGAATGCGCCCGCGTGCTGGCGGAGGCGCTGCGCGCGCACCGAGCCTGACGGGGGAGGGAAAAACTGACGGAAAGCGATGAGCCTGCAACGCTACAGTTCCCGCACGGCGGATTTGCACGGGGATTTTCTGGCGGAGGCGCTGAAGGGCGCCCGCCGCTACCTGCGCATTGCCGGGTATTTCCGCAGTTCCGTTTTTGAGGTGGCCGGAGAGGCGCTGGAAGCCGTGCCGGAGGTGAAAATACTGTGCAATTCCGACCTGGACGCGGCGGATCTGATGGCGGCGGGGGGAGAGGCGGAGCTGAAAGCCCGCTGGAATGAGGAAGACCCCGGCATGGCCTCCCTGCTGCGCCGGGAGCAGTACCGCCGGCTGGCGCGGATGCTGAAGCAGGGGAACTTGGAAATACGGCTGGTTCCTGGAGAAAAAATGTTCCTGCACGGCAAGGCGGGCTGCATCTCCTACTCTCCGGAATCCGGGCGGCCCCGCCGCGCTTTTGTGGGTTCCGTCAATGAAAGCCTGAACGGCTGGAAGAGGAACTATGAACTGCTGTGGTCTGATGACGGAGAGGAGAGCGCGGACTGGGTGGAACGGGAATTTTTTGCCCTGTGGAACACGGCCGTGCCTTTGCCGGAGGCGATCAGGCAGGAGGTGTTCCGCCTGGCGCGGCGGGAGGAAATCCCCCTGGCGGAGGCAAGACGGACGCCGGAGTCCATGCCGCGGGCCGCCCTGGCGGAGGCGCCGATCTACCGCGGCGGCGAGCAGCTCCAGCCCTGGCAAAGGGCATTCGTGGTCCGTTTTTTGCAGGACCGCCGCAGGTTCGGCAAGGCCCGCCTGCTGCTGGCGGATGAAGTGGGCGTGGGCAAAACCCTCTCCATGGCGGGGAGCGCCGTGGTCAGCGCCCTGCTGGGGGACGGCCCCGTGCTGATTCTTTCCCCCTCTACGCTGACGTTTCAATGGCAGGTGGAAATGAAGGACAGGCTGGGCGTGCCCTCCGCCGTGTGGTCTTCCGTGGAAAAAGCGTGGGTGAGCGTGGACGGCCGCATGTTATCCCCCCGGAAGGATCTGAAGAGCATCGGCCGCTGCCCGTGCCGCATCGGCATTGTGTCCACCGGGATTATCATGCACCAGTATGACGCGGGGACGAAAAAGTTTACCCGTGAGAGCGAGGTGTTGCTGAACGGGGTGTACGGCCTGGTGATTCTGGATGAGGCGCACCGGGCCCGGGCGCAGGGGACGGAACAGCGCAGAAAGAAAAACAACCTGCTGCGCTTCATGGAGCGCGCGGGGCGCAGAACCCGGCACATGATTCTGGGCACCGCCACGCCGATCCAGACCCAGGTGCGGGAACTGTGGGATTTGCTGGAGACCCTGGGCGGGGATGCCCCCCATGTGCTGGGGGATGCCCTGTCTCCATGGCGCGATATGGAGCGCGCCCTGCCGCTGGTGACGGGAGAGGCGGGCGCTGACGGCATGAGGGAGGAGGAACGGTGGCAATGGCTGTGCAATCCCATGCCGCCCCGTTTTGAGGATCCTGCCCTGGATGACTTGAGAGATGCCGCCGGAGAGGATGACGGGTGTTTTGTCTCCCGCGCGCTGTACAGGGATCTGGCCGGGGCTTATGAGTTCCGTTCCGCCCTGGACGCCTGCGCCGGGAGGGATTGGTTCAAATTCCACAATCCCGTGTTGAGGTGCACCGTGTTGCGCAAACGTTCCATGCTGGAAGAGAAGGGGCTGCTGGTTCGGGTGGGGGTGCGCCTGCATCCGCTGGGAACGGACGCTGACGCCGGGAGGAAATACGGGTATCATTTCAATGGGCTGGCCTTGCCGACCCAGCCTTCCTTTGACGAAGCTTATGCGGCCGCAGAGGAATTTTGCCGTCTGCTGGCGGCGCGCACGCCGTCCGCGGGATTTATGAAATCACTGCTGTTGAAGCGCATCTGTTCCAGCTACGAGGCCGGGCGTTCTACTGCGGAAAAATTGCTGGGCCGCGGCTCCATGGAAGAGGATTGGGCGGAAGGGGAGGATGACGAAGAGGAAATGCGGGAAAGTTTTTTAAGCAATCTTTCCCCGGCGGAAGAAGCCTGCCTGAAAACAGTGAGCCGCCTGCTGGAGCAGGAAAGCGCCCGGGATAAAAAACTGGAGACAATCAGGTGGTTCCTGACGGAGTTCCGAACGGACGGAAAAAACTGGCTGGAGCATGGCTGCATCATTTTCAGCCAGTATTATGATACCGCCGCCCATGTAGCCGGCTGGCTGGCGGCGGAATTGGGCGATGAGCCGGTAGCCCTGTACGCCGGGGTGGGGCGCAGCCGCCTGTTCCTGGGCCATTCTTCCGCCGCGGAAGAGCGGGAACCGATTAAGCGCGCCGTGAAGAACCGGGAAATCCGCGTCGTGGTAGCTACGGACGCCGCCTGTGAAGGGTTGAACCTCCAGACTCTGGGAACGCTGATTAATTGCGATTTGCCGTGGAATCCGTCCCGCATGGAGCAGCGGCTGGGGCGCATCAAGCGGTTCGGGCAGAGCAGGGAGTGCGTGGATATGCTCAATCTGGTTTACCGGGGAACGCTGGATGAACGTATTTATTCCGTTTTGTCCGAACGCATGAAGAATATTTACGATTTGTTCGGGTCTTTGCCGGAGACGATTGATGACGCGTGGATAGATGAGCAGGAATCCCTTCAGGAGCGGCTGGATAAATACGTTCACGAACGTGACGAGGCGCGGAACGCTTTCACGCTGACGTATGATGACCGCCTGGATCCGGAAGCGGACCAGTGGGAGGAATGTTCCCGGGTGTTATCCCGGAGGGATATTGAGGAAGAAATGGACAAAGGGTGGTAAAGGACGTATGCCCTCCTATTTCAGGAATTTGCGGGCGCCCGCGCAGTAAACGGCTCCGGAATAAACGGTCAGGATGACGGAGCCCCACAGCGTAACCTGGTACAGCAAGTTGGATGCGCCGGAACCGTGCCACAGGCAGAGCGCGGCCAGCCGGTCCGCGATGGAGGGCAGGTATTCCGGCGTATGCGTCCATGTCAGGGCCAGCAGGCAGGCGATGCAGAAGGCCAGCTGGAAGGCGGTTTTCCATTTGCCGGACGTTCCCGCAGGGATGATGACGCCATGATCCTGCGCGATCTGGCGCAGTCCGGTGACCAGGAATTCCCTGCTGATGATGAGAATGGTAATCCAGGCGGGGCAGAGCCCTTCCCCCGTCAGGTAAATGAAGGCGGCGGAGACGGCTATTTTATCCGCCAGGGGGTCAATCAGTTTGCCGAAGGTGGTGACCTGGTTCAGGCGGCGGGCCAGGTAGCCGTCCAGCCAGTCCGTGCAGGCAGCCAGAATGAACGTGACCAGGGCGGCCAGGTATCCCCAGGAATACTGGTCCGCGACGCTGACTGCTGCCGTAAAGACGACTACCAGGGCAATACGCGTCAGGGTAATGGCATTGGGCAGGTTCAGCATACGCGGTTTATTAGGGGACAGATGTCTGCCCGTAGCAAGCTTTTTTGCTGGATTCGGGAATGAAATTTCCGGAAAACGGCGCACGGAAAAAAGAGAAGGGAATACGAAGATACAGGCAGCCGGACCATGATGCGCGCGTTTCAGTTTCTGCTTTCCGTTCCCGCTGTTTTGCGGCAATTAATTTCCAATCATTTTGTAGAAGTCTTCCTCGGAAATGACGGGCACGCCCAGCTTGAGGGCTTTGTCCCGCTTGGAGCCTCCTCCGTTGCCTGCCAGGAGGAAGGATGTGGATTTGGAGATGGCTCCGGTGGCCTTTCCTCCGTGGGAGGCGATAAGCTGTTCAAAGTAGTCCCGCGGATGGCTGAGCGTTCCCGTAATGACGAAGGTTTTTCCGGACAGGGATCCCGCCGGGATTTCCAGAAAGTTGGCCCGGTAGGACTGGGACTGGGGATTGATGCCCAATCCGTTCAGGACGTCCATGGTGTGATTCCCTGCTGCGGAGGAGAAAAAGTTCCGGAGGGATTTGGCCGCCGCCACGCCTATTTCGGAGCCATAGCTGAATTTGGCCGTGTTTTTACGCAGGTAGCCCGTTGCCAGATAGGGCGCGGTCAGGCGGTCGATTTCCTCCATCAGTTCCTGGTGGCGTTCCTGTACCGCTTCTGCGGAAAGCGCGCCTTCCTTCACCGCCTTTTTGTTGCCGCGGGTGTTGGGGTTGGTTTTGGCGGCCTTTTCCATCAGTTCATCCAGGCGGACGATGTCCCGGAGGTAGGGAGAATCCGCCACATGCTTCAGGTCGGGATGCGTGTCCGCCAGCGCCTTGGCGACAACTTCCCCCACCAGAGGAATGCCGAAGGCGATGAGCCAGCGTTCCAGCGGAAGCCCTCGCGCGTTTTGCAGGGCGTCCAGCGCTTTCCGGGCATTTTTTTCCCCATAGCGGCGCGGTTCCTCCGGCGTGCCCAGGTTCAGGTTGGCGAGCTGGTCCGTAGTCAGGGAGAAAAGGTCCAGCGCAGAGGATGCCAGACCGGAGCTTCTCAGCGCTTCCGCCACGGAAGAGCCGATGCTCTCCACATCCAGAGCGGAACGGGAACAGAAGTGGGTGATGCCCGTCACGGCCTGCGCGGGGCAGGTGAAGTTGGTGCAGCGCCAGGCTACTTTCCCTTCTTCCTTCATGATGGGATTGCCGCAGGCGGGGCACAGACCCTGCGTGGCTTCCAGAATGCTGTAGGGCCTGGCGTCCGCCGGGCGTTTGGAGAGGTTCACTTTCAGAACGGCGGGGATGATTTCCCCCGCCTTTTCCACCAGCACCGTATCTCCGATGCGGACGTCCTTCCGGTCAATTTCATCCTGGTTGTGGAGGGTGGCCCGCGCTACCGTAGAACCGGACAGAAGCACAGGCTGCAATTCCGCCACAGGCGTCAGCACCCCGGTGCGTCCTACCTGCACGATAATATTCAGCAGGGTGGTTTCCTTCTGTTCCGGGGGGAATTTATACGCCGCCGCCCAGCGGGGCGCGCGCGCCGTAGTGCCCAGCGCTTCCCGCGTAGCCATGGAACTGATTTTAATAACGGCTCCGTCCGTGCCGTAGGGGAGCGTATGGCGGAGGCTGTCAATATCCCGCACGGCCTGGCGGGTGGATTCCAGGCTGTCCGTGTAATACACCGGTTCATTGCAGGGGATGCCGCAATGGCGGAGCATGTCCCAGAAGCCTTTTGCGTCCCTGAGTTCCGGGCCTTCATACGCGCCCAGTCCATGGGCCAGGAAGGCCAGCGGACGGGCGGCCACCTGCCGGGGGTCCAGCTGCTTGAGGGTTCCGGCGGTGGCGTTGCGCGGGTTGGCGAAGGCGGGGAGCCCGTCGGCGTCCCGTTCTTCGTTCAGTTTGGCGAAGGCTTCATTGGGCATGAAGACTTCCCCGCGCACTTCCAGCACGGGCGGCGCGCCGGGAGGGAGAGTGAGGGGGACGCTGCGGATGGTGCGTACGTTGGCCGTTACGTCGTCCCCAACGTCTCCGTCTCCGCGCGTGGCCGCGTAAGCCAGCTTCCCGCCGCGGTACATGATGGAAAGGGCCACTCCGTCAATCTTGGGTTCCACGGAGACGGGAACTTTCTCCGTTTGCAGCGCCCTGGCCAGCTTATGGTAGAATTCCGCCAGTTCTTCATCCGGCACGGGGGCGTCCCGTTGCTCAAAAATGTCGTCAATGGACAACATGGGCACCGCATGCCTGATCTGGTTGAAGCCCTGGAGGGGGGCGCCGCCTACGCGGCGCGTGGGGGAGTCCGGATCCGCCAGTTCGGGGTGGGCTTCTTCCAGTTTTTCCAGCTCCAGGAACAGGGCGTCATATTCCGCGTCGGAAATCTCCGGTTCCGCCTGTTCGTAATACAGACGGTTGTGGCGGCGCAGTTCGGCACGCAGGTAGTCTATGCGGCGGGGAGCGGTTTCCTCCGCGTTTCCGGGGTGGCCGGCGCCGGCGTTTTCCCGCGCCTCCCCAGCCCGGGATGCCGTTTCATTCGTTGCCTGCTGTGAAGGCTGTTTGCCGGCTGCCAGGGAAAAAAGGTCTTCCTCCATAGGACAAATGAGTGGGAACAATGGCTATTTGCTCAGTTTGATGACGGAACAGGGTGTTTTGGAATGTTCATGAGCCTTGAACAGAACCGTTCCGTTGACGACGGGAAGGACGGTGTTGTCCCCCAAAAGCAATGCTTTGGAATAGCCGGCGGGCAGGGTGATGGCCGTTCCCTCATCATCTTCATAACCGGTGGCGTCCAGCGGCTGCATGCGGGCGTGTTCCGCGCCCGCCGTCAGTTCTTTCATGGTTCCTTCGCTGGGCGGCTGGGCCGCTCCCTTGTCCGGCGGCGGAATCAGGAAGACGAAGATATCCCCCTGCCGATTGATGGAGGCCGGCTGGTCCAGTTGAATGAATGCCCGTGTGCCGTACACGGCTTCACCGTTGATGTTGAGCCACCGGCCTACGCCGCGCATGGTGGCGGCCACTTTTTCCGGAATGGTGCCGTCTGCCATGGGATTGACGTTCAACAGAAGATTGCCTCCCTTGGTAACGCATTCCACCAGTTTTTCAATGATGGTTTCCGGGGACTTGATGTTGGTGTCGTAGCGGTTGTAGCCCCATTTGTCGCTCACCGTCATGCAGGATTCCCAGTCCACGCCGGGATATCCGCGCCGGGGGATGAAGCGTTCCGGAGTAATATAGTCCCCGCAGCGCAGGTCCAGCGTTCCGGCCTGGTCCTTGTTCAGGCCGGAATAGGCGTACAGGCGGTTGTTCATGATGACGCCGGGATTGATGGAGCGCACCATGTCCATCAGTTCCGGCGCTTTCCAGCCTTTGGCCCCCTCCATGGCCCCCTGGGAGTAGTCCCACCACATGATATCGATGGGCGCGTAACGGGTCATCAGCTCCCGGACCTGGGCGTGCAGGTATTTCTGGTAGGCGGCGTGGTCGCGGGGAATGTTTTTCCTGTTAAGCATGGCCGCCTGCCCCGCAGGGTAGCAGAGATCCGGGCAGATGGTGTTGTCATAAGACGGGTGGTGCCAGTCAATGACGGAGTGGTAGAGGCCCACTTTCAGGCCGCGCCTGCGGCAGGAGTCCACATATTCGCGAATGATGTCCCTGTTCACGGCGCTTTTGGCGTCGTAATCCGTCAAGGCGCTGTCAAACAGGCCGAAGCCTTCATGGTGCTTGCTGGTGAGCACTATATATTGACACCCCGCATCCCGGGCGAGCTGGGCCCATTCTTCCGTCAGTCCTTCCCTGGGCTTGAACAGGGGCAGGGCTTCCGCGGCGTAGGTGTCCGTATCCACTTCCACGTTTTTTTGAATCCATTCGGAACCTCCGGGCCTGCCTTTCCATTCCCCGGCCAGTCCGGAATACAGGCCGTAGTGGATGAACATGCCGAATTTGGCGTCCCTCCACCATTCCATGCGCCGGTTACGTTCCTCCGCCGTTTCTCTGACTGCGGCATGGTTGGCATCCGCGGGGAGGGGGAGTCCGGGCGCGGCTGCCGAAAATTCCGCGGGAACGGTGGCCGGGAAGTTCTGCTTTGTTCCACCGCCGCGCAGCCGGGCCGCGAACTGTTCGTCCAGGGCCAGAGAGGGCTGCCCGTTTTCCGTAATGATTTTAGTGACGGACTGCTGGGCTGGGGCGGGAAGCCCCAGAGTGACGGCTAGGGCGGCAATCGTGGCTATGTTCATGGTTGTTCAGGATGGTGTGAGGCTGGGGGGAAAGCTGAACCGGCTTAAATGACGTCCGTATCCGCGTAGCTGCCCAGAATTTTCAGCATGGAACAGTGCTGTTCCAGCTCCGGAAGGGTTTCCCGGAGGGGGGATTCCTGAATGTGGCCGGCGGCGTCTATGTAGAAGACGTATTCCCAGTTGATGACTTTGGACGGGCGGGATTCAATGCGTATCAGGTTATTGTTGTGCCGCTGGAAGCAGTTGACCACTTCCGCCAGGGTGCCGGGCTTGTGCTGGATGCGGATGAGCAGGGAGGTGCGGTCCCTGCCGCTGGGCTGCGTTTCCTGGCGTCCGATGACGGCAAAACGGGTGGTGTTGCAGGACTGGTCCTGAACGTCTTCTTCCAAGATGTTCAGGCCGAACAATTCCGCGGCCAGCGGGCAGCCTAGGGACGCCGCGCCCATGGCGGCGTTCTCCTTGGCAAGAATGCTGGCTTTCGTAGTGGAGGACGTTTCCACGAGTTCCGCGTTCGGGAAGTGCCGCTGGATCCAGTTCCTCGTCTGGCCGAGGACCTGGGGGTGGGAATACAGGATGCGGATGTGTTCCCGCGGAATATCCGCCATCAGGCTGTTGCGGATGTTCAGATTGATCTGGGCGCAGATTTTGAGGGGTGAGGTGACGAAAAGATCCATCACGGCGGTGACGGAGCCTTCCGAAGAATTTTCCACGGGAACTACGCCGTACTGGGCCTTTCCCCGGTCCACCATGTCAAACACGTCCTTGAAGCTCTGGCACGGAATGAGTTCGCAGCTTTTTCCGAACTGCTTGAGAGCCGCCTGATGGCTCCAGGTCCCTTTGGGGCCCAGGTAAGCAATGGTCAAGCCGCCTTCCAGGAAGAAGGAGCAGGAGATGATTTCACGGTAAATAGCCTGGAGGGAGGCTTCCGGCAGCACGCCCGCATTCAGGCGGTTCAGTTTGTTGAGCAGGACCGTTTCCCGTTCGGGAACGAAGATGGGGGAATTTTTTTCCTTTTTAATGCGGCCGACTTCATGCACCCATTCGGCGCGTTTTTTTAACAGCTCTACAATCCGGGCGTCCACCTCGTCAATAGCCAGGCGCGCCTTTGTCAGGGCGATGGTCTGTTCATCCGTGTTTCCGCTTTTTTGCTGCCTGGGGGGATTGTCCGGAGAGGCGTCCTCCCCGTGGTGCGTGGTCTCCATGTCTCTGTGAAAGCTGTGTGGTTAAAGCCGTGTCAAGGTAGCGGTTCCGGGGGGGCAAATCAAGATTAAAGGGGAGGTCTCCGCCGCGGATTCTTCTTGCATGCGCGGAAGATGCCGGGCAGGTTCATTTCTCCTTGATTGATGAAAAGAATATTGTTCCCGGCTGACTGTGACCGTAGACGCTCCTGCCGGAAAGGGGGCGTAAGAAGGTGAACGACGGGTCTATTGCCGCATCTTTGTCCGCAAGGATGGGGGCGCCGGATGACGGCGGATTGCTGACGAAGGCCGGGCCGGCTCTGGGATTTGAATATGGCGCTTTCCCGTATTCTGTCCGTTGAAGCGGCTTCCGCTGCCGGGAAATGGCGGGGAGGTTTAGTTCCGTCCTCCGTCTTCCTGTACCGGGCGCGGCTCCGGGATGGCCCCGTAAAGCCCGTTGGGGAAGAGCTGGAGCCACGGCGTGTATTCCGGCGGGACGGGCGCTTCGAAATCCATGCGCTTTCCCGTGCGCGGGTGGTCGAAGCCCAGCCGCCACGCGTGGAGCATGAGCCTGCCGGGTTTTGCCTTTTGCCGGGCGGGTTTGGCGTAAATGGGGTCCCCGATGAGCGGATGGCCCAGATGGAGCATGTGCACGCGTATCTGGTGGGTTCTGCCCGTGTGCAACGTGCACAGAACCAGGGAGGAGTCCGTGGACGGGTCCGCGCAGAGCAAATCGTAGTCCGTAATGGCGGCTTTCCCGGAACCGGGATTGACTACTGCCATTTTCAGGCGATTGACGGGATGGCGGCCGATATGGGTGAAGACCGTGCCGGAACTTTGGGAAGGAATGCCCTGGACGACGGCCAGATAACGCTTTTCCGTGCTTCGGGCCGCGAACTGCGCCGTCAGGGATTGATGGGCGGCGTCATTTTTTGCGATGACCAGGCAGCCGGAGGTGTCCTTGTCCAGGCGGTGGACGATGCCTGGGCGTTCCACTCCGCCGATGCCGGAGAGGTCCCCGCAGTGGTGGAGCAGGGCGTTTACGATGGTGCCGTCCGGGTTACCGGCCGCGGGATGCACGACCATGCCGCTTTCCTTGTTGATGACGACCACGTCTTCATCTTCATACAGGATGTCCAGGGGGATATCCTGAGGCTGGGCTTCCGCCGGTTCCGGCTCCGGAATGCGGACGGTGATGGAATCACCGCGGGAGACGGGGTTTTTAGGCTTGGCGGGAGAGCCGTTGACCAACACGTCCCCGCTTTTGATCAGGTTCTGAATCCTGGAGCGGGAAAGCTCCGGAAGGTGGGCGGCAAGGTATTGGTCCAGGCGGATTTTCCCGTCGGCGTCGTCCGTAGTCAGATTCATGTTCCGTGGAGTTTGGTCAATGGCTGTAGGCGGAGGGCGGCAGGTCAATAAAAGTGTAGTCCAGCCCGTAAACATCCTTGAGAAGAAGCCCCAGGGCCTTTACGCCGAACGTCTCCGTAAAGTAGTGGCCGCCGAAGACCAGATTGACTCCCAGTTCCTGGGCCAGGGGGATGTTCCAGTGGGAGCCTTCCCCGGTCACGTAGGTGCGGCAGCCGAGGGCCGCTGCCTGGGCAAGATCATCTCCCGCGCCTCCGGTACAGATGAAGACATCTCCGGCCGGAGCCTCCGGGGAATCTTTCCAGAAGGCCTGCACGGGCGCGCCGAGGACGGTTTCCAGTTTTTGCTCCAATTCCGCGCATGTACCTGAAAATTCTCCGTGCGTACCGAGGGAAACGCCGTGGTAGTCCAGCCCATCATGGGAACATGGCCGGAGGCCGCAGGCCTTCGCCAGCAGGGCATTGTTGCCGTATGCGGGGTGGACGTCCAGAGGAAGGTGGGCGGCGTAAATCGCCAGGTTCCCGTCCATGGCGGCTTTCAGCTTCCGGTAGGCGATGCCGGTAATGGGCTGCATGGGCTGCCAGAAAATGCCGTGGTGAAGAAGGAGCAGGTCCGCCCCTGTTTCCAGGGCAGCATGAATGGCCTTTTCTGAGCCGTCCACGGCGGCGGCCACCTTGGAAACGGAGCCTCCGTTTTCCAGTTGAAGGCCGTTCAGGGCGCGGGGGGCGTCCGGAATGGAGTCCACGGAAAGGATTCCGTCCAGAAAGGAGATGGCGGTGTGCAGCTCAATCTTGCTCATGCGGGAGGAATGGTTAGTTATCTTCCGAAAGGCTGGCGCCGAGCAAACGCACGGCGTCCATGTTCAGGATAAAATAATTCGGGGTTGTATTTACTCTGCCGTAATAAAATCTGCTGTATCCGGCCTCCCCCGCCGGGGCGATTTCCAGCGTGATGACTTTGTCCTCCGTTTCCGGTTCCGGGGCAAAGGTAATGTCGCCGGTCCCGGATTTGGTTGGCACGGGGGGCGCCTCCTTGTAAGACTGGAGGATGAGTTTCAGGCGGAAAACGGGATTTTTCAGGGCTTCATGCGCTGTGGCGTCCGTATAGGGAAGCCAGGCGCTCACCTCCATTTTTTCCAGTTCGTCCAGATAGCGGTTGGCGCGGTTCGGGTTGATATTCAGGGTTTCATCCTTTCCGTCTTTGGAGGCCGTCCAGGAATCGTCCAGACGGTCGAATTTCAGGACCAGGGGGCCTCCGGAACCGATGCGTTCCAGGTGCATTTCTCTGAGGTCAAACCTGCTGAAGGAGAAGAGCCTCTTTTTTTTCCAGGCCAGTGCATCCGTCAGCAAATCCTTCATGTAGGCGTTGTCCAGTATGGCAACGGTGGGTTTTCCGGCCTGGAGGGCATACCAGGAACCGTCCGCCCCCTTGGAGAAAAATACCGTCACGGGGGGGCGGGACTCTTCACCGGGCTTGGGCAGAAGGGACATGGTGAGCGTCATTCTGGGATTATCCAGCCCGTATACGGAAAGATCCGTAGCCTTGTCCGAGGCGAATCCGGCCACTTTCCCCTGTTTAACTGTTTTCAGCAGGGAAATGAGATGTTCCGGATTCGCTTCCTGGTAACGGGCGCCCTCTGCCGTGTACAGCCAGGTGGGCTTGATGCCTTTTTTCTCATCCCCCTGAATGAAGCGGGCGATGGTGGGGTAATCCTGAAAGCTCTTGCGGATGGAAAGGCCGGTAATTTTGTAATCCCCGATGTCCGTCAATTGCTTGGAACGCAAAAGGCCCAGATCCAGCGGAATATTGCGTACGCCGGGAATTTCCTTGTTGGTTTCCGTCGTTTGAGCCAGTTCAAAGACGGCCTTGCGGTCGGAAACGGTGGCCTTGACCAGTTCGGACAGGCTTCCGTTGTCGGAGGGGGGGTAAATCCGGAGCGTGACGGGCTGTTCCTCCATTTGCAGGGATTTGCCGTCTTCTGAAAGACGGCCTGTGAAATTCCTGATGGAAACGGAGGTGATCTGATCATCCGTCATGTCCGGTACGCTTGTTTCCTCCGGGTTGTACACGCGAACGGCGGTCAGCTTTTGGAGCGTGCCCAGCAGCACATCCATCATGGCCGGATCCGTATCCAGAGAAAGGGGATACGTGATTTTCCAGGGAGAGCCGGGAGTCTCGCGTTTCAGGGCGATGCGCTGGCCCCGGTTGTTGATTTCAATGGAGGCGGGCATGGCCGGATGCAGGAGCAGGGGACGATGGTCCCGAAGCTGGCGGATACCGGATTTGAACAGAGGAAGGATGTTGCCGGTGCCCACCAGAATGCGGGTGTCCCGTCCGTAGAAATCCGTCTGCATATAGGTGGTGTCATCCGTGGTCTTGTTCTCCGGATCGTCCACCAGCCAGGGCGCCGGGGAACCCAGCGTATAGCGCGCTACGGTGGAGGAACGCTTTCCGTCGTCGCTCATTTCCTTGAGAGTGATGGTAACGGGGGTGGTCTTTACGCCGAATTCCTTCAGGGAAGCGGAATCAATTTTGTGCAGAGGCAGCGCGTCCACAATGCTGGTGGAATACGTGTACTGGAGAATGGCCGCCGCCGCGCGAGGGTCCATACGGTCGTTCCAGGGTTTTTCGCACCACCAGACGCCGTTGGGCTTACGGCGGAATTCCGCGACATCCCCCACGCAATTGATGCGCATCCAGGAAACCTCGTTCATTTCTTCCCGGGTGTATGGGAAAAGCCGTTCTCCGGAACTGAAGGCGGTGCGCCCGATGATGCGGGACAGGTTGCCGTCAATGGTGAGGAGCACCGCCGCGCCGACAGAAGCGAGGGTGATGAGGATGAGAAGGATAAAGCGGAATGTGCGCATGTGCTTCCGGTAATGGGCGTGGATGGGGTTAATGACGGCGCGTGTTCCAGATAATCAGGGCGATCAGCAGCGCCAGCAGGGGAAGGCCGATATTCGTCAGGAGTTCCAAAACGCCCAGGGCGTTGCGGTCCAGATTCAGCTTGACGGTCAGGTCATGGCGAGAACCGAGGCCGCGCAATTCTTCACGGTCCGTCATCCAGCCGATCAGCGTGCGCATGAAATCCCTCTGCTCCGGTTTGATTTGCCGGGGCTGAAGCAGGTCCGTATTGCCAAGCAGAACCAGGCGTCCGGTAGTCTTGTTCTGGTTCACGTCTCCGGCATTCCCCCGGATAAGGGCCGCGCCGATCATCAGAGGCCCCGGATTGTCTTCCCTTGCGTCGAACTTGGCTGGGAACTGGTTGTATTTGGTTTCTCCGTAATAATCCTCCGTAGTCACCAGAAGGGGATACGGCGTAATGCGCTTCTGTTCCATGGCCGCGTTGTCGGAATCCAGAATGAGGGAGATGCTCTCCCCTTCCAGTCCGGTGCTGGAATTCCAGAATTCACGGGTGCAATTCAGGGAGGGGGCGAAAATGGAGTTAATTTCAAAAACGGAACGGTTGCTCCTGTTGCGGAGCATCACGCGGTCATTCTGGGGCCGCAGCCCCTGTTCGCGGAGAAAGCGGTAAAGCTGTTTGGGGGTGTCATTCTGGGGTTCCAGCATGATCAGAATGGCGGCGTTCGGGCGCGCCCAGTACCGCTGGAGCACTTCCGCCTCCTGCGGGGACAGATCATATTTGGAACCGATAATCATGAATCCTGCGGCGTCTTCCGGAATTTCTTCCAGACCGCTCATGCGGATGGGAACAAGCTGCAGGTTGACGGAACGGCAGATTTTGCCCAGCGTCGTGAAAATGCTTTCTTCCTGGTTGTTGCTCAGGGACTCGTTGAAGTTGCTCTTATCCGCCGCGATATAAATTTTACGAGGTTCGCCGTTGGCCGCTCCGTAAATGCCGGCAGTCATCATGTCTTCAATCTGGAGCGCCACTGCCTTCATGCTTTTGCCGTCCGGCCCGGGTGCGTATACTACGAAGGCGTCTCCGGGCAGGATGCGCACGTGGGCGGCGTCCGCCTGGGTGCCTTCAAACGTCTTGAGCGCTTTTTCCGTATCTTCCCGGGCATCAATGATGACCAGGTTCTTCTTGAATTCAATTCCGTAGATATTGGAGATTTCACGGGCCTTGTTCGGCTGGCGGAGGGGATCCACATACTCCACCTTCACCTTGCCGTTGGAATAACGTTCGTACTCCTCAAGCAGAGAACGCATGCGGGTGTAGTTCTGCGTGGTGCGCAGGAAAGCGAACGTGATTTTGACGGGGGTTTTGCGCTTCTGGATTTCCGGGGACTGGAGCATGTTGATGCTCTGACGGGAAATTTCATAACGCTGGTCTTCCGTCAGGTCCCGGCGGTAATACTCGTGGCAGCCCACGTAATTCAGGCATACGACGATAAGGAACAGCAGGAAAAGCTTGATCCAGGTCATCCAGGGGCGTTTGACCTTGCGGGAGGCGGGCTGGGAGGCTTCCGCGGCCGCGGCGGGGGTGTCTGGTGTTTCGCTCATAGATAGATAAAAATAAAAAAGGTGAAGGCAGAATGAATCAGTGTTTCCAGCGGCGGTGGTCAATGATGCGGATGGTGACGGCCAGCGTCAGAACCGTCATGGTCAGGTAAAATATGACGGGGCGCGTGTCAACCAGCCCGGCGGAAAAGCGGTCCAGATGTTCCGAGCAGGACATGTAGTGGAAAATTCCCGCTGCGGGAAATTCCCCCCACACCACGGGAATCAGCCCCATGAAGAAAATCAGAACCAGCAGGCCGATGGTGATGATGCCGGAAATAATCTGGCTGCCCGTCATGGAAGAGGCGAAAATGCCAATGGCCGTGAACCAGGCGCCGATCAGCAGCAGAATAGCGTATGCCCCGGCCCAGTCCGCAAGGCGGTAGGGAAGAACCATGCCCGCATCATACCCGTAAATCCACTGTACAATCAGGTTGGACCAGTCCGCCAGGAGGGGGTATAGCAGCATGGGCAGCCACAAGATGATGTAAAAAGCGTACGCGGAGAAGTATTTTCCCAGGACCACCTGCCATGTCTTGATGGGCGTGGTAAGCAGGGATTCCAGCGTTCCCGTCTTTTCCTCCTCCGCCAGGGAGCGCATGGTGAGCAGTGGGAAGATGAACAGGAAGTAAAACCAGAACATGGGGGAATGCAGGATGAAGAACAGGATGCCTTCCTTCTGCGGGGCCAATTGAAAAGCCTTCAGCGTGCCGGACAGGGAGACGCTCTGAAGGGCCATGACGAAAGCCAGGATAACCCATCCGTACGGAGTCATTACGTAGCTTCTGAGTTCTTTTCTGAAAATGGTAAGTACTGGAGACATGGGGAGAAAAGGGAAATGGGAGGTGGTGGATGGGCGGGGATGGAAAATGGGGGTTAATCTTTACGGGTCATTTCCACGAACACTTCTTCCAGCGTGGGGGTGTGGCGGTAAATATGGCGCAGGGGGCATCCCTGTTCCGCAAGGAGGCGCGCGGCCTTTTCACGGGTATCCGTCCCGGCCTCCGCGCGTACGGTCAGCGTATGCCAGCCGTCGGCGTCCGTTCCTTCATGGATGACCTTCTTCACATGTTCCAGATTTTCCAGTTTCTGCGTAATCAGGGCCAGGTCTCCCCGGAATTCCAGCGTAATCTTGCCGGCGGCCCGGAGATTGGCCGTCAGGTTGGAGGGGGTATCCGCCGCCTTGATAGTTCCCTGGTCAATGATGATGACCTTGTTGCAAATCATTTCCACCTCACTGAGAATGTGGGTGGAAAGAATAATGGTGTGGTTGGCCGCCAGACCTTTGATTAGCTCTCGTATCTGGCGTATCTGGTTGGGGTCGAGACCGTTGGTAGGTTCGTCAAGGATCAGCAGGTCCGGTTCCCCCAGCAGGGCGTCCGCCAGGCCTACGCGCTGGCGGTAGCCTTTGGAAAGGGTGCGGATCATCTTGCGGCGCACGGGATCCAGGCCGCATTGTTCTACAACCTTGGAGACGGCAGGCCAGATCTGCTTGGAAGAGATGCCTTTAAGCCTGGCGCGGAATTTCAGGTATTCCGTGACGCGCTGGTCGTCGTAAAGGGGCACGTGTTCCGGCAGGTAGCCCAGATGTTTGCGAGCCTCCAGGGGATTTTTCACAATGTCAAACCCCGCAATCGTGGCTGTGCCGGAAGTGGGGGGCAGATAGCCGGTCAGCATGCGCAAAGTCGTGGTCTTGCCTGCGCCGTTCGGCCCCAGGAACCCTACGATTTCCCCCTTTTCAATCTGGAAGGAGGCATTCTTTACCGCTTGAAAGCGGCCAAACTCTTTGGAAAGCTGGTCGGCGTGGATCATGGAATCAATGGGAACAGGGTGATTCTAATCCAAACCGCTTTCGCCTCAAGCTTATTCTCCCCTGCGCCGCGGAAGCGCTTCTTCCGCCTGAAAAGCCATGGGGGCTAACGGGACCGATGCTTTTCCTGTCTGGCCGGGAGGGAATGAAGATAAGGAAATCAATCCCTCAACTCTTCTTCCAGCCTCTGGACGATGTCCCTCACGCGTACATCTTCTTCCATACGGGAGGCGACCAGCTTATTCGCATGGATGACGGTGCCGTGGTCCCGGCCGCCGAATGCCTGGCCGATATCTTTCAGGGAGCGTTCCGTCAGGCGGCGGCTCAAGTACATGGCGATCTGGCGCGGAAAGGCGATGCTGTTGGGGCGGCGCTTGCCGGTCAGATCGCTGACCTTGAGTTCGTAAAAATCCGCCACGCGCTTCTGGATGGAATCCACGGTCAGGATGCGGCTTGTTTCTTCCCGCAGGATGTCGCGTAGAAGCTGCTCAATTTTGGCGATGTCAGGCATGTCTCCGGACAGGGAAGTAAAGGTGGCTACACGGAGCAGTGCGCCTTCCAGACGGCGCACGCTCTTCTGGATGCGGCTGGCCAGAAACTCCAGAATTTCGTCGGATACGTTCATGCCAGCCCGGTCGCGCTTGCTGCGCAGGATTTCCAGCCGTGCGTTGTCGTCCGGAAGGTTCAATTCTACCGTAAGTCCGGATTCCAGGCGTGCCGCCAGCCGGGGATCCAGATTGGAAATATCGCATGCGGCGGCGTCTGCGCAAATCACGATGGTTTTGTGGGCATGGAACAGTTCGTCAAACGTATGCAGAAATTCCTCCACCGTTTTTTCCTTGCCGGAAATAAACTGCACGTCGTCCACCAGCAGGACGTCAGCCTTGCGGTACTTGCGGCGCAGTTTGGTGAAGCTTTGTCCGTTCTGGGTCCGGGAAGCGTCAATAAATTCATTGGCGAACTGTTCGCCCGTGACGTACACCACATTGGTGGATGAATCCTGATGAAGCACCTCATGGCCGATGGCCTGGAGCAGATGGGTTTTGCCAACGCCGGATTTTCCGTACAGGAAAAGCGGATTGAACAGGGCCCGTTCCGACTGTGCGGCGGACAGCCCTGCCTGATAAGCAAAGCGGCTGTCTTCATAAACCACAAACGAATCGAACGTATATAAGTCATTCAGGCATGCCCTGGCGGCCGGTGTGCGCTGTTTTTTTGCCGGTGCGGCCGGGGAATCCGCCGTCTGCGGCGTTTTGGCCCGGGAGGAAGCCTTTTGCGGCTGGCCTTCTGCAGCGGGCATGGAAGCCACTTCATCCGTGCAGATGAACTTTATCTGGCGTTCCGTGCCCAGAGCCAGCATGGCGGCCTGCTTCAGCTCCGGCGTATAGCTGTTTTCCACCCAGAGGGCGGCCATAGGATCGTCGCACACCAGCGTCAGCGCCTTCCCTGAATCCTCCAGCAGGGAAAACTTGGGAAACCACAATCCATAAACCTCCGGGGACATGATTGTTTGCAAGGCTCCCGTGATTCTGGACCAGGTGGCTGACAGTTCTGATGGCGGCGTCATTGTTATTGGAAATAAAAGATGTTGCTGGTTAGAAATAGCCGTAAGGCGTTCCGTCCCGCTACGAGGCCGCCCTGCGGATGGAACCGTATCAGGTTCCTCCGCAGCCGTGACAGCTCGTGGCGTTCATCGGGGTGGAGAAGGCGAACTCATCCGCTTTCAGTCCGACACCTCGGTTGACGGGAGCGCCAAATTACTGATTTGCGTCTGAGGAAAAAATATCTTTTTGAAACAGCGCGAGTCATCGTTCCGCGGCTCTACGTTCCACGGGGGTTCCACATGAAAAAATATTTTGTTCTTGCTTCCTCCGATAATTTAGTACTCCTGAGTATATTTTCTGCATGACGTTGTGAATTACTTATTATCAATATGTTATTATGTTGTTACTGGGCTGGGTGACGAAAAGGACATGATTACGCCGCCGGAAATCAACCACTTACAGGAACCGGAGTGGAATTGCCCGGGAAGATGCGGAAGGGAGGCGGTCCGCATGGTTGACAACGGCCGGCCGGGAACCTAACGTGGGCTGCATCATGGAACACATGGAACAGCCAGAGGAAGCATGCCTGTCTCTTTGCCGGGGGAAATTTCTGGAACTCCTGAAAGAAGGAAGGTGGGAATACGTGCGCCGGGTTAATGCCACTGGAGCCGTCATGATTGTGGCCGTGACGAAAGAAGGAGAACTGCTGCTGGTGGAAGAATACCGCGTTCCCCTGCATGCCCGGACTGTCGGACTGCCCGCGGGGATTTCCGGGGATGAAGGGGAGGAAAGCTCGCTGCAGTCCGCCCGGCGTGAATTGGAAGAGGAAACCGGATACCGTGCGGACTCTTGGACGTATCTTCTTGCGGGTCCTTCCTCTCCGGGATTGACTACGGAAATGGTATCTTTCTATCTGGCGGAAGGCCTGCATCGAATATCGGAAGGAGGAGGTGTGGCTCATGAAAATATTACGGTGCACCGCATTCCGCTTCCTCTGGTGCATGGCTGGCTGATGGAGCAGATGGAACAGGGAAAAGTGGTGGACCCGAAAATCTTTATGGGCCTCTATTTCCTGTCCCGCTCTGTCAGTGGCATGGGGCTGGAGGCATCATAATGTCCCGCGCCGTAAATGGTCCGTATGCGGGAAACGGCCTGGGACACAGGCCGTGTGAAACGGATGAGTGGAAAAAATGATTCATCAGTAATAATTTACCTGAAGGGAAAAGCGGGTTGCCGTGATAAAATGCTCCTGATCCATAAAAAAATCTGGACATTCTTTCCAATCCGGGCTAAATATTTCTCCGCCTTACGGCATCAACCACTTAACGGCAGGGTAGCTCAGTGGTAGAGCAGAGGACTCATAAGCCTTTGGTCGGGTGTTCAAATCACCTCCCTGCTACCATCTTCAAAGCCCCTTAAATCCAACGGTTTAAGGGGCTTATTATTTCTAGGGCATATATGTACATCATGTTGGAAAACAGTGAAAAAGGGTATCATATGGTCAAAAAAGCGTGCACGATGATGCACAGCTTGATTGACGATTGGAAGCCGAGTCCCGGCCCTTTCCGCCTTGGAAAACCGTGGCGGGTTGTCATTTCGTCGTGTATATCCCACACGGAAAAACAGACCTCAAAATATTTCTCCACAAACACTATCGAGGTGGAGGGGAACGGTTATGAAGCTGACGAAGTATGAGCAGGAAACCATCATCCTTTACAACCAAGCAGAGGACACAGCAAGTATCTACACCCACGATGAAGATTTGAAGCGTAGACTTACAAAATATAGCAAAAAACATCCGACTAGAAAAGGCTGCTGTCAAGGATACTATGACTTATATCTTGACAAGGTAAGACCATCTATCTGTCTGTTTTCCCCTTTTAGCGAAGAACACAGAAAGCAAGTGGGTTCGTTAAACAGCATGGTTTTCAGAGTAACCAGACCGAACAATAATCTGTATATTTTAGAGTGTGTTTGTGATCAAAACAATGGGTTCAGATCTGTTGTTTTAACTGTGAAATTACAAAGAGATATAAACTTCTCACGAGAGAGAGAGTAGAAATGATAGATAATAATTCTTTAATTTATCCAATGCTCAATAATTTATTTGAGGAAGATTGTCTGGAGTGTATGAAGCGTATTCCTGATGAATCGATAGATATGATTTTATGTGATTTACCCTATGGAATTACACAAAATCAATGGGATAGTTATATCCCTCTTGATATGTTGTGGGAACAATATTTGCGTATTATCAAACCGAATGGTGCAATTGTACTTACCTCACAAGGCTTGTTTACTGCTAAGCTAATTCTTAGTCAACCTAAATATTATAAGTATAAGTGGGTTTGGGAGAAATCAAAGCCGACAAATTTCTTAAATGCAAAAAAACAACCTTTGAGAAAACACGAAGATGTATGTGTGTTTTATAAAAGGCAACCTGCATATCATCCCCAAATGACACAAGGTGAGCCTTACGATAAAGGTGTTAGAAAAAAACAGCTGAGTGGTAGTTATGGTGATTTTCAGCCTATTCATGTATCAAGTGATGGGGAACGTTATCCGACGGATATTATTTATGTAAAAACTGCTGAGAGTGAGGGTGAGGTTGTTCATCCTACACAGAAACCTATTGAATTGGGAAGATACTTTGTACGCACATATTCAAATCCCGGAGATATAATTTTGGATAATACTTTTGGTAGTGGCTCGTTTTTGGTTGCCGCATTGATGGAGGGACGCAATTTTATCGGAATTGAAAAAAACGAAGATGTTGCATTGTTTAAGAAAGATGAAATAAATTACATTGATATTGCTAAAAGGCGTTTGTTTTTAGCTTGGAAAAATATAGATAAAAAATTAAGACAGCATATTGTTATAACAAATCTTATCAAAAAATTTGAAGAAAAATAGGGAAGTTATGGCAACAATAATTCGTCGCAATGAGAGAAGTTGGGCAATAGATTTAATCACAAAAATTAATTTGATTACTAAGAAGAATGACCTCGTAATCAAAAAAGCAGGTGGAGAAAACACAATCTCTATTGGTAGCGGAAATACTATGTTTCCTGATCTCGTTCTCTATGGTAATGATGAGCAGAGTGTTATTCTTCAAGGTTGGGAACTTAAAATGCCAGATGTCCCTATCGAGAATGAAACATTCATAAAAGATGCACAGCGAAAAGCAATTGCATTAAATTTGAATAGTTGTTTAATATGGAATTTCACATACGCTGTTTTATATGTTCGTGAAGATGGAAATTCGTTCACAAAGCTAAAACAATGGGACGCAACAAACCATATCCATACAAGGCAAGATGTTGAGATTTATCGTTCTGATTGGGAAAAGCTACTTGAAGAAATTATCATAGAAGTAAATGGATATTTTGTTTCTGGTCAATTCCGTAATGCTCCACTTGAGCAGATTATATCAGAATCCATAATTACAACACTCATTCAAAGAAACAAGGAAGTTGTTGCAAATAGTTTGAGAACAAATGCTATCAGAGATTCCGTTATGGATGCCTATATTGATAATTGGTGGTTAGGTGTTAAATCAGAGTATGCACAAGATGAATCTGACAAGTACAAGGCCTATGCAAAAACAGTTATTCTTAATTGGGCAAATAGAATTATTTTTGCCCACATAATAAAGCATAGGCAAAACGGGGCAATGATGGTTGATGAAATTAATTATCATAAAACACCTGATGAAGCAAATACGATTTTTAAAAAGATTACTGAAAGATGCGATTTTTATAATGTGTTTTCGGCTGTCCGATATAATGAAGTTTTGTCTGATTTGTCATGGCAAGATTTTATAGAATTTTCAAATTTTCTGCGTATTAATGGTGTAGAGCATTTTAATCAAGAAGCACTTCAAAATATATTGGAGGGTTCTGTTGCTACAAGCAAACGAGCTATAAATGGACAGTACACAACACCAACCGAGTTAGCTAAGTTATTGGTGCGACTGACTGTTAGAGATTGGTCTGATATGATACTTGATTGCTGTTGTGGTACAGGCACAATCCCCAAAGAAGCGATCCAAATTAAGAAGTCTCAAATGACAACGAAAGATGCTGTTGAAACCGTTTGGGCTTGCGATAAAAATAACTACCCTTTGCAAGTGGCAAATATCAGTATGACTGGTTCTGATACTATCAATATTGCGAATAGATTATTTCAGCATAATGCATTGAATTTGAATATTGGAGAAAAAATTAAGATAATAAATCCAGAGATGGGAGATATCATGACTTTGTCGCTCCCTAATTTTGGTGCAGTAGTTTCTAATTTGCCTTTTGTTCCCTTTGAAATCATTCCTGACGATGACAAGGCCGAGATTTCTAAGATGCCCTTAGCGGATAATTTGGATGGAAGGTCTGATTTATATTGTTATATAGCGGCTAAAATTGCAGATGTCATCAAGCCCGGTGGAATGTTAGGAATTATTGTTTCCAATTCATGGCTTGGCACTAACTCAGGCATAAAGTTTGTTGAGGTGTTGAAGCAAAAATACAATATGAAACAAGTTCATATTAGTGGAAAAGGGCGTTGGTTCAAAAATGTTGATGTGGTTACTACGATTATTATTTTGGAGAAAAAGGCAAACGATGATAGATCTGATACGGAATTTTGGCTCTGGAAACTTTCTTTAGAGCAACTTGCTGAGGATTCCGATGCAGAGAACACTCTGGTAAATTCAGCTTTATTATCATCAGAAATAAATCGTGGCATTTCGAGATTATCTAAATATTCACAATCACAGATCGAGGATATTTTGAGGTTGAATGTGTGTTACAATGCGTTATTCCATGATGTGAATTGGTTACTTGAAGTAAAAGATAAAATCATTCCTATCAATAAAGTTTATCATGTTTTTAGAGGAAGTCGTAGAGGTTGGGACCCGTTGTTTTATCCGAAGAGCGGAGAACATAGAATAGAACAGCAATATCTGAAAAGGGTTCTAATCAATGCAAAAAATGTGACTGAGCTTGTTGCTATTGCTGATAGAGATGCGTTTTGTTGTAGCTTATCGATAGAAGAATTGAAAAAGCGTGGTCATTCTGGAGCGTTGAACTGGATTGAGAAGTTTACAGGTCAAAGAAATAATGTTGGTAAACCTCTTACCTCCGTCTTGAAAAAGAAAGGGATGGAGTGGTATGAACTGCAAGACAATGAGATTGCAGAGGTATTCACAATGATGAATCCTGACCAACGGTTTTTCTTTGCAAAATTTGAAATACCGTCGTTTGTCAACCAAAGATTGATAGGCTTAACGCATAAGGCAGCTTATTCTGATGAAGAATTAAACCATGCTTTGCTGAACTCTATGTTTACAATGTTCTATATTGAAGCATCTGGATTTGGTCGTGGATTAGGCGTTTTGGATGTAAACAAAGATAGTATTTCAAATTGCTATATGTTAAATCCGAAATTTGTGTCTAAAGAAGATAGAAATAAGATTATTAAAGCGTTTGAAAAACTCAAGAAAAGAAAAATTTTAAAAGTATCGGAAGAACTGTGTGATGATGTTCGACTTGATTTTGAACATACAGTTTTAAGCAGTTTTGGAATTGATAATTACTTCGATAAAATTAAATCTTCACTTCTTTCTATGCAAGAAACGAGAATAACAGCAAAAGAAAAAATAATCAAGCCCCAAAATACCAACAGATAAAAAGTTAGTGTCTTTTGTTCTATCCATTTTTCAGAAAGGAGTTTATTCCAATAGTAAATCAGCATCGAAAAAATTGAATAAAGGTGATCTTTGATAAATGATAAGTATTTTTTTTTTTTTTATCATCACGAATCCTCCGGAATGCTTATCATAGAAAGCTAATTTAAAAGTAATTAGATAGTAATCAAAAATTAGGCTCCGACGAGTAAATCAGAGAAAATTTTCTTCGTGTAGAGGTATAAGTGAGATAGCAAATGAGAAATTTTTTTCACAGAGGCCACCTGAATAGAATAGAGAAAATGAGAAAAGGAACCCTGAATATAAGAGATAAAAAGTACGGATAAGAAGATCATTTCTTCGCACGGGCTAACGTGTTCTTAATGGACGATCTCCAAGCTGAATATTTCCACAATAACATTATGACCAATACAAGCAAGATGGATGAAAATTATTATGTTAGAGGATTTGTTGTCTTGGGAAAACTGGAAATGGGGCAACATCGAACGCAGGGGAGCATTTTCAGCAAGACGGTGGATGAAAAAATATGTGTTCAGGTTAGCGTCGATGAGGTCGTGAGGATTATCGGAGCGACGGGAGCCCCAGAGGTAGAATTCTAGTGGACATAGAATATGTGTCTGTTGTTGTCATCGGGGCGTGGGATTTCTTGGTTTACAGCTAAATGAGCGAGCTTGTCGCCTATCAACGAAGGAAGATGTAACTTGTGTACTCAGATCGAATAGACGTCTTTAGTCTGGTCAAGGTACTTTCTGGGAAAAGGGTGTTAAATGAGGATTCGTGCATCAAGTTTTTCCAAAAGAACCAGATCCGCAAGGGAAGGGCTGGCGGCATCAAACAATCCATGTTTGTCAGCGTAAAATTGAATCCGGTGATTTTACAAAAAGCAACATGTTGTATGGAATATTAACAAACAATTTTTTGAGGTGTATTGAATGTTGATTTTTAATGTTTTATTTTAATGATAGATTAAAAATTTGCATAGTTCTTTTTTAGTTGTGTTGTTTTTTATAATGTTTTTATTGTTAAATTATTGTTGCTGATATTTTTTTCGGTGGGCAGAAAATTTCAGGAGGAAAAGAAAAATGGAATACCTTTTCCGAATTTACTATATACCCTTTAACGAGAGACGGGAATAGCTACCCGTCCATTTGGTGCAGAGAATTCCGCCCATAAGCAGGAACGGGGCAGATAGGTAAATAGAAAACTATTTCAGCCTTAACCCGAAAACCCCGGATTTGCGACCGCTGAGTTCCAGGGTGCGCAGACGTTCCGGAGGCAGGCTGTCGCGGGAAAATTCCGCGTAATGCATGCGGTCCCGGAAGTAATGGACGGCGCTTTGGGAGAGGGCGAAGATGAATTCCATTCCCATTTCCTCCGCTTTTCTTTTGGCAAATTCACATAGTGCGCGGCCATAGCCGCGTCCTTCATGGCGGTGCTTGATGTACAGGCAGCCCAGTTCCGCGCTGTGGTGCTCCGGGTAGGGATAAACGGCAACGCAGCCCACGATGCTGTCGTCCAGGGTCAGCACGTAGTAACTGTCCATTCTGGCGGCAATGTCTTCGTAATTCCGGTTGACTAATTTGGAGTCCACCACGGAACGGGCGATCATGGAGAGAAGCTCCGGAATATCTTCTTCTTTCAGCGGGCGTATTTCCCGGTAGGAGTCCGTGTGAACCATGGTGCCTACGCCTTCTTCAGAGAAGAGTTCCTCCACCAGCACGCCGCGCATTTTCCCGTCCAGCAGGTGTACGCGGGGGATTCCCGCCCGGCAGGCTTCCGCCGCCTGGTCAAGCAGTTCGCGGTGGGTTACGTTTCCTGCCAGCTCCGCTACTTCCGATTCCAGAATGGCGGCAATGGGGCGTCCGTCCAGGGACGGAACCTTGTGGTCATTGAGCAGGGCGATGTATTTGGAGGCTCCCAGGCTGAAAGCCATATGGACGGATTCCGGGTCAAAGGAGCCGGAACGGCCGGAAGCCACCACGGGAATTTGGTGACGCCCCAGGATTTCCCGGACTCTTTCCCGGACAAGCTGGCCGCCTTTTAACGGCGCTTCCACCAGGGCGGAGCGCATTTCACAGACGCGCGTGTGTTCGTACAGCGCGGAAGCGTCCGCCCCTTCCACAATCAGAACGGGCCTGACGCCTATTTCCTGCAGTACATCCAGGTCCAGCAGGGCGTCCACCAATTCCCCGGAATCCACCAGGGGACGTTCCACATGCACGGCAAAGATTTTATCCCTGAAGTACGGAACATACTCCAGCACGGAACGGACATTGGCGGATTTGTTGGGAGGGAGCGTAGCCAAGGCTGACCGGAAGCTTGGGGCCGTGGGAAAAGGATAATTCCCTTTTCCCACGGCCTGTAAGTGATGCGCTGCGTTTTTAGAATGTGCGGGTATCCGCGGAATCCCGGTTGTCCATGGTTTCCGCGAAGTCCTGGGAGTCCAGAGTGACGGCAATTTCTTCTCCGTCTCCGGGGGCCGGCGTTTCCGCCGGCGCGTGGGAGGCTTCTTCCTTGCGGAGCACGACGCTGACCTTGCGCTTGGGCATGACCAGTTTGGGTTCCGCCACAGCGGGTCTGTAACCTTCTCCGATGGTAGTGGCATCGGAAATGACGGCCGGGGCCTGTTCCGGTTCCGCCTGCCGGGCGGATTGTTGTTCACGTGCCCGGGAGACTTGTTCCCTCAGGGCGGAGAGCAGGTCCGAAGGCATGCCGTCAAAGCCGATTTCCGGCAGGCTGGTTCCGCTTTCCTGGTTTTCGTCGGAAGATTCGAACTGGGGCAGGCTGGCCAGGAAGTCCTCAAAGGCGTCCAGGTTGGTGGTGCTCTTGAAGAGGTTGCTGATGGCTTCGCTCTTGATGCTTTCCATCAGGGTGATGAAGAGATCATAGGCTTCCGATTTGTATTCCACCAGGGGGTCTTTCTGCCCCTGGGCGCGGAGGCGCACGCCTTCCCGCAGGGAGTCCATGTTGTACAGGTGTTCCTGCCACATTTTGTCAATGGCCCCCAGGATGATCTGGCGTTCCATGTGGTCCAGGTATTCCGGGCGTTCGCGGGAAGCCTTGTCTTCATAAGTGGCCTTGACCTTGTCAATGAGGAAGGCAATGGTGTCGTCTATGGGCCGTTCTTCCAGCTTGGCGGCCTCCGCCGTGAGCCCCAGCGGGAAGGAGGCGTTCATCCAGGCGAGCAATTCGTCCGGGTGGGTGACGCCTTCCGCATCCGGGTCCAGGAATTCATGGGCGCGCGTGGCGATTACTTCTTCCAGAATATCGTAAATCATTTCGCGCGGGTTTTCCGTGGAAAGCACTTCATTCCGGTATCCGTAAACGATTTCGCGCTGCTTGTTCATTACGTCGTCATAGTCCAGCACGTGCTTGCGCCACATATAGTTGCGCTGTTCCACCCGTTTCTGGGCGGATTCCACGGATTTGTTCAGGAAACTGTGTTCCAGCGCTTCACCGTCGGCTACGCCCAGGCGTTCCATCATCTTGGTCATGCGTTCCGCCGCGCCGAAGTTGCGCATCAGGTCGTCTTCAAAGGAGATGAAGAATTGTGAGGCGCCGGGGTCCCCCTGGCGGGAGCAGCGGCCGCGCAGCTGGCGGTCAATGCGGCGGGATTCATGGCGTTCCGTACCCAGGACGAAGAGGCCGCCGAGGTCGGCTACGCCTTCGCCCAGCTTGATGTCCGTGCCGCGTCCCGCCATGTTGGTGGAGACGGTGACGGCTCCGCGCTTGCCGGCCTGCGCCACGATTTCCGCTTCTCGCTGGTGGTTTTTGGCGTTCAGCACTTCATGGGGGATTTTGGCCCTCTTGAGCATGCGGGAGAGCGTTTCGGAGGCGTCCACGCTGGCCGTGCCAATCAGGATGGGCTGGCCTTTGTCATGAAGTTCCTGGATTTTGTTGACCACCGCATTGAATTTTTCACGGCGGGATTTGAAGATGAGGTCATTCTGATCCTTGCGGATGCAGGGGCGGTTGGTCGGGATGGGAAGAACGTCCAGCTTGTAAATATCATGGAATTCCGCGGCTTCCGTTTCCGCCGTGCCGGTCATGCCCGCCAGTTTTTTGTACAGGCGGAAGTAGTTCTGGATGGTAATGGTCGCGTACGTCTGGTTTTCTCGCTCCACTTCCACGCCTTCCTTGGCTTCCACCGCCTGGTGCAGACCGTCGCTCCAGCGGCGCCCCGGCATTTCGCGGCCCGTATTCTGGTCGATGATGATGACCTTGCCTTCCTTGACGACGTATTCCACGTCTTTTTCGTAAATGCAGTAGGCCTTCAGCAGCTGGGAGGTGGTGTGCAGGCGCGCTCCCGTTTCGTCAAGCTGTTTGGTCAGTTCATTTTTGCGGCGCAGTTTGTCTTTTTCCGTCAGGCGAGGATCTTCGTCCATTTCCGCGAAGGCAGTTCCCAGATCCGGCAGCACGAAATCTTCCGGATGGCCGGGGGAGATGACTTCCCGGCCTTTTTCCATCAGGTCGGCGTCGTGGGTTTTTTCATCCACGGTGAAGAACATTTCCTCCTTCAGCTTGTAGAGTTCCTTCTTGCGGGTATCCTGGTAAAGGGTCAGTTCATATTTTTCCACGATGCGGCGCAGCTCGGGATCCTGCATGGCGCGCAGGAAGGCGCGGTGGCGGGGCTGGCCCATTTTTACTTTGAACAGGCAGCGGCCCACTTCTTCCGTGCGGCCTTCCTCCTGGGCTTTCATGGCCTGGGCCATCAGTTCGTTGCAAAGGTCCGTCTGGGCCTTCACCACGCGTTCAATGGCGGGGCGCAGGGTATCATACTGCTGTTCCCGGGTGACGACCGCAGGGCCGGAAATGATGAGGGGGGTGCGGGCTTCGTCAATAAGGATGGAGTCCACTTCGTCCACAATGGAGAAGTAGTGCCCGCGCTGCACCTGTTCGGACTTGGAGGTTGCCATGCCATTGTCGCGCAGGTAGTCGAAGCCGAATTCGGCGTTGGTGCCGTAAGTGATGTCGCAGGCGTATTGCTCCCGGCGGAGCTGGGAGGGCATCATGCTCTGGATGCAGCCGACAGTCAGCCCCAGGAACTGGAAGAGCATGCCCATCCATTCCGAGTCGCGGCGCGCCAGATAATCGTTCACGGTCACCACATGCACACCCATGCCGGTCAAGGCATTCAGGTAAACGGGGAGGGTGGCGACAAGCGTTTTCCCTTCCCCCGTGGCCATTTCCGCAATGTAGCCGCGGTGCAGGGCAATGCCGCCCAGCAGTTGCACGTCAAAGTGGACCATGTCCCAAACCTGTTTTTGACCGCAGATATCGCGTTCTTCCCCGCAGAGCAGGCGGGCGCCGTGTTTGACGGCGGCGAAGGCCTCCGGCAGTATCTGGTTCAGGTAGCGTTCCCGCAGCTTGTCAAACTGGGGCGTAATGTTGTTCCAGGCGGCTTTCCCTTCTTCAATGGAGGCGGGAGTGGCTTCCACCGCGGGGAGGGAAGCGAATTCGCTTTTCAGGGATTCAAAACGGGCGTTCAGTTTGGCGGCTATTTCCTCCAGCTCTTCCCTGGGCGCGGCTTCCACAATGCGCACGGGGGGCAGATCCATGGGGAGGAAGCGATGGAGGTACCCTTGCCATTCCCTCGTTTTCTCAAGCAGGAATTCCTGTCCCTTGCCGTTCCATGATTCTTCAATGGAGACGATTTGTTCCACAATGGGGCGCAGACGGCGCACTTCACGCTGGTTTTTGGTGCCGACAATCTTGGTTAGAATCCACTTAATCATCTTTGTCTTGTTGAAAATTGACGAGGTAGAGTCGCTTTCAGCGGTCTAAGAATCGAAAAATACTAGCGGCTGCCGGAAGAAATGCAAGCACGGCCCTCCATTTGTGCTGATGATGACGTAATAGGCAGGTTGGACCTGGCCGGACTCCTCTGGAAACCCGGATTCATGACAGGCGCTTCTCTTGGAATGATTCCAAATTGATGATATTCTTTCTCCATGAGTCATTGTGAGGATGGGCGCATCCGCATCCGCGGCGCCCGTGAGCATAATTTGCAGAATGTGGATGTGGACATTCCCCTGGGGCGGCTGACGGTGGTGACGGGTCCTTCCGGATCGGGGAAAACAAGTCTGGCCATGCACACGCTGTATGCGGAAGGCCAGCGGCGTTATATGGAAACCTTTTCCCCGTACGTGCGCCAGTTCATGGACCGCATGGACAAGCCGGATGTGGACGCCGTAGAGAATATTCTTCCGGCCATCGCCCTGCATCAGCGCAACTCCGTCAGGACATCCCGCTCCACGGTGGGGACCATGACGGGGCTGAATGATTACTGGAAGTTTGTTTTCGCCCGTCTGGCCGTGGGCATTGACCCGGAAACAGGGCGGGAAATCAAGCCGGAAACGCCAGGTACCATTGATGAAAAGCTGCATGCGGAATTCCCTGCCGGAACGGAAGTGATGGTTTGCCTGGAGGTGGCGCGGCCCGAATCCGTGGATCTTCCCTCGTTGAAAAGGAATCTGGTGGCACAGGGGTATTTGCGCGCTTTTGCGCATGGAGAGATCCTCCGGCTGGAGGATGAGGATTGGACGCTGGAGGAAGGAGAACCGCTGCTGGTGGTTCAGGACCGCGTGAGGCTGTCGGAAGACCAGAGGGAACGCAGGCTGGAGGCTCTGGAGACGGCCATGCGCCTGGGCGGCGGCGTGGCCCATGTGATTCCCCGTGTGGACGGCGTCTTGCTGTCCGCTTTGAAATTCCGCGGAGACTGGCATCCGCTGATGGAACCGCGGCCGGGCCTGTTTTCTTTTAATTCCCCGCTGGGGGCGTGCCCGGAATGCCGCGGCTACGGGCGAGTCATCACGATTGACTACAACCGGTGCATCAAGCCGGAACTCAGCGTTCAGGACGGGGCCATCCATATTTTTGAGGGGGACGGAAAAGTATTTTCCGAATGCAAGCGGGACCTGATGCGCGGCTGGCGCAAAAACGCCCGTAAAGTCCGTCTGGATGTGCCGTGGAAGGATTTGAAGCAATGGGAGCGGGACTGGCTGCTGTACGGCGACGGCGATGACCCGGATGAAATGTATGAACAGGGGCTGTGGTACGGCATTGCGGGATTTTTCAAATATCTGGAAAGCCGCACGCATAAGATGCACGTGCGGGTGTACCTGAGCCGTTTCCGCACATATCAGGAATGCCCCTCCTGCCACGGTTTGCGCCTGAGGCCGGAAGCCCTTCAATTCAAGGTGGGCGGCAAAAGCATGCCGGAACTTTCCTGTATGCCCATGGATGAACTGCTGGCCTGGGTGGATAGGTACGTGACGCCGCGGGCGGATGAAGACCCCGGCTTGAAACATGCCGTGGCGGAACTCAGGAGCCGCCTGGAATATCTGAATGAAGTGGGATTGGGCTACCTGACGTCCGACCGCTCCACGCGGTCCCTGTCCGGAGGGGAAATTGAACGCGTGGGCCTGACGACCTGCCTGGGCGCTTCCCTGACGGATACGCTGTTTGTGCTGGATGAACCTACCGTTGGGCTCCATCCCCGCGATACGTCCCGTTTGATTTCCGCCATGAACCGGCTTAAAAAGCGCGGGAACACCCTGGTGGTGGTGGAGCATGAGGAAGCGGTCATGCGTGCCGCGGACTGCCTGGTGGATATGGGACCCGGTTCCGGACGGGAAGGGGGAAGGCTGGTTTATTCCGGGATGCCTGCCCGGATTGGAGAAATTGAGGAATCCCTGACGGGGGCTTTTCTTTCCGGCAGGCGGCGCATCGCGGTGCCCAAAAAGAGGCGAAAGCCGCGCCAGTTTCTGACCGTATCCGGAGCCACGCGCCATAACCTGCGCAAACTGGACGTGAAAGTGCCCCTGGGCGTCTTCACTTGCTTGACAGGCGTCAGCGGGTCCGGGAAAAGCACCCTGGCCCACGATGTTCTTTACCTGAACGCGCTGGTGGAGAAAGGAGCCGTATGCGAGGAGGAACCCGCCCGCGTCAAGTCTATCAAGGGCTGGGAATATCTGGATGAGGTGGTGATGGTGGATCAGAGCCCCATCGTCCGCACCCCGCGCTCCACCCCTGCCGTGTATGCCGGAGTTTTTGAAGAAATACGCTCCCTCTTCGCGGAAACGGAGACGGCCCGCGCGCGCGGCATGAAGCCCGGTTTTTTCTCTTTCAACAGTGGGGACGGCCGGTGTCCGCGCTGCATGGGCATGGGGAGTGAGAAAGTGGAAATGCAGTTTCTTTCCGACATTTTCGTGCAGTGTCCGCTGTGCCACGGTTCCCGGTACGGGAGCGAAGTGCTGAGCGTGTACCGTGACGGCAGGAATATTGCGGACGTGCTCGGCATGACGGTAGCGGCTGCGCTGGAATGCTTCAGCGTGGAAAAAGGGGCCAAAGCTTCCCGCATCGCTTCCAAATTGGGCGTGCTTCAGCGCGTAGGGCTGGGGCACCTGACCCTGGGGCAGCCTCTGAATACCCTTTCCGGCGGGGAAAACCAGCGCCTGAAGCTGGCTAAAATCCTGCTGGACCAGATAGGTTCCGGCGCGAACAGCTCCAAGATGCTGATTTTGGACGAGCCGGGAACGGGTCTTCACTTTGCAGACATTGAAGTTCTGCTGGCCGTGTTTCGGGAACTGGTGGAGCAGGGGCATACCCTGCTGGTCATCGAACACAACCCGGAGTTCATCAAATCCGCGGACTACGTGATTGACCTGGGGCCGGAGGGCGGCGCCGGAGGCGGCCATGTGGTGGCCACGGGCACGCCGGAGGAAATCGTAGCCGCCGGGAAGGGATACACGGGCAAATACCTCAGGGAGGTTCTGGAAGGCAGCCCTTCCGTTTACGACCCTGCGGACGCCGCCGTCCCGGAATCCGCAGACATGGATATACCGGAAGGCGTGATGGCCCTGCGGGGAGCGCGCCACCACAACCTGAAAAACGTGGACCTGGACGTGCCGCGCGGAGAAATGACCGTGCTGACCGGGCTTTCCGGCTCCGGGAAGAGCTCCTTGGCTTTTGATATCTTTTTCGCGGAAGGGCAGCGGCGTTTCATGGACGTCATGTCCCCGTACGCCCGGCAATTCACGGAACAGCTGGAAAGTCCGGACATCGACCGCCTGACCGGATTGCCCCCCACGGTGGCTATTGAACAGAACATGTCCCGTGGGGGCACCAAATCCACCGTGGGAACCGTCACGGAAATCTGGCAATTCATGCGTCTGCTGTATGCCAAGCTGGGGCAGGCCTACTGCCCGCAGTGCGGTGTTCCGGTGGGCAAAAGGTCGGAATCGGAAGTGGTGGAGCTGGTGGCGAGGGAGCTGAAAAAACATGGCGGACTCGCGTTGCTGGCCCCCCTCGTCAGGGGACGCAAGGGGCATTACGCCGACCTGGCCCGCTGGGCGGAAGGAAAGGGATATGAGGAAATGTGGGTGGACGGCAAACTGGTTTCCCTGAGCGGATTTCAGCCGCTGGACCGCTATTCCAGCCATGACCTGGACCTGGTCGTTGCACGGCCGGAGGCCTCCTGGCCGCCGGAAAAGCTTGCCGGGGCGGTTCATGCCGCGCTGGAGATGGGGGAAGGGTTCCTGCAGGTGCTCCCGCCCGGTTCCGTCCGTCCGGAACTGATGGGCACCAGGCTGGCATGCGCCTCCTGCGGGCAATCTTTCCCGGAACTGGAACCGTACACGTTTTCCTTCAACTCTCCGCGCGGGTGGTGCCCCGTATGCCGCGGGCATGGAATCGTCGGCAGGGGGAAAGTAAAGGAAGACCAGGCGCAATCCCTGCTGGAGGCTGAACTGAAATATGACAGGGAACTGGCGCGGCAGGCGGACGATGACAAGGGAATAACAACCTGCCCTGCCTGCCGGGGCGTGCGGTTGAATGAATTTGCTCGCGCCGTGCGGCTTCAGGGAGTGACTCCCGGTGACATTGCCTCCCTGCCTGCCGTGGCCGCCGCAGAACTGGTCAAAGGGTGGCAATTTGAACGGGAGGAAGCGCTCATTGCCCGTGACGTAGTGGCGGAAATCACGCAGCGCCTCAACTTCCTCCAGCGGGTGGGGCTGGGCTACCTTTCCCTGGACCGGAGTGCCACGACGCTCTCCGGCGGGGAGACCCAGCGCATCCGTCTGGCTTCCCAGCTGGGTTCCCACCTCCGCGGTGTGCTGTACGTGCTGGATGAACCGACCATCGGCCTGCATCCGCGGGACAACGAATTGCTGCTGGGCACGTTGGATGAACTCAAACGCCGGGGCAACACCCTGCTGGTGGTGGAACATGATGAAGATACCATGAGGCGCGCGGACCATATTGTGGACATGGGGCCGGGAGCCGGCATTCATGGCGGCAGAATCATGGCCCAGGGCACCTTTGAGGAACTGGCCGCCATGCCGGACTCCGTCACGGGCGCGGCCCTGCACCATAAGCCCAGGCATCCCTACCGCGGGAAAAGGCGCAGGATTCCGTCCCAAAAGGATGAATCCGCGTGGCTGCGCGTGGAGGGCTGCTGCCTGCACAACCTGAAGGGGGTGAACGTTGCCATTCCCAAGGGGAGGCTGACGGTGCTCACCGGCGTATCCGGAGCGGGGAAAACCTCCCTGATGACGGGAACCATCCGTCTGGCTGCGCGCCAGGCCATCGGCGACAAGCTCACGAGGGAGCAGAGAAAATTATGGAAAACCTCTTCCGGCTTTGACTCCATCCGCATGGTGTACGGCGTGGACCAGAACCCCATCGGCAAAACGCCCCGTTCCACCCCGGCCACCTACGTGGGTTTCCTGGACGACATCCGGACCCTGTTCGCGCAGACGGCGGATGCCCGCAGGCTGGGCTTTGACCGCGGCCGTTTCTCCTTCAATACGGGGCAGGGCAACTGTGAATCCTGCAAGGGCACGGGCATGCAAAAGCTGGAAATGGACTTCCTGCCCCCCTGCTATGTGCCGTGCGAGACCTGCCGGGGCAAGCGCTACAACGCCGCCACCCTGACCGTGAGGTACAAGGGGAAGACCATTGCGGACGTGCTCCAGATGGACTTTGCGGAAGCGGCGGAATTTTTTGAAAGCCAGCCCCGCATTTCGGACCCCCTCAAACTGCTGTCGGAAACCGGCCTGGGTTATCTGACGCTGGGGCAGGCCTCCAACACGCTTTCCGGCGGGGAAGCCCAGCGGCTCAAGCTGGTGACGGAACTCATCAAGGGCCGGCGCGTCAGCCGGAACGCCCTGATGAAAGGCAGGGAACTGCCCGGAGACCTGTACCTGATTGAAGAACCCTCCATCGGCCTGCATCCGCGGGATGTGCGGCTGCTCATTGACGTGCTGCACCGTCTGGCGGACCAGGGGAACACCGTCGTTGTCATTGAACATAACACGGAAATCATGGCGGAGGCGGACTACGTCATCGACATGGGCCCCGGACCCGGCGATGCCGGAGGAACCATCGTGGCGGAAGGCACGCCGGAGCAGATAGCCGGGAAAAAATCCCCCACTGCGGAATACATCCGCCGGGAACTGAATGGGGAGTCTTAGGCAGGAGGAAGGATCAATAAGGCACTCAGGGCCGTTCCGGGAATGCCGGGGCGGCCGTCGTATTCGCCTGCCTTTTTCTGTTCCGTGAAAACAGGCATGGCTTGCGCCCGGCATTAAAGAAGTTTGGCGGAGAGAGTGGGATTCGAACCCACGGTGGGTTGCCCCACGGCGGTTTTCAAGACCGCTGCATTAAACCGCTCTGCCATCTCTCCATGCAACAAGCGCGAGCACAGGCTACCGTAACGAAGGCGGTTCTGTAAAGTCCTATTCATGTCTTTCCGGCATGTTTGCGGGAACAGCCCGTTTTCCCAAATGGGAGACTGCCGCCTGTTCCCGCGGCATCAGGGCAGGAATTCTCCCGGCAGGAGGCTGATGAGCCGCATGGCGCATTTTCGGGGAGCGTCTTCGGAAGTGTCTATGGAGAAATCATGCGGGAAATGGCGGTGGATGCCCGCGTGCTGGCGCTGGGCATGGGCCGGGGCTGGGGTCCGGTCAGTGCGGCGCCGCTCGCGCTCCAGCAGAACATCCTGACGGCATTCCACCCTGACCAGGATGCGGGGGATGCCGTCCAGGCGGTTCAGGAGGTCCTGAATCCAGTGGGGGGATTCGCCGATGACGTGGTCCACGATGACCAGGGCGCCTTTCCGGGCCGCCTCTGCAATGGCGGCGTGGAAAGATTCAATGAAGGGCAGGCCGGATTCCCTGACGGCATCCAGGGCGGTTTCATGCTTTCCCTGGCTCATGGCCAGATAATCGTCCATGGAGAAAATCATGGCTTCCTCTTTCAGCAGAAGCCGCAAGTTCCGGGCCAATGTGCTTTTTCCCGCGCTGGAGGCTCCGTTGAGCAGGATGACGCGCCCGCTCCGCGGTCGAGGTGTTTTCCGTTTCTCCGCAAGGCCTTTCTTCCCCATGGCCTTATGGCTTTCCGGACGGTTCGCGGAGGTGTTTTGATCGCCGTCTTCCGTCCGGCAGGTTCCGGCCCCTTCCGTAAGGGTGGGGGCTTCCTGACGGGAGATGCAGGCTGGTTTCCTGAGGATGTCGGACGCGGCGGTCATGGAAGGTTCATGGGCATCATGAATAAAAAGATTCGTCAGGGCAATCATAAGAATGGCTCCGTGCGGACGGAATCGCCGCTGTTCGTGGCTTGCCGGGCAGGGGCGGGAGAGGATCTTCTTACGGAGCGGCCGCGGCGGCATGGATGCCGTCCGTCATGACTCCGTGGGGCATGCTGCGCCTTTTCCCGTCAATAACGGGGATGCCTCATTCCTGCCGGAAGCCTTCCCGGCCGTCATTTGCTTCTTGCAGCGGACGGGGGAGGCATGAGAGAGTTCGTCATGGCCTCTTCCCCGGATGTAGTAGAATATATTTGTTTCCAGCTCCGGCATGCCGGGGATATTTCCTTCAGAAAAATGTTTGGGGACTACGGATTGTACTGCGGCCGGACATTCTTCGGTTTGGTGTGTGACAACCAGTTGTATGTCAAGATAACGGAGTCGGGTTTGAAGATGTTTCCGCAACAGGAGCAGGGCTGCCCCTATCCCGGCGCCAGGCCGCATTTCCTGGTGACGGATCTGGACGATGACCGGACCCTTTCCTCCCTTGTCAGGGAGACATGCTCCATTCTGGCTGTTCCGTCTGTTCTGGAGGGGAAAAAGAAAAAGGCGTCCGGTGAAAAAAGAAGCAGGCACCCTTAGACGCCTGCCGGCAGGAAATGGCTGCTGGAGGGGAAGGTTATTTCCCGGGAGTTTCCGGAGCGGCCAGAGAGGAGAGGTTCTTCTTCAGGCTGGCGGCGGCGGTTTGCGTGGCTTCGTTGTCGGACTCCGTGAATTTGTCCACGGCCTGCGTCAGGGATTTAAGGTCGGATTCCGATATTTTGCGCCCTTTTGCCTTGCGCTGTTCCAGAGCGGAGATTTTTTTATTGAGGTCGGCCAGTTTTGATAAATCCCTGTTCGCTTTCAGGGCCGCCAGAGGTTCGTCAAATTCCTTGACGGAGGGAACCGCCGTTTTGAGGCGCATGATGGCCGTTACCGCTTCCAGAGGGTCGGACTGGATCCGGGCCTGCACGATTTCCTTGGTATTTTCCAACCATGCGTCAAAAGCTTCACATACGGCCTGCGCTTCCTCGTCATTCGTTTTTTTCCTCAGAGGTGTGATTTTGGATTCGATGTTGCTGCCGGTGGAAACGACCGTTTTGGCCAGCGATTTGTATTTGTTCAGTTCCACTCCTTCCAGAATAGGAAGGCCGCGTTCCATCTTCATCACTTCCTTTTTCACCAGGTCATAGAGCTGGGGAGGATAGCCCTTGGCCACGACTTTTCCGTTGGCTCCAATCAGAACGGCATGAGGCAATCCGCCCGGGCAGGGAGCCTCCGGAATGCTCAGACTCTGATAGATGGGGAAAGTGATCTTCTTTTCTTCCAGAAACTGTTTGACCCTGGGGGACGGGAGCTGGCTGTGGCTGCCTATGACAGTAAAGCCCTTGGACTGGAATTTTTCCTGCAATTCCTGCAGATGCGGCATGCTGGCGATGCAGGGCGGGCAGTTGATGCCCCAGTATTCAAAAAACACCACTTTCCCTTTCAGGTCGGAAGCTTTGAGTTTCGGCCCGTGGATATGGCTGCCGTCGTTGAAGGCTGGATAGGTGACTTTGCTTTCCGCCGCCTGGGCGGAGGCGGGAACCGCCATGGCGGCGATGATACCGGATAAAATAAAGGCAGGAAAGGCGTTCATGGAACGGATGATGAAGAATTCAACATTGAGTGTCAAGGAGGAAGCGGAATTTTCAACTGGAGTTTCCTAAGGGTTCAACGGCCCGCATGCGCCGGGGATGGGGGGCGGGGCACTCCCTGCCCTGGGAAGATTTGGCTGTTTTTTCCCTGAGGGAGAGGCGTTTCAGGCTATATCCAGTCCCATGATGTAGTCCGTCATGTAGTAACCGTGGCCGATGTGGAAATCCCCGCGTTCCAGGGTCCGCATGCCCATGCGCTGGTAGAATTCCACCGCCCGGGTGTTATCGCGGTTCACGTTCAGGCGCATCAGGCACGGTTCCGGGTGGATGCTTCTGATGTAGCTGATGGCGTGGCGGAACAGAAAGCTTCCTATATGCAGGCCCTGGAAGCCGGGCAGAACGTAGATTTTCTGCAAATGGAAGACGCCGGGGCCTTCCGGCTGGACGGACAGGTAGCCGCAGTCCTTTCCCTCATGGGAGGCAATGAAGTACACATGCCCCTCCTCCATCTGTTTTTCCAGGTTGGCGGGGGAATACATCCAGTCCATCATGAAATCTATTTGCTCTCTGGAAAGGAGGTCCCGGTATGTGGCCGGAAAAGCCTGGCAGGCCAGTTCATGGATCAGCGTGATGTCGTCCTTGGCGGCTTGGCGGAGAGTCGGCATGGCAGAAATATTACACGGAAAAGCGCCGGATGAAAAGGGCCTCTTCCCCATTTCCGGCGGAATTTTCCGGCATGGCCTATTTTCCCCTACCTATTCCGGCGGAGACATCCTATGCTGAATGCCGCCGTTTTTCTGACAGCCTTCCGGGAAATGCTGTTTTTATGGCGAACCCTGCATGTCCAGTCATGAAAGAACCCATTCCCATACAACAATGGCTTCCCGCGGGGCCTCTGAGGGACATGGGTGAAAAATACGTAAGCCAGCTTCCGGACGTGGCGCAAAATCCCATCGGTCCGGAATCCCTCATGCACCAGTCGGACCATTCCTGGTCGGAATACCTGGTAGCCTATTCCCTCCTGTACCCGGGGGTAGTCGTCATCCTGGCCCTGCTGGGGGGGCTGGGGCTTGGGGCTTTCTTCATTTTTTGCCGCCGCCGGGAATATTCCCACCGTATTTTCTGTTCCAAATGCGGCTCCATGATGTACCCGTGCGGGCTGCACTGCCCGGAGTGCGGCACGCCCAATCCGTCCCCCCGTGCCCTGAACTGGATAGGATATTCCAGGCTGCGCACCGTGGTTCCTCCCTCCGGATGGAAAAGGCATGAGGAAGTTCTCCGCAGTTACCGGCGGTGTTTTTACTGCGGGCAGCCTCTCCGTGAGCCCTCTCTTGACCAGCGTTGCCCCGCCTGCGGCAAGGCGGTGCTCCAGGGTGAGCAGTCCGTGGACCGGTATGATGCGTATATTGGCCGCCGCAGGGGGTGGACCTTCGCTGCCGTGGTCGTGCTGGGGGTGGTTCCCATTTTGGGGCCGCTGCTGGCTTCCTCCCTGTACAGGAGAACGCTCATCAACCCGTATTCCCTGTACATGACCGTGTACCGGGAAAGCTTCCTGATGGTGGTTCTTTTTCTGTGCCGTCATTTGTTTCGCCTGCTGCCGTTCATCGGCATCATCGGCATGCCCGTCCTTTGCGTGACGGAATACCACCTGTACCGGCGCATGTTCCTGTGGAAGGCGGAGAAATATGATTTCAGGGGGGAATGAAGCAGGAGACCCTCTTCCGGTAATGCCTGTCCGGCGCCTGCGCGGAAAATCATGGGGTGCGGGGCTGTTGGGGCTTCCGGGCAGCGTATCGTTTCCGGCAGCCCGCTTTATGGCGCGCGGCGGCAGATCCGCAGTGAAGCGTGCGCCGGATCAGCCATGAAAAGCGTGCCGCCGCGCCGGAGGCAGGAAATGGGGATAAAGGATGGCCGGCTCCTTGATTGACGCGCAGCAGGGGATGCTGAGTTGATGGAGAGATGTTTTTAATGAACGTTTTACGTCTTACTGTATCAAGTATGACAAGGAATTGTTTTTTTCTTATGGACTAAACTTACCTGGTACAGTATGTAGGAAGTGTTCCCCGGAGGGGGGCGGGATGATTCCCAAACCCCCGCATGCGGAGGAACAAAAACTGTAATATAAATAAAATGAAAATGAAAAGAAAACTGGCATCGGTTCTGGCGAAGGCTTTCTCCGGAAAGTCCGTGCCGGAAAAGAAACGGGAAAGGGAGGCCAGGGCCTCCAAAAAACTGGAAGCGTGGCTGAAGGCTTCCAGAATGCGCTCCTTTTAAGGAAGCGCCCGTTGAAGGGAAGGGCGGATTCGGGCGCCGGCGTCCGGTTCGCCGGCTGGGACGGGGATGTTATCTCCGTCCTGTTGTTTTTACCGGAAAAGGTATGTCTTGATGACAGTTGCGCCTTGACTACGGCGGCGGAATGTCCGTTCATCTGGGCAGACATGACCATACCCGGAATTCTTGAAGAAAAGTTGTCCTCCGCATTAAAGGCGGTGTTGGGGGAGGAGCTTCCCGCTGATTTTCGCGCCTCGGTGACGCCCTCCGCGGATTTGCGGTTCGGGGATTACCAGAGCAACGCCGCCATGGTGCTTGCCAAGCGGTGCCGCACGAATCCCCGCGCGCTCGCCCAGCAGGTGGCGGACCGGATAGGGCAGGATGCCGTGTGCTCCCTGGAGATTGCCGGGCCCGGATTCATCAATTTCCGCATCAGGCCGGAATTTTACGCAGCGCGCCTGCTGGCCATGCTGGCGGATGACCGGCTGGGGGTGGAAAAAGTGCAGGCCCCCAAAACCATTGTCATTGACTTTTCCGCTCCCAACGTCGCCAAGCCGATGCATGTGGGCCACATCCGCTCCACCATTATTGGTGACGCCCTTTCCCGCGTGGCCCGTTTTGTGGGGCACCATGTGATTACGGACAACCACATCGGGGACTGGGGTACCCAGTTCGGCATGATTCTGTGGGGCTGGAAGAATATTCTGGATGAACAGGCGCTGGCCGCCAACCCCATTGACGAGTTGCTGCGGGTGTACAAGGATGTGAACCTGATGTGCAAGGAAAAGCCGGAACTGCTGGATACCTGCAAGGCGGAACTGGTGAAGCTCCAGGCCGGGGACGGGGAAAACCTGGCCATCTGGAAACGCTGCGTGGAAGTTTCCAAATCCGGCCTTTCCAAGATTTACGACCAGCTTGACATCCATTTTGATTACTGGCTGGGGGAAAGCTTTTACAATGATGCCCTGGCCCCGCTGGTGGACGGCATGATCGCCGCCGGAATGGCCCGGGAGAGCGACGGCGCCATCTGCGTGTTTTCCGACGGTTCCGTGCCTCCCAATGAAGACCCCTTCCTTGTGCAGGACAAGGGGGAATGGCGCGCCAACCCCTGCATTATCCGGAAAGCGGACGGAGGCTTCCTGTACGCCACCACGGACCTCGCGACGCTGGACCACCGCATCAAGACGTGGGGCGCGGATTCCATCTGGTACGTGGTGGGCGCCCCGCAGGCTCTGCATTTCAGGCAGATTTTCTCCACGCAGCGCCGCCGCGGCATGGACGGGGACTACCGGCACATCGCGTTCGGCTCCATTCTGGGGGATGACCGCAAGCCGTTTAAGACGCGCTCCGGGGATACGGTTTCCCTTCAGGATGTGCTGGATGAAGCCATTGAACGCGCGGCCCGCGTGGTGGAGGAGAAGAGCCCGGACATGCCGGAGGAGGAAAAGAAGCGCGTGGCGGAAGTGGTGGGCATAGGCGCCGTGAAGTTTGCGGAGCTTTCCCAGAACCGCATGACGGATTACGTTTTCAACTGGGACAAGATGCTGGCCCTTCAGGGAGATACGGCCCCGTACCTCCAGAACTCCTACGTGCGCGTCCGCTCCATCTTCCGCAAGCTGGACGGCGGGCCTTTGGACTGGTCCGCCCCCATTCAGCTTTCGGAAGACGCGGAAATCCATCTGGCCCGGCTTCTGGCCCGCTACGGGGAAGTGGTGCCGCAGGTGCTGGACGACTGCCGTCCGAACATGCTGGCCGCCTACCTGTTTGACCTGGCCAGGGCTTTCCATTCCTTCTATGAGGCGTGTCCGGTCCTGAAGTCGGAAGGGACGGTGCGGCACTCCCGCCTGGCCCTGTGCGAGCTGACCGCACGCACGCTGAAGCACGGGCTGGGCCTGCTGGGCATCCAGCTCCCGGACAGGATGTAACCGTTTCTTCCGTATGGCCGCCTCTTTCTTCCATGTCCTGCTGGCCGCCGCCGTGGCGGGGTGTTCTTCCGCCGCCGCGGACGGGGCACACGGGTACTGGATGAACAGCCCGTCCCTGAACGGCTGGCGGGAAGCCGTCTTCCGCGCCGGCGTTCCGGCTCAGCCTGCCGTGCTGCCGCCCGGAGTGGAGCCGATGATGGTGGGTTCCTCATCTCCCGCCGCGCAAATGCTGGTGCTGGAGGGAATGACGCATCTGCTCACGTTCGGGGACATGCGGGCTTTCCTTAAATTTGACGCCGCTCTCCGTCTGGACCCGGACTGCCTCATGGCCCATTGGGGCAGGTGCATGAGCCTGATGGGCGCGGGACCCGCTTTCCAGGAACAGCGCGTCCATTCCATGAAGCGCATGAAAGAGCTGGCGCTCCGTCCGGACTGCCCGGAACAGGAACGCGCTTATGCGGATGCCCTGGCCGTGCTGCTGATGGATGGCCCCGTGAAGGCGCAGGAAGCGTGGGAAACCATCTGTTCCACCTGGAAGCGCGACCCGTACGCCCCCCTCTTTTACGCCATGCTCCTGCGGGACGGCTTTGACGGGCAGGGCAACCCCGGAGAAGGGCAGAAGGAAGCCGTCCGCGTGGTGGAAGCCGTCCTGAAGGAACGCCCCGGTTCCCAGGCCGCCCTGTTCATGCGCGCCCTGCTGGAGGAAGTGGCTCCATCCATTTCTCCGGAAACGGTGGAAATCGCCCGCAGGGCCGTGGCCGCCAACCCCTTTTCCGCGTCCGCTCATCATTTGCTGGGCCATTGCCTGTTCCGCACAGGTGATTATGAAGGGGCTTCCGCCGCTTTCAAGGAGTCTGAAAATCTGTGCCTGGCCTGGGAAAAGGCGGAAAACGTGCCTCCCGCGCTGGATGACGCCTACTTCCGCTCCATCCTTTACCGTGCCGTTTCCGAATTCTGCGCCGGCCATTACAAAAAGGCGGAGGCCATTGCCTCCAGAGCCGCTTCCGTTCCCTTGGACAAAAAGCATCCGCTGGCTCCCGGAACCCTGCTTCAGCTATGGGAGGCCAGGACGCTGCCTGCGCGCCTGATGCTGGCCCGGCCTGTCATTCCCCGGCAGGCCCTTGTGCTCAAGGCTTTTCCGGGGCCTCTTCCCAAGGGATTTCCGGATTTGAGCAACGGCATGACCGCCGTGGCCACCCAATACATGGGCGCATGTTACGCCGCAAGGCAGGGCAGAACGGATGCCGTGGCGTCCGCCTTTGACAAGATGTCCGGCATTCTGCGGCTGCTGATGGACGGCGCGGACGCCGCCCGGAGGCAGATGAGCGTTTCCTACTGGGCGCGCTGCCTCCAGACGGGCAGCCTGTATTCTTCTGAAATCCGCTCCCTCATGTTTCCGGATTCCGCCAATGTCTGGATGTCCGAGGCCATACGGAGCCAGCGTTTTTCCTCCCTGCTCCTGCCTCCCGTAATGCCATACCCCGCGGAATGGGTTCTGGCCCGCGCCTACCTGAAAGCCGGGAAATTCCGGGAATGCGCGGATATGTGCGAACAGGCGCTGAAACGCTTCCCGAACCATGCCGGAGTGCTGGAGACCCTGGACAAGGCCCGTTCTTCCGGAAAATAATTCGGAATAAGCGGTGGAAGCGGTGGAAGCGGTGGAAGCGGTGGAAGCGGTGGAAGCGGTGGAAGCGGTTCTGGCGCCCGGTTTTGGACTGGAAACGGCATTTCCCCGCATCGCGCTGGAACATGACGTCCAATCCCGGGGCAGGAAGCTTGTTCATCTTGAAAAATAAGCCTGCGGTGATAAAAAAGGGGCGTGAAGCCGTGCCCGGAAGGGCGGATTCCGTCCCCGCCGCATTCATCAAGATGCCCAGCAGGCCGCGGCCGTTCCGCCGGATGTCTCTGAAACATGGTAAGTTTTATTTTTTCATGGCTGTTGCGGCAAATGCCGGAACGCGGCCGTTTTCATTTTCAATAACATCATACATCAAGCAATATGAACCATCCCTATCTAGACCCCGCTTTTCTGGTTTCCTGGTCCCGGCTTACGCCGGAGGCCATCAAGCCGGACATCACGGAAGCCATCTCCCGAGCCAAAGAGAATATCCGGGCCATCTGCGACCAGCCGCTGGATTCCCTGACTTATGAAAGCACCTTCGGCGCTCTGGAAAAGGCTTCCGAGGACCTGCACCTGGGCTGGGGCCGCATCATGCACCTGGACTCCGTCAATGACGAACCCGCCCAGCGGGAGGCCATCGGGGAAATGCTGCCGGAAGTGGTGACCTTCTCCTCCTCCGTGCCTCTGAACCCGCGCCTGTGGACGGTGCTGAAAGCCGCGGCCTCCTGTGACTGGGTGGAAGACCTTTCCCCCGTCAGGCAGCGTTTCATCCAGGAAACGCTGGCAGACTTCCGTGAGAGCGGGGCGGACCTGCCGGACGACGTGAAGCCGGAATACGCGGAAATAGAAGCCCAGCTCTCCCTGAAGACCAAGAAATTCGCGGAAAACGTGCTGGACTCCACCAACGCCTGGGAACTCATTGTGGAAGATGAGGCGGAACTCTCCGGGCTGCCGGATTCCGTGAAGGAGGCCGCCCGCCTGGACGCCCTGGCCAACGGCTACGGCACGGAAGAAGAGCCCCGCTGGCGCTTCACCCAGAAATTCACCTCCCTCCAGCCTGTCATGCAGTTTGCGGACTCGGACAGTCTGCGCCGCCGCATGTGGGAGGGCTCCTGTTCCATCGGAAAAGGGGGGGAATACGATAATGAAGCCCTCATCGCTGAAATCCTGGAACTGAGGGACAGGAAAGCCCATTTGCTGGGGTACGGCTGCTTTGCGGATTACGCCACCTCCCGCCGCATGGCCGGGAGCGGGGCCAACGCCCTGAAATTCATCAATGACCTGCATGACAAGGTAAAGCCCTCTTTCCTGAAGGACATGGAAGCCGTCCGCAGATACAAGGAGGAAAAAACCGGAAAACCCGTGGAAAAACTTTCCCCGTGGGAAACCGGCTACTGGTCTGAAAAACGCCGCCGCGAACTGTACGCTTTTGACGAGGAAGACCTGCGCCCGTATTACTCCGTGGAAAAAGTCATGGAAGGACTCTTTTCCATCTACTCCGGCCTGTACGGCATTACGGTGACGCCGCGCCCTACGGTGGCGTTCAAACCCGGTGAATCCGGGGAAGCGCCGGAAGGCGCGGTGGAGGTATGGCATCCGGACGTCCTGTTCTATGAATTGCATGATGCGGAAAGCGGGGAGCACCTGGGTTCCTTTTACGCGGACTGGCATCCGCGGGACTCCAAGCGCGCCGGGGCATGGATGAACTGCCTGAGCGTAGGGGAACCGCCGCACGGCGGCAAACCCCGCGCGCCCCATCTGGGTCTCATGGTCGGAAACATGACCAAGCCCGTGGGGGACAAGCCCGCGCTGCTGTCCCACCGGGAGGTGGAGACCATTTTCCATGAATTCGGCCATCTGCTGCACCAGCTCCTTTCCGACGTGGAAGTGAAGTCCCTGGCGGGAACCAACGTGGCCTGGGATTTTGTGGAACTTCCCTCCCAGATTAATGAAAACTGGTGTTGGGAGAGGGAATCCGTGGACCTCTTCGCCGCCCACTATGAAACGGGTGAAAAAATACCGGACGAACTGTTCTCCAAAATGCGCTCCGCCCGCAATTATATGAGCGGCACGGATTTCATGCGCCAGCTCTGCTTCGGCAAGCTGGATTTGGAGCTTCACGTCAACTGGCCGCAGTACAAGGGCGTTCCGCTGGAAGAAACGGATGAACGCATCCTGGCGGACTACCGGGTGCCGATGACGGACCGCGGCCCTTCCGTGGCGCGCCGCCTGACGCACATCTTCGCGGATCCCACGGGCTATGCCTCCGGCTACTACTCCTACAAATGGGCGGAGGTGCTGGAAGCGGACGCTTTCAGCCGCTTCCTGAAGGAAGGAGTGCTGAACCCGCAAACCGGGCGCGATTTCCGCCGCTGCATCCTCAGCAAGGGCAACAGCAAGCCCGCCGCGGAACTCTACCGCGACTTCATGGGCCGTGATCCGGACGCGGAAGCGCTGCTGGTCAAATCCGGCGTTCTTTAACCTCTTTACCCACATTATCTGAACAATCCTTATGTCTGAACAAAAGAGACTCTCTCTCGCCGGCGTCGGTTGCGGTTCCCGTACGCGCACTTACATGAAGCTGGCCATGGAACAAAAAAACCGCTACCGCATTGCCGCCGCGGCGGATCCCGTCAAACAGCGCACGGAAGCCGTTCGCGACTTTGCCCCGGAGGAGGAACGGGATTCCGTCCGCCTGTTCAAGGATGCCGCCTCCCTGCTGGCGGAGCCGCGCCTGGCGGACGTGGCCATCATCGGCACACAGGACGACTACCATTACGCTCCATGCAGGAAGGCCATGGAGCTGGGCTATCATGTCCTGCTGGAAAAACCCATTGCCAAGACGCTGAAAGAAGCGCTGGAACTTAGGGATATGGCCCGTGCGCTGAAGCGCCGCGTGGCCGTGTGCCACGTGCTGCGCTACACCCAGTTTTACCGGACCCTGAAAAAAATCATCGACAGTGGGGAAATCGGGGACGTCATCACCTTCAACGCCAATGAAGGCGTGGGGGCGTGGCACTTCGCCCACTCCTTCGTGCGCGGACACTGGGGCAACAGCAAGACCTCCACTCCCATGATCGTAGCCAAATGCTGCCATGACATGGACATCCTTTACTGGCTCATGGGCCGGCGTAAATGCCTCTCCGTCGCCAGTTTCGGGGAGCTTACCTTCTTTACGAAAAAGACGCTCTCCTCACCCCGGCCGGAACGCTGCACGGAGTGGACCACCCCGGTGGGGGAAGACCCCTGGGACGCCCGCAAATACGCCACGGACGACGAATGCAAACGCTGGCTGGGCATGGTGTATGACCGGGCGCAGGAAGCTACCGCGGAGGAAATCTGCGAATGGCTGAAAACCTCCCCGTGGGGCAGGGACTACCTCCAGTGCGACAATGACCAGCCGGACCATCAGGTTTCCATCATGCGCTTTGAGGGAGGCTTGACGGGCACGTTCACGATGACGGCTTTCGAACAGGGGCGCCACATTGAAGTGTATGGCACCAAAGGCAAAATCCGCGCCGGAGTCTTCTACAAGGAAAACGGCCCCGGTGAAATAACCGTGACGCCCCACTTTGGCGGAAAAACCCGTGTGGTGGAGCTGGAGGAACTGGCCGGAGGCTACCAGGGGCACGGCGGCGGCGACTGGGGATTGATTGAGGCTCTGTATGATGACATGCTGACGGTGCCCTCTCCGGAGGATATGACCACTTCCATTGAGGAATCCGCCCATTCCCATGTGATGGCCTTTGCCACGGAACACGCCCGGCTGAGCGGGCAGGTGGTGGATGTTGCTGACTTCGAACGCAAGGTCGCGGAAGGCATCCTGAATTATTGATGCGGTTTTCCTCCTTGAGGGAAAGGAAAAGGCGCAGGCGTCCAAAATGCCTGCGCCTTTTTGTATATAAAATACTATCCTTTTTTTAGGCGGATTTAGAATCCGGTGTCAACATAAAAGAATCAAAAATGCAGATAAATGAATCTGTTACCATGTTTTTTCCTCCAGTTCCGAACGGGAAAGAAAACGAATTGTCCCCTTCGCCCATTATGGAAACACAGAATGGAAGAAAAACGGCTCTTCTCTCCATAAAAATAATTTTTAGATTAATTATTAACGCATTACATACATGATGAACTGAAATGCCAATGACCGGATTATTTTTTGTACCGAAAATTTTTCATCCTTTGCATTCGCAATGCGGATTCTAAATCCGGTACGGATTTTTTTGTCATGAGAAAAACACTTTGTCTTTTAGCCGCCTTGGCATTGTCTTCTCTATCAAATGCTGCCTCATTTTCTTTGGAGCTTTCTCCAACCGGGGGCGGGGCTCAGAACACCGTATCCCTTGACGGAATAACACCCCAGGATATCTTTGGTTATGAAACCGATGTCTGGCATGGAACTATAACGAAAAGCGCTTTGTCGGGCCAGGTGTCGTTAAACGATGGTTCCCTTGGTCTTCAACTCGGCGGAGTAGCCGATGTCGGCAAGGGAAATTTTGCCGGTCTCAAATTTGACATGCCTTCAGGAGTGGAGTCTGCCAAGATGTCTTTTACGATTACTTACACCTCTGCTTGGGGAGCCGCCAATTTCAACTGCGATTATACCTGCAATGTGTATGGATTCACGGCCGAGGGAACATCCACGGTCATAGGAACATGGTCTTTGCAAAATGCCAAAGCTTCTCTTACCCAGAATGAGCCTGTTGATGTCTCTTTCGACCTGCAGTTGGACCCTGATACGGATTATTCTTCTTTTGGCTTGATATTCAATAATACCCGTGTGGCCAATGCCGGCGGCATGGGGTGTGAGATCAGCAACATTCTTATTTCCGGGGAAGCAGTACCGGAACCGGCTACGGCCTCTCTGGGACTTCTTGGCCTGGGCGCCCTTCTTCTGCGCCGCCGCAGAAACTGATGACGGTCATACAGGTGATTGACCGGACAGGCTGTGTCCAAGCCGGTTTTGTGCGAAGAGGGGATGGTTCATCCCCTCTTTTTTATCCGTTTTCCACGCAGTTTTTTCTGGTTTGATGGACAGGGACGGATAAAATGGCGGACGGTATTTATGGTTAAGGTGTTTTTCAAGAGGGCAGCCCATTTGCTGACAGCGTTTTTTGCGGGAGGCGTCTGTGTCCTGCAGGCGACGGAGACGTCCGGCTTCGGCATAGACCTGGGTAATGGTTCCGGAACGGCGCAGGAGGGATGGACCAATGTAACCATGCCAGCAACGGCATCGGGAGGCGCCAATACATTTGTTGCCGTTCCGTTAATCAGGAATGGTACGGCTTCTTCTTCGTCGTCCGTGGCAGTGGGAAGCCTGTTCGGAAGGCTGGTTTCCCTGACCGTCTCCGCCAGATGCAGTTCTGGAGGTTCTTATACGCTGGCGGAACCCAATACCCGGTATACCTGGTATGAAGGGGGGAAGCACAGGCACAACGGTACGAACGCTGACGCGCCTTCTTCTTTTGAATTCCCCAATGGCTGCGAAGCTTTCAATACCAGCATGCGTCTGAGCGCCAACGGGATGCCGTCCGCCTCCGCCGCGGCCAGGCTTTCCTTCTCCGGATTCCAGGCGGGCAAGGAATATACGGTATCTTTCTTTTGCGGGCACAATGCGCCTGCTTATGAATCCATGACGCTGGTCAGCGGAACTCTGGTGGATGTGCGGGGGCTTCAAAGTTCCATGGGGAGCCTTTCCGGGAATCAATTTTCCGGTCTTTCCAATTCATCGGAACAGGACGCTTATCTGGCTGTGGAGTGGAGGGCCTGTGCGGATGAACAGGGCAGGCTGGTGTTTGATGTGACCAAGGAGGCGGACAGCAGCGCTTCCGGCCGCATGGAACTGAATGCCGTTACCGTCAGTACGGACGATTCCCCGGCTCCGGAAGTTCCGGATCCCCGGCCTGTCAGCGTCTTGCACAATAAGGCGCTCATTTTTCTTCCTTCTTCTCTTGCGCTCCCCGTTCCTTCTTCCACATGGGCGGCTGAAGGCCAGTTAACCTGTGAATTCTGGGTCAGGCCCAATGATGATGCCGTCACGGGAAAAATCATTTCTTTGGGAAATGCGTCTGTTTCCCTGGAACACGGTTGTCTGGCTCTGTCTGTTCCGGATGGGGATTCCGTCGCTTCCGTGAAAGCTGCCGGGAAGGAATTGGCTGCGGGGGAATGGCACCATGTAGCCGTCTCCGTCGGGGAGGAGGTTATCAGTCTGTATGTGGACGGAGGCCTGGCCGTTTCCTCGCCGCGGTCGCCTTACCTGCAGGCCATGAAATCAGGCTGGAAAGGGATTGTGCTGGAGGCGGGGTTCAAGGGTGCTCTGGATGAACTGCGTTTCTGGAATGCGGCTCTGGGCGGGGAGGAAGACGACTTTTTCTTGAACGGACCGTTGCCCCTGTCCCATCCCAGGTATGGGAGGCTGGTGGGCTGCTGGCGTCTGGATGGGGATTTCCGTGATGCCAAGTGGACGGAATTTGCGGAAAAGACAGGGAGCGCCTTTGTGCGCCCTTACCAGGCGGTTGCCCCTGAAGGGACTGAATTTTCCATTGTCACGGATAATGAAACGTTCCGTTACATGCTGGTGACGGCGTATGTGAGGAATGTGCATGTTATTTATGACTGGCCGGCGCGCGCCCATCTCATCAATAATTCCGATTTGATCTACATCAATTCCGTTACGCCGGCCGCGGACGGTTCTCTCAATTTTCAATATCCGGACAATGACGTGACGGAAAGCTCCGGTGTGGTTCTGCTGCCGTCTGACGGGGAATGTTCCAATGTCCTGGACTTCTCCGGGGAAGGGGCTTACATGAACGTGGGCGGAGGTTTGCTGGGCGGCGGCAGTTCCGGAGCGTTTACCGTGGAAGTCCGCATGGCTTTGGACGGAGACGGACAGGAGGCGGTGCTGTTTGAAAATGATAACGTTTCCATGAGGCTGGAATGGAAGGAAGACCATTACAGGGTCCGTACCCAGGCAGGCCCGGATAAAGCCTGGGAGGCGGATTTGCCGCCTGTGGAAGCCGGCAGGTATTTCTGGCTGGCCTTCGTCAGGAATTCTTCTGCGGATACGGCGTCCTTTTATGTGGACGGGGAGGCCGTAAGCACGGCCGCCGCGGATGCGGGGGAAATGGAGGGAACTGCCAATGCCGTCATAGGAAGGAATTTGGATGGCAGAATTGAGGAAATGCGCGTGTGGCATGAGGCCCGTGCGGCGGCCCGCCTGGGGGCGGCTGTCCAGCACAGCTGGGGAGACAGGTTGTTGGTGGGCCGCTGGGGGACAAGTGACCAATTTGGCCATGATACAGCTTCCTGGGTGGAACATGTCCGTATCCTCCGCAGGCTGACTGAAGGCGTTTCCGGAATGCGGATACGGCTGGGTGTCTCCGGCGGGAACTGGTCCGCCATGCTGTCTGATGCAAATGCCCGTGAGGCTTTTGCCGAAAATGTGGCGGAAGTGGTACGCAAGCATCAATTGGACGGACTGGATCTGGACTTCGAATGGATTGACCAGAACGATACGGCCGCCTGGAATAATTACGGAGAATTGGCCAGGGCAATCCGGGCGGCTTCCCCGGATATGTTTTTTACCATTTCCCTGCATACCTACTATTACAAATTCCCGGCGGCCTGCATGCGTTATGTGGATTATTTCACGTTCCAGAATTATGGCCCCCAGATTGATGTAAACGGATATAGCAGCATGGTTTCCGCATGCAGAACATACCGTTCATGGGGCTATCCGGACTCCAAGATCATGCTCAGCGCTCCGTTCCAGGGGACTCCGGGCGCGGGGCAGGGCGCCGATATTCGGGCTTACCGGGACATTGTCTCAGCCTGCGCCGGAGTTCGGGAGGATCCTTCTCTGGATTCCGCCAGCTTCAATTATGGCGGAGGCAAGGTTAAGACGCTGCACTTCAATGGTGTGGATACGGTCAGGAAAAAGGCCCGCTACATCAGTGAACAGAAAGTGGCTGGGTTCATGTACTGGGATTTGGGAATGGATGTGGCGGATTCCTCTGGGAAGAACAACTACTTTGACGAATGCTGCCTGCTTCGGGCCGCCAACCGTTATGTTTCCTCCACCGCTTATCCGGATACTCCGGCCCCCTTTGCCCTTTCTTCTGCGGGGGAAACCGTCCCGGCCGGGGGCGGTGCCGTGGCGGTGGAAGTGCAGTCGGAAGAGAAGGCTCTGGGCTGGGTGGTCGCAGATTGTCCGGACTGGATTTCCGCCTCCGCCGTTTCGGGAATCGGCCGGACTACAGTCATTTTGACGGCGGCGGAAAACAAATCCGCTGACGGACGGTTCGGGACGGTAATCTTCCGTTCTTCCGACAAACAGGAATGCTCTGTCATCATAACGCAGGATGGCGCCGAATTGACGGGCTACGACAAGTGGGTGCAGGACTCCTTCCCTCCGGATGCTGCCGCGGACCGGACGGCTGCGGATGCCGTTCCTGCCGGGGACGGTATCCCCAACCTGATGAAATACGCCACAGGACAGGATCCGTTGAAACCCTGCGGGAGCGTTACGAAAGTAACGCTGGAAGAGGGGGAGGACGGATGCATGCATCTGGTGCTGCGCTGGCCTGTAAATCCGCAGGCAACGGATGTGAAGCATGAAGTGGAAGCCTCCACGGACCTGGTCGACTGGATTTCCCTGGGAGAAGTGGAAACCGCCGGAAAGACGGCTGCCGAATTTTGGGATGCGGAACCCGTACGGGAAAGCGGGATGGAACGCCGGTTTCTGCGGTTGAAAGTGACTCGGGAATAACTTAGGTACGTCCTTTCTGAAAAAAATTCCGTTCCTGCTTCCGTTTTTTGAGAAATCTATACGATCCGGCGGGGCATGACCGGCTGGGGAGCGCCGCGTGCCCATACCGCAACCGGACGGGCGGCTGTTTGTACAAGATACTCGAATTACAAAAGCATTGCTTCCTTTGAAACAGGCAGGGGCGCTTTAAAAAATCGCGTCCGCTTCGCACGCATTATTTTCTGCCGTCTGCAGAAACCTGCGCTAAAATTTGTGTTCCACCGCCATTCCGTGGCATTTCCGGAACGGGAAAGGAGCCTATTTCTTCTTCGTGTTGAGTTTTTCCCTTACCCGTTCCACATTGGCAAGAGCGTCTTCATTCCCCAGCTCCGCCGCCCGTTCATACCACTTTTGGGCTTCGGCCAGGTTCTTGGCTACGCCAGTTCCGCGTTCATACATGGAACCCAGGTTGTTCATGCACTTGGCGTCGTCCTGTTCCGCCCCCTTGATGTAAAACTGATAGGCCAGGGCCATATCCTGTGGGGTGCCGAGGCCTTCTTCATGCAAGTAGCCGAGCAGGAAATGCATGCCGGGTACCGCATGCGTCTGGTTCTCTTCCAGATCGGTCAGAATATCCAGCGCCATTTTCGGGTCCGGCTCCAGATCCTCTCCCTTGATGAGCAGGCGCGCCTTCTCCACCAGAGCTTCCGGATCCCTGGTTTCCGCGGCTTTCAGTACATAATCCTTGTACAGTTCCCTGTTCGGCTGCACGCCGATGCCCTGCTCGTAATAGCGGGCCAGCCTCTTGAAACCGCGTACGTCCTCCTTTTTCACCAGGGCGGTGGCTGCCGTCATGGCAGAGGCCAGAAGCTGCTGCCGTTCCGCAGGCTCCTGCACATTCCCTGCCACGGTTTCATAATAATTGGCCAGCTCGTCCAGTGCCGTCAGGCTGCCGAGTTCCACAGCCTGTTCCCAGAACTTCACGGCTTCCGGATTGATGGTTTTCGGGGCCGGGGCCTGGCGTTCCCTGCCGGACGGGGTCATCCAGGGAGGAACGGTTCCGGCATCCGCCGGAATATCTTCCCCCTTACCCTTCTGTTCCGGTTTCCGGAGCCACGGCGGAGTGTTGGCGTCCTCTCCGTTCAGGGTTAGCTTGACCTGCTGGCAGGCGGAAGTGAATCCGTTGTCCAGGGCCGCTGCTTCCCCCGTATTCTGGGGATAGGCCGCCTGGTTGGCCAGGAAAAGCAGGGAGGGGATATGTCCCCGTGCCGCCAGACCGTGCATCATGGCGCTGTAAGGCTGCAGGTTCTCATTGTTGGAACTCCACATGTCCGCCGCGTCCACATGTCCTTTCAAGGCTCCCCGGAACATCCAGGAATCCCCCTCGGCCATGCGTTTTTCCAGGCCGAATTCATAAATGAGGGCGCGGCCGAGCACGTACATGCCGCAGGGATCTCCCTGTCCGGCGGAAAGCCGAGCCCAGGCCAGGGCTTCCGGGTAGCCGGATTCTTCGCTCCTGTAACTGAATAACATCAGGTATGCCAGATCCGCCTGGCTGCGGGCGTTCCCCCCCTGAGCTTTTTTACGGAGGGTGGCGGTCAGCTGTTCCCATTGTTCCGGCGTGACGTATTCGGAAATGCCTTTCAGCGTGATGAAATCTCCTGCGGCGGCTTTTGCCAGGCAATCGTTCAGCAGCGTTCTGGCAGGTTCTGCGGACGGTTTGTCCATTAAGTCCGGGTTTTCCATTTGGGCCAGGCGCAGCCTGGCCAGGGGGTGGCCTTCCTCCGCCGCCTGCCTGTACCATACGCGCATATTTTCCCGCGCTTCATGGGCCTTCCCTACGGAATCCAGTGTATTGGCCAGTTCCTCCTTCCACAGCTCGCCCAACTGTACGCTGGAATCTGTGTCCCCAAGCTGAGAGGCCAGCTCAAGCTCCTTATGTGTCTTGGCGTAGGGGGGAAGCTGGTTGAGTTTTTTCTGGGGGAAGGAAAGAGGTTCCTTCAGGTATGGCATGCCCCGTTCGTCATGAAGGGACAGCAGATCAAGGGCCGCCTTGCGCAGCTCCTGTTCCTGCGGGGGCTGCGCTTCGGAAATTAACTGGGCGTACCAGGCACAGGCGTTATTGCTGCCCAGTTTCCTGGCCTGCTCGAACAAAGGCTGGAGGAGGGAGCTTTTCCCTCCCCCTGTTTTTTCCTTCATGCCGGCGGAGAGGTCCGCCAGCAGAGTTTCCAGATCCCCTCTGGAGCGCAGTTCCGCCAAAAGCTTTCCGGCCTGTGCCGGTGCGGCCCCCTTCGTCAATTCCGCCAGAAGCCGCATGGCCCCCGCGTGCCCCTTTTCCGCAGCCCGGGAAAGGGATTGAATGGCCGTATCCCTCCATCCCCTGCCGTCCTTGCCGTCCAAGGCAAGGGCCAGTTCCCCTATCCGCGCCAGAAGAACCGGTTTGGCGTTTTTCCGGTATTGCTTCAGGGTCTCGATAACGTTGGCGGGATTTTCCTTCAGCCAATCCACTTTGATGAAAGCGAGCTGGGCCAGCGCATCCTGGTCGCCGGAAGCGGCCTTCTTTTCCAGGGGGGCCAGGTAGCGTCTCAACTCGGCTTCCGGAAGATCCGTGACGGTGTACAGGGCCGTAACGGCATCCATGTCTCCCTTTTCCGCAAGCTTGCGGCAGGCAGCCAGCCATTCCGCATGTTCCGGTTGCATGGGTTGCGCCTTGAAAATCCCGAAAATCCCGTAAGGATCCGTCATCATGAGCTTGGGTGCCGGATGGCCGGATGCCGTGGCCGCATCACGGAAAAAATGCTGCATATGTTCCAGGCAGGCCAGCGGCAGGTCTCCACGGTTCAGGTAATAAAGCCCCATCCAGTATTCCCCGGCCAGCATATTGGCCCGGAAGTCTCCAGCCGCGGCTTTGTCCAGCACTTCCCCGTACGTCCAGCCGCCGTCCATAGGCAGTTGGGAGAGATCCCGGACCGGAGCGTATTTCACCTGCCCGGGAGGATTTGCCGCTGCGTCGGACGAAATGTCCTGGCCATAAGCCGGAACGGAAAAAATAAAGGGAATAAGCAAAAGACGGGCTCGCATGGGTCAACTCTTTTCTAGCAAGAAAAACCTCTGCCCTACAAGCGTTTTTCACGTGTCTGAATGTTTAATTATTGGTCATGTCACGTTCTTTTTTTAAAGAAAAAAAATGGAGTGGGACCGGGTGGTTCCGAAGACGCGTGCGGAAGCCCGCAAGGCAGAGGAAAATGGCTTCCTGGGAGACGGGATGAATGAAGTGGGCAAGGGATTGGGGATTTCAACCCCGCCGTATTTCTTCATTCCATCAGGTCCGGATTCTTTTGATGAATATCCCCGGAAGATTACCTTTTAGTAAATTCCCTTCAACTTTTCCGGATGATCGCTCAACTGGGAGCGCAGCCGGTTTCTGTCCAGCTTTCCCATGACCGTGAGGGGGATGGGCGTTTCCATGACGGCGCGGATGCGCTGGGGGCCTGGGGCCGACGCATTCCACTCGCGGCAGGCTTGCTCCAGAGGGGAAGCGGAAGGACCGCAGGCGACCAGTTCCATTCCGGCGCGCGGATGTGGAACTGCCTCCACGACAGCCTCCGGGACGCTGCGGCGCAAAACGTCCTGGACGGCATCCGGATCCACCAGTTCCCCCAAGACTTTGACAAGTCTGTCCGCCCGGCGCAGAAAGGTCAGCAGACGCCCTTCCAGGCGCACCAGGTCGCGGGTGCCCCACCACTCCTGCGGAGCGACTCTTTCCAGAAGGAATCCTCCATGCGTCTGCGTCAGCAGGCGGCCGGACAATTTGCCTTCCCCCTGGAAGCGCAGGAGGCCGCCTTTGTCCGTCTGAACTTCCCAATGGGGCAGAAGGGAAAGGCGGTCCGTATGAAAGGAATCTCCGGGAAAGGCTGTGGCTAATTGGGAGCCGGCTTCCGTCATGCCGTAGCTCTGCACTATGGGCCAGCCAAGGGTGCGTGCTTTCCGTCCCGTCTCCGCGTCCAGCGCGCCGCCGCCTACGATAATGCACCCGGCGGTGGAAGGCGCGCGGAGGCCGAGGCGGACCAGATCCACTACCTGCGTGGGAACCAGGGAGGACCATCTGGCTCCTGAGCTTCTCATCAGGTCGGCATAGGCCTGCGGGCACCACTTACCGCGGAGCGTATGGACGGCGGTTCCGGCCAGGGCCGCGCGCAGATAAATCATGGCGCCCCCCACATGCCAGAGAGGAAGCGGGCAGCACCAGTCCCCGCTTTCCGCATGCAGATGTTCCAATGCCCCGCGCGCGCATATGTCCAGGGCGCGGCGGGTGAATAAAATGGCTTTGGGAGGCGAACCGGAAGAGCCGGAGGTAGCGAAAGCCGTGATTCCATCCATGCCCCGGCGGGAAAGAAAGGCGGCGGCCTCTTCCGCCCAGCCCCTCAAATGGGGCGGGGCCATCACGCAAGGGCCGTTGCCACGGTCCCAGGGCAGGGGTGTTCCGGCGGCGGGCATGGCGGCGGCAGTTTACCGGAGGACCTTTCTGCGCAGGGTGTGCCAGCGTTCCTCCATGCGGGGCCTCAAATGGTGTTCAATCCATGCATAAGCTGCTTCCAGGCCGCCCGCTTTGAACGTGCGGCCTATCTCCGCTTCTACGCCTGTGGCGTTGCCGGTGCGGCGCAGAAAATCATTGCTGGTGAATTCTACGAAAAGCTTGCCGTTGATCGCTCCTTCCTCCGCCAGAATCCATTCCCTGACGTACAACGCCAGAATGGCGTCCCCTACCCATGCCTCCGCGCGGAGGCGTTCTTCTGTAGCCTTGTCCATATGATGGTTCATGAAAATCTGGCAATGGCGGTTTTCCTTCCCAGAGGATCCCTGATGGGAGGCGGAGGCACGCCGGGGGCCTTGTCTCCAGAGGGGGAAGCCGGTTGGCGGTTTTCCCGCGGGAGCTCCGGCAGGTTGTCTGCGGGGGAGGCGGGAGCTCCCGGCATTGGCGGATTTTCCTTGTTGCCCTGTGGCGCAGGCGTGGCTCCCGGAACCAGGGGCACGTCCAGCACTCTGTCCTGGGCCGCGCGGCGGTTGGCGGCGTCCTTGGCTTCCAGAGACTTGCGGAGTACCGTTTCCGATTCCGAATTCCAGTACCCGGAATCCAGTTCAATATAAATATTGGAGTAAGGCAGGGATGTCTTGGTTTTAATGACCAGAACGTTGAATTGCCTGGCCGCGTCTTCGATCAGGGAATTGATCGTACGGCTCATCAGTTCAAAATGCTGGCGCCCAGGAAGCATTTTATTGATATTGTTGCGGTAGCGCTTAATGCCGGGAGCATAGTCCTCCGTAACGCTGCGCAGCTCCGAGCTGATCATGATGCGGGGCACCACGTGGGCTTCCTCTTCCAGCATATTCAGCACATCCAGGAGTACTTCGTCCGACGTCTTGTCGGAAACCATGGTTCTGATGCCGGTTCCCGTGTAGGCGGGAAAGGAGGATTCCGCGATGACAATCCAGTTCCTGGCCCCCACGATTGCCAGGTTTTTATATAACTGCTCCTTCCATTCCCGCTCTGCCGGGTTGGCGTCCTGGCAGCCGCTGAGCAGGCTGATGATGCATATGGGCAGGATGAGTCGGGTCATGGGTGGGACCCCGCCTTGCGGGGCTGGAAAATGGGCTAGAATTTATGGGACCGGGGTTCGCGGCAGGCACTGGGGCAGCGGCCTTGTTCCGTAGCGAACGGCGCTCCCTGGGTGGGAGCCGCCTCCGTAAAGGCGACGCCCGGCAGTTCAGTAGGTACGCCTTGAACAGGGAAATCCTTTCGCAGAGGGAAATAAGGATAACCTTCCCACATCAAAATGCGGCGCAAATCAGGATGACCTGAGAACTTGATGCCCATCAGGTCCCATGCTTCACGTTCGTGCCAGTTGGCGGACTGGAAAATTTCTGTGACGCTGGGCACTTCTTCGCCATCGTCCACCTTCGTCTTGAGGCTCAGGTTCGCTCCCGTTTCCGACTGTGTCAGCGTGTAGTTGACTTCAAAGCGGGGGCTTTCCCCCATATTGTCCACGGAAGAAAGGTTAACCAGCATATCAAACCCGGCGGAATCCCGCAGCCAGCGGACAACATCCGCCACGGCTTGGCGCGCGACGGTCAGCGTAATATCTCCGCGGAATTCGTAGCGGTCCGTGATGATGTCTTTCCCAAAGCGGTTTTGGGCGTTGTCTGCGGCGGTTTTAATCTGTGATTCTAGAGAAAGCATGGAGAAAAAATGGTAAAAGTGAACGGAAGAAACGTTTGAAAAAACTTATTCAAGGGGCATTTCCGTGTTGACCGGGACGGGAGCGTTGGCTTCGCGAGGTTCTTCCTTCTTGAAGAAAGTGCGTGCGGGCTGCTGGGTATCCAGCTTCTTGCGCAGGGTGAGCAGGGCTTCCAGAATAGCCTCCGGACGGGGCGGGCAACCGGAAATGTAAACGTCCACGGGAAGAATCTTGTCCACGCCTTGGAGTACGGAATAGGAGCGGAACATGCCGCCGGTGGAAGCGCACGCGCCCATGGCGATGCACCACTTGGGTTCCGGCATCTGGTCCCAGATGCGGCGGACGGCCAGGGCCATTTTATAAGTGACGGTGCCGGCTACAATCATCACGTCCGCCTGGCGGGGGGAAAAACGTGTCACTTCCGAGCCGAAGCGGGAAAGGTCATACCGGGAACAGGCCACGGCCATGAACTCAATGGCGCAGCAGGAAAGACCCATCGGCATGGGCCAAAGGGAATTTTTACGAATCCAGTTGATGGCGGCGTCCAGGGTGGTATAGACAAAATTGCCTTCCGCATTGGAGTCCAGTACTCCCGTTTCGTAAATATTCGGTTCGTTCGTGGTGACCATGATAACAGATGATTCTTGCTGAAGCCAGATTAGCGAGATGCCTTCAACTCTCAAGCCTTAATTTGGTTCAGCCATGATTTTCTGCGGCCTGTTCCGGCCCTGTTTTCCGGCATTCCGGGAGGGGGGATGAATAAACCCGCACAGGGTTTCCCCCGTGCGGGTTTTTTATCCAACTATATTACCTATGAAACTCAGAACTCCCCATAATGGGCGGCGGTCTCTCTACCTCCCGCCGCCCGGTTTGTTGCTGATGCAGGTTAGAGTCCCGGACAGGAGCATCCGTTCAAAAAGAAGAAATTTGTATGACAAAAATCCGGGTATATATTTTAAAATGATTGATAATAAATAAATTATATAGCTATTCCCTTTCAGGGAGATACGGGGTAGGGGCTTCATTTCTTTGTGGCGCCTGTGAGGAAAATGGCGGAGCGGAACGGACGGAGAGGCCGTTTACGTTTTTCCCGTTCCTGAAGGCGCGGATGGAGAGGTGCGCGATCAGCCAGAGGCCCAAAGTAATACAGGCTACAAGAGCTGGCGGGCTTTCCGTAATATCCCATAAAAATAGAATAACCAGTTCTGCAGTCAGTAAAAAAAGCCCCATGAAACGCCAGTACGGTGATTCTCCCTTATGCTTGGCGCGAGGAGAAAAATCAGCAAGAAGGGACGGGATATCCAGCAGGAAAACGAGAAAATCAAGCATGGTATTTGTTATGATAAACCGGGAAAACAAATATAGGGTTCTCTTTATTCATTTTATTTGTTCGGCATCCGGCAGTCAAGAGGCGGCTATCTGTAAATAGTCCTGGTACAGTTTCGTCCATGGCTGGCGACTGTCCCGTTGACGGTGATTTTCTTCATGTACCTTCGTTCCTGGCGGTCGTAGCCGCATTCCAAGATGGTCGCTCCGTCTCGGTTGGTGAAGCTCGCCGTGCGGTTGGCTGCGTAGGAGAGTTCTTAGGCCAATTCCTGTGCCGTCTTGCGGTTACCGATGTTGTCGCAGCTGTAACCGTAGGAGGGGACGGCATCCAGGCCATCATAGCTCAGGCTGCTGGAGACAAGCATGATTTCTCTCGGAGAAGCAATTTTATCATATACAAATTCTTCTTGATACGAATCAATCTATGTTACTGTTTAATTTTTTTCTTAATTCATTATAAATATTTTCATGTATTTTATATTTGTTTTGAATTTCTTTTATCAAATGTTTGATTGTCGTCCGTTCCAGATGATTAATTTGTAAAGAACCAATCTTTTTTTCTATCATATCTATTTTTTTGAGCAATTCGCAATCTGATATCGACATGATTTTCATAAACAATTCCAAATCATTAATTTTGTATATATCCAATAAATATGAAATTAAATAGAGTATATCTGATTTATTATCATTTAAATTATTTACGTAATTAATAATTTTTTCCTTGGCGGAAACAGCAGAACTTGGATCCTCTATGCCGTTGCATAAGGTATTTTTTGATTTTATTTGATTAACATGATTTTTCATAGAGGAAAGATTGAACCATTTGTGATGGTTCAATCTTTCTATCTCCGCCAATAGCATAATATGATATAAAGCTCCCTTTTGAGATTTAAAAAAATCTTTCAAAGGATTTTCATTTAAAACAGTATATAAAATAATAGGAAATTCGGAAGAGTGTGAAAAAGTGGATTTTTCATCCGTGCAGCTCTGCAATGTGACAATCATTTTTTCGCAAAAAATTGCATATTCATTAAATTTTTGATTATCTCCATAAACTATTGTTGATGTGAAAATAATAGGAATTATTATATATTTTGACATAATATGATTTTTTAGATTTCGAAAGTTTCGTCGTATACCGGATGGCGATATATTGTTGCAATAAATCTTAATTCATAACAATTTCGTGAAGATGTATAAAATTGAATAGGCATTTATAAATTTTTTCTCTGTCTCCTGCGTTTGTCTTGCGGTTGCCGATGTTATCGTAGCTGTACTGTAGGGGTGGTGTTCAGGGTAACTCCGGTGAGTTTGTTTCTGCCTTGTAACTGAAACTGTCGCTGTGGACGGATTCCGTTCCCCGCCACTGCGTGCGTATGGTCGCGTGTCCCAGGGCATCATAGCTCTTAATACAGAATAAGAAAGACTTGCTATTGCATCAATTAGAAAATAAAAATCCGTAGAATATATTATATTTTTTGACTAAAACTATTTTTCCCATATCTTAAAAAATCCATTGCATATTGCAATCATGTCATTCATGACAATTTTTAAAAGCAGAAGATTTATAATAATCATTATTTTTTATTTCCTCACACTATTTTTTACATTTTCCCAATTATTTATGATGAGTTCATACTCATGCGGGAAAGAAGGATAATTTATATTTTCGGTTATTATACTTTCTGCTATCAAATATTCCATTTAACCATATCCAGTCTTGAGAAATTGAATACTGAATGTGTATATTTTTCCGTATTAATCAGTTGAATAGTTTTCAAAAAAATTAAATCTAGTCACACAATGATCATCTCCAAAAGAAAATTCTTGACGTGTGTTCTTTTGCTCCTTTTCTGCAAATGACAAATTGCTTCCTGATAGAAAAGAAAGATCTGTTAAAATGATTATTCATGTTTTCATAATTTTATTTAAATTGTTTTCCTTCTTATAAATTTTGTATCTGGAGATGAAAGTTCTTTAAACGATACAAAGATCATTCCTTTAGCGCTGCTGCTAGATAATAATGCGCCAAAACAATCTAAACCATAAGATTGCATTAAATATGTGTTATCTATTAATTTCATTACTTTATTTTTGTCATGTCCGTTATCTGTAGTAATGAGATCTCCAACTTTGATTTCTTCTCCTGAAAAATAATTTGCCATAATTTTTGTTACTTGATGGTTTCAATTCCTCCTTGGTAGGTCACCTGTATATTCAGGATAATAGGGATTGTTCGAAATTGTAGTTGTAGTACGTTTATCGAAACACCGGCAACCAGCTACTCTAGGAGACTGATTAACTGTAAAAATATGATAATGAGGATTCCAGCCGTTGTGTGCATGAGTTCTGCGACATTGCTGCTTTTGATATCCCACAGGTGGACGGGTTGTACGAGGCTGCCCGTGGAAGCCGCCTGTCCATAGGGGGAGTAATCGTAAGCTGCCGCGATCGTTCCCTGTGCGTCGAAGACCTCCGACACATTCTTGTTGAAGTCCACGCCGTAGCAGTACAGGGAAGCGCCCTGCACGAGGGCCAGGGGGCGGGTGGCCACCGGTTCCAGAGGATCCCACAACAGTGTCCGGAGCACGTTACGGTTGTCCAGCATGTTCAAGGCGGCTATCTGCAAATAGCCCCGGTACAGGTAGCGTTCGTGGCTGGCGACCGTGCCGTTTTGGGGCACTTTTTTCATGTGCCTTCTGCCCATGTAGTCGTAGCTGCATTCTATTGCTGTGTTTCCATCTTTGCTGGTGAAGTTCACTGGGCGGTTACAGTAATTTCGTTTCTGCCGTAATTAATAACTACATCCTTCAGCAACAAGAACTCTTCTTTTTATTTTTAAATAATGAAGAGAATATTTTGTTTATTCGCACAACAAACTTAATTTAAATAATTATATTAATATATTTTCACTATTCATCCATTATATAATTAAATAAATAAAATTCAATATGTCCTATCATTAACCCTACCATTCCTGACAATATCAAAAAATAATAATGTTCATCGCATAAGATATAGCTTAACATGGCTCCTATTATAAGTCCGATAATCATCCCTGAAAAACAAGATAAGAATTTACTTATTTTATCACAAAAAACACGCCAAATTATCCAGCTGGTTATAGTCAATATAAATGTTACCGGAAATGAAAATATAATCATCGAAAATCCAGACATGAGAGCATGGTGAAAATTAGATACACATATGGAATATCCAATTCCAATAAGCCAAGGAGCCAACCCGCAAATTAACATGATATGGATTATGTTGTATATTAATCGCATTGAGAATCATTAAGTAACATATTCCAACCAATATCAGCGCCTCCTTCCGGAAATCCTAAAAAAGGGATAAAGGCTCGACTAGCATAACAAGTCACATGGGCTTTCAACCTACAGTTGTTTCTTTCTGAACAACACGAGATTTCTTGACACTGTTCTTCAGCATTTACCAGGCAAAGAGCTGTCGAAATGACTGCTATTGAAAACTGGTATTTCTTTAAAAAATCAATACATATGGATCTTGCCTTGTCTGGATAAGGATCAAGGACTTTTGATGAATTTTGACATGTGCATTTTGGTGCAGGTATGGAATATCTGCAAAATTCTGATGCTAAATCATCTGGGGTGAGCGGTGCAGAAGGAGGTATTCCGGGTGGAGTGTATTCACCATTGGGCCATACAATACCGCTATTACTTGTTGAAGTAGGAAATTCTGGATGGGGAATAGGCAAGTCAAATCCCAAGCCATTCCTATCCCTCTTATCTATTGCATTATTTCTAACGAACGCATAAAGATTCCATCCTCCCTGTTCAGCAATGGGATCGCGATTGATCCACCTGCCGTCTTTGGGGTTGTAAAAGCGGTAATTGTAATAGGCCAGGGCGAGTTCTTCGTCGTGCATCTCGCCGGACCACTGGACGGGCTGGACGAGTCTTCCGGTGCGGGTGGCTGTTCCATAGGGGGAGTAATCGTAAGCCGCCGCGATCGTTCCCTGTGCGTCGAAGACTTCCGTCACATTCTTGATGAAGTCATGGCTGTAAAAGTAGATAGCATTATCTTGAACCAAAACCAATGACCTTGTTGCCACTGGTTTCAGAGGATTCCACAAATTTGTTTATTAATTAAAATAATAATGACGATATAATGAATAAAATGATAATTCCTAAAATGAAAAATAGAATAGATGATTTATAATTATTTAAGGATTTATATGCTCAATTACTTTACTCTTTATATTAGTCCATGGAATAGGGCCTACTACCCTGCTGTCCATGGCATTTCTGTCTAAACAGAGGATGTAGAATGTTTTTTTCGGAATAATCATATTCATATATTTCTGCTTCATTTTATATCCTTCCAACACATTTGGTTCTGATTTCGTATAAACATATTGGAAAGGTCTAATATGAGCTATTTGATCATTAATCCATATATCACCATGTTTTAACTCTAGATGTTCATTGGGAAAACCAACTACTATTCCTAATGTACTTGTATTGCTAGGAATGGATGTGTAAGAAGGAAAATTCCAATGAACTATATCTCCCCGTTTTAATTCATCTATATTGTGAATGCGTTTCATGATAACGATTGATCCCGTTGGAACTAATGGTTCCATAACTGGCGACTTCATTACGTATACTCGTAAAAATATGGTCAATAACCAATATATTAAAGCAGCACATAAGACTGCGATTCCTGCGACAATATAGAATTTCTTTCTTTTGATTTTCATTGCTATGCTCTCCAATCTTCTGGGAAATTAGTACCACACAGACTACCTGTTCCTGACAATTTTACACACTCATAGGTTTTACTTTGAACTCTCCCTGTATATCGGGGTGCTTCATCGGAATTCCTTCCTCCGACTTCCTTCCACTTGCAAGATAAATCATAACCATCAAATGTTGCAATTTTTTCCCATCCATTACATAAAGTAGTTGTATTGCCAATACGATTAGGGTTGTTACCTAAATTAATTTTAAAAGGTTTATTCGTTCCTTTACACTTCAAACAAATTGCTATTATTCCAGAATTCTCTGCATCTTCTTCCCAATATCCTGGAATATAGGGTCCATTAAGATCAGTTATAAGAGATTTTTTTATTTTTCCTATCAATCTTTTAGTTATAAATCGCCCCAATGATAATAATCCCAAATAATCTGTTGTATATATTATATTTTTATTAAAACTATATAAATTCCATCCTGCCTGTTCAGCGATGGGATCGCGGTTGATCCACCTTCCGTCTGCGGGATTGTAATAGCGGTAATTGTAATAGACCAGGGCGAGTTCTTCGTCGTGCATCTCGCCGGACCACTGGACGG
>OHXF01000023.1_pt1 | contig 70038 bp, 88 predicted proteins | sample 1579961 | NCBI WGS metagenome assembly OHXF01 (sample SAMEA3882508, study PRJEB24775) | human gut metagenome | biome: human-associated habitat; feature: intestine environment; material: feces | place: Netherlands | collected 2009/2010
TAGCATATTCGGTACTGCGCTCTACACCCAGATCGTCAATGATAAGCAGGTCATACTCATTAGGATAAACAGGATAACTATATCAGCAGGGGCCTCCGGGCTCCTGCTTTCTTTCTGCTCTGCCGCCGTTTCATGCATAATGCCGCAAAAAGCGTCATTCTCGAAAACTTTTTGCCACAAATTGCCAGATTTTACTTGACATTGTCCCTTTTAGGGTCTATAATGAGGGTACAAGAAAACGCTATGACCAAAAACGGGTAGGAGGATAAGAATATGTTCAAGAAAATCGTGAAAGCTATCGCCGCCATTAAGACCGAGAACGACCGCGACGAGTGCTACTGGCAGATTGACCGTGCATTCGAGGAAGAGCGCATCTCCTTTGAGGACCACGAGCTCCTCTACGGTCTGGCCGGTATGGTTGAGGTCGCTTAATTTTTTTGCTTTCGCGTGTCCCTTTTAGGGACGTTAAGCAAGTAGTAAGACCCGTTTCGGGTAGGAGGTTTTTATGGAGCTCTACAAGTACACCGGCAGCGTAGCTGTCCTGACCGTTCGCTTCGGCAAGGCCGAGACCATCACCCTCTACGACAGCTATGACGACAGCGTCGCTCCGGTTCGTCTGGATGTTCGCGGGGCTCTGGCCGAGTACATCAAGAAAATCGAGGGCACGGACAGCGAGGAGCGGTACATGAATCTCGACTGGTACTACGACTTCAATATGCTGCTCCGGCGCATCGAGGTTCCGGGCGTCCCGTCCGAAAAGCTCCAGATGGCCGGTGTCCCGGCCAAGGTTCTGACGCAGACCCGCAGCAATCCGGACGAGCTCGTCTGCTTCGGTTGCCCCGACTTCATCAACACGAGCAAGCCGGTCTCGATGGGTCAAGATGATTACCAGAACTTCCTCATGTGGAAGCGTGAGAATAGAGATTAAGGAGGTGCGGACGATGAAGCGTTACCAGATTTTGTACAACAAAGCCGGTTTCCCGCTCTGCGTTTGGAAGTCGTCTGAGGAGGAGGCCCGCAGCTTTGCAAACAGGTTTCGGGCTGCTGGTTACTCCGTCGATGTGTGGGAACACACGGAGACCGGCGCACGAAAAACCAACATATAACCCCGCCTGACGATGGCCGCTGGCGACGGCCGAAACGCCCAAAAGGGCGTCGCGGGAGCCAAACCGCAAAGGAGTGTCAACTATGAAAACGAAGTCCTACAAGGCAACTTTCTTCCGCCACAATCCCCAGTTCAAGAATGGCGGTTACGTCACCGAGCGTAAGATTGAGGCCGTCTCGCTGCCCTCTGCTCGCAAAAGAGCCCGCGAGATTTCCGAGCACTGTGTATACGGCAGCATGGAGCTGCTCGACATCGAAATGGAGGCATAAGAGATATGACCGTTCTTGAGCGTTTGAAAGCTGCCGGGTATGACCCGGCCGTGTCCCTGTTCCCTGACAGTATCAGGAACGCCGGTTCCATGGAGTGTGAGCGCATCCAGATTCGCACATTCTTCTGCCGTCCCCGTGAGGACGAGGCCGCCATCGGGGTGACCGCAACAGCGATGACCCACTTCTCTGACGGCTCGACCCGTCCGTACCCGGACGGCTGGCCGCGCAGCCTCGAGGCCAGTGTCACGCTCTACTTCGCTGGCGACGCGGACTTTCATTATTTCGGCAATGTCGCCACTGACCTTGTCGGCTCCGACGCTGAGTTCCGTTACAGGCTCTTGAGCCGCTGTATTCAGGACTGCAAGTATTTCCTCGGCTGCGGCTCGCGTTTCAGCAAGTACCTCTGGGGCTGCTGCGTTGAGAATCATATTCAGGCCATGCGCATCCTGTGGGACAGCTTTTCCGACGACGAGAAGCCGGAGTGGACCTCTCTCGAGGAGATTGAGCGGTTCAGCAAAAAGATGCTTGAGGAGGAGATTTACTGATGGCTGCCCGGAATTTCAAGCTGTTTCTTGGCTGTCTCGGAAACGGCGTAACGGTCTGTAACTCCGCCGTGATGGAGGACGGCGATTTCAAGAAGGTCGCACACATCTCCAACGAGGGAAAAATCACTTGGTACGTCAGCGAGGATTACCCGCCTGCGGATGCTCTCGCAAGCATCCGGGCCTGCGCAGAGCAGGAGCGGGCAAAGTACGAGACATGGCTCAACGGCCTGTCTCCGGCCGCGCGCCGGGAGTATCAGCTCGAGCGGCTGCCGCTCCCTGAGTTACTCGAGGAGCTCCGCAAGGCAAAGGAAGAAAGGGAGGGAGCTTAATGGCCCGCGATATTCACGATTACGACAGCCTCAAGGAGGCATACGACGACCTGCTCATGTTCGAGCGTTTTCCCGGTCCGGTGCGCAGTGAGCGCGTTGAGAACTTCGTCACTCAGCTCAAGCGCGACATCCGAGAATACGTCAATCGGGTTTCCGATTGCCACATCGTCCGCGACGAGCTCGATTCTTTCGTCGAGCTCGTTAAGCTGCCCGAGAAGCTCTCTCCCCTCTCAAAAGAGAGCGTTCTCGAATGGTTCTATATGCACCGGGCCTACCGCGACGACCTTTATGACAGCATGGGATGCTCCGGTCAGTTCTTTACCACCCGCGTCAGGCTCTTTCGCCGTCGCGGTTGCTGGTACGCCTATCATTTTGTTTCGGTCGATATGTAAGGAGGCTCGCCATGAGAATCATCTTTCTTCCGTCTCCCGGCAGTGCGTTCGGCCCAGCCATCTATGACGTGGAGGTTGAGCCTGAGAGGCTCCTGCTGTGGTACTGCTGTCCCGCTGCTGATGGGGAGCACACGGCCGTGTTCTCCTGTCCGTACAGCATCAGCAATTCCGTTTCCATCGTGTCTGCGGTTGAGCGTCATTTCTCCGGGCACGTTCTCCGGGTCGGCTGCGGTTTTTCCGCCGAGGATGATGATTGGCACGGCTACGTCGGTCATTACGTTGTGGAGGGCATCGGGTTTGCGCGGCAGAATGTGTATGTCGATTTGCGCGCTGTTGGTCCTTCCTTAGAGGAGGCTCGTGTTTCTCTCGAGCGTTTCAAGGCGCAGAATCCCTACGATGCCGAAATTCAGGACTTAAAGTTGTCCGTTGTAGCAAACATAAGCGTCGAGCTAAAATGGTTCGACACACATAAAATCACTTTGGAGGCCGATTATGAGCAGCGGTAAAATCAGTGTCACATACAAAAGCCCGGAGCACGAGGCCGCGTTCCTGTCTGAGCTTCAGCGGATTCCGCACATCGTAAATCCAGAATCCGGGCGCATCAATCCGTATTGGGGCGCGTCCCTGTATCTGCTCTCCGCGCTCACGCGCTGGCCGGAGCTCCGTATTGCCGTCATCGGTGATGACTACATGGCGTTTGCGGCCGCAAAGGAGGCGTTCAACTTGAGCCAGAACGAGCGCATCGTCGTCGAGCTGGCCGCCAATTTCTACAACGCCGGTCTGTTTTGTATGCCGGGTTTCGAGATGGTCTGCGCCACCTGCGATACGGCTTTCGCGCTCATTCTTGAGGCGTTCCGCCTGCGTCGTGCAAAGCTCTTTTACAAAGACGGGGAGGTGTCCGCAGAATGGGAAGAAAGGAAATGAGCCTCCGGCGCGCTGTCGCCATCCTGAGCTTCATTGGCACGGACGACTTCGGCCGTGAGGCGTTCGTCGATGAGCTGGGCACAATCTGGAAGTACGCAGAGCCCGGTGCAATGCCGAGGGAGCGGCACGACAAGCTCTATACTGCATCCAGTAACGGCCGGGACGGCGAGCCGGGCCCGCCGATGTCCGATGCGTTCGACTACAAGATTATAAACTAGGAGGCGGAACACAATGTCTGCTGTCTATCGGACGTTGTACGAAAAATATGAGCAGAACGACGTTTTACACGTCGGCATTCAGGAGGTCGTCGAGGCCGAAAAGGAGATTGACGCGTTCCTCAAGTCTCTCGACCGCAACCAGCGCGACCAGCTCGACACGCTGCTTGGGCGTCTGTCCCGCGCCTACGAGATGCAGGGTTTTCTTTTCGGTGGTCTTGCATCCGGCGCAAAGTGGAACGGAAAGACGGCTCCCGAACCGGGCGACGGATACGGCCGGAGCGTCCGTGCCTATCACGGCTCAACGCTCGCTCCGGTCTGCCAGATTGACCGCAAGACGAATCAGGTCATACATGAGTATCCGAGTATCGCTGCCGCCTCCCGTGCTACCGGTCTGGATGACAGCGCAATCGGAAAGGTATGCAAGGGAAAGTTACCCCATGCGGGCGGTTTTCTCTTTCGGTACATCGAGCAGTAAATCTTTCACAGGTACGCAAAAATATTTCAAGAAATTGCCATTTTGCTCTTGCTTTCCACGCGTTCGCGTGGTATAATATAGTCAGTTGAGGGGGCTGCCCCTCAACGAGTAAGGTGGCAAGGCCAGAAAGGAAACAAAATGGACGACGAAATGAATACCGCCGAGGTGCTTCGCGACGAGGCAAAAGAGAACCGGACCCGTGAAATTCTTGAGCTTATGCGTAACAGCAAAACGCTCGAGGAGGCCGTGGAAAAAGTAAAAGCCCTGCTCAACAAGTAAGCAGGGCTCTCCGATGAAGAACAAAGGCCGATGACGGCGGCCAGCGTTCTGAAACGCCGGGGGAGTGAGAAACAGCTTGCAGATGCCTCACTTCTCCGGCATTTCTATTATAGCAGATTCAAGGGGGATTTCAAGATGTCAGCTTTAACGCCTGTTGCCGCCCGCATCACCGGGCTGCGCGAGGCTCGCGGGTTGACCCGCACCCGGCTGTCGCAGCTCTCTGGCGTCCCGCTGCGGACGCTCGAGGAATGGGAGGCCGGTCGCCGGGTCCCGCGCGATGTTTACCAGATTCACGCCGCCGCTGCTGCGCTCGGCATTTCGATTGAAGAATACTTAGGACTTTCGGAGGATAAATAATATGGACGCTCACGAATATGACACTCTCGTTGCTCTCAAGGCTCGTATCGAGGCTCTGGCAGAAGAGGCTCGCGCAATTCAAAAAGAGGTTTCCCCTGCGTTCAAGTCGGTTGAACGTCGGTATTACAGGATGGACGACGGTTCCAGAAAGTACATCGAGTTCCTGCGCCTGACTTCTATCGGATATGTAAACGACAATCTGGACAACGTGCTCAACTACGCCTGCGCCGCCGTCGATGCTCTCGATAACGCAACAGCAGACGAGGACGAGGTAAAGGATATTTCTTACAAATATTGAGCACAAGCAATGGGAGGTCCGGCGGTATGCCGGGCCTCCCATTTTGTTATTCGGGCATAAAGCCGTAACCGGCCTCAAATGCCGCTACTTCTCGGAGGTAGGCAACGCGGCCTGCTGCGCGGTCGATGGCGTCGCGCAATTCGCGGTTTTCCACCAGCTTGAGCAGCGCGGTGAGCGTGTCCTCTGCCTGCATGATTTCGCGGGTGTCCTGCGGGTTGACCTGCTCCATGTAGAGCTCATAAATAGACTGTTCCATGCTTGCCTCCTATGCCCGCCAGAGGTTGAGCTACTGCCACGCATACGGGATTTGCGCGCGCCGTTCTTCCTGCTGCGGTGTTTCGGAGCAGCCATTGTTGACGGGAGGGCTGTTCGTGGTCCCCGTATAGCCCTCCCCATCACCTCCCTGTGGGCCGTCTCCCGCAGGCTGATTTTAACTTGCTGGCAATTTGCCGGTAGCTTTTCGGAGTGCTTTCTCCTGCGTTGAGCCGTAGAACGCCACGAGCACGGCTCCGGGGCCTCGATTTCGGGCTTTTGCGGTCTGGCCGTAAAGTTTGCCGCCTGACCGCTGTGACGCTTTGTGGGTCTCCGCAGGAGGCTTTCGTCACTTGCCGGGTCATTTTATGCGTTCAGCTCTTTCTCAAGCTGCTTGATGCGCTTTTTCACTGACAATCCGGGGTTGAGGCGTAGTCCCTCCCGGTAGGCGTCGAGGGCTTTCTGCTTGAGCTCGTTCCGGTCGTATATCTGGCCGAGCTCTTTATATGCGTTGGAGAGCTGGTATGTGGACATCTTTGGATTCATGGCTGACAGGCTCAAATAGTCTACCGCTTTCTGTTCCGCCTGCTCCGTGTAGGCCTCTTTCAGCTCACCAATGCAGCCCTGCGCCTTTTCGAGCAGCTCGTAGGGTGACAAGTCTGTTTTTTCTTCATACCGTTTCAGTCTCTCGGCGTTCTGTTCCAGTGTCTCGGCATCCGGGCCATCAATCCCGGCTTTCGCTCTGTTCTTCGCGTCGAGTTCTTTTTCCCAGCTGTCGTCGCCATCAACTTCGTCCATTGCCTTTTTCCGAGCGGCCTCAAGCTCCTCATGCGGGATTCCCATGAGTTCTGCGGCTCTCATACCGCCGTAGTCTGGAATCTCCTGCGGCTTGTCTGCCGGGGCTGTCGGCTCAAGGTCGAATGTAAAACCGAGCTTCTCGCTCCACCCTGTCTCCCGCTTCTTCGCGGTGAACAGGGTGAATTTTTTTCGTGCCGAATCCACGTTTATCCCGCGAACGGTATTTGCGCTCACCTGAACAGCTCCGGCCGCGATGGTCGAAAAGGTGTTCGCATCAATAAGCATGGTGCTCTCTCCGCTCGGGCCGTATGCCGTCATAAAAAGAGCCACGCTGCCGTCGTCCGATATTCCACACGCGGCAATATAAGCATCCGCGTCGAAGTAGGCAAGCGGCTTGAGCTCGTCGTCTGTAATATAGCACCGCTTTTCATCAAAGCAAGCCACGCGGCCCGCCTTGCTCGGTGCAAAGTTCAGTTCGGAGCTCGGTTTCTTGTCTCTACGGTCGCGCAATTCACTCTGGATTTCTGCTGCGCCGTCGATTGTTACCCCCCCCCGAACAGTTGTTCGTGGGTGAGGGACGCAGTTGTGTTACCCATAACTGTTGTCCTCCTGTCCTGTGTTGGTGGTCGTGCTTTTATGATAGCACCTAACAGGGACAATGGCAACGGCTTTCGCGCCAGCGATTGCGAAATCGCTGAGTATAATATATTCTCTACTCTACTCTTCTTTACTCTACTCTACTTTGTCGATTGTTTCGCCGGAAATACCCGGAAATGCTGCTTTCAGTGCATATCCGCGCGGATATGCGTTCAAAACGGTATTTCCGCTCCGGTTATATTGTTTTTCGTGGTATTTTGGGACAACTGCGTGTGTTGTCTCGCATGACCCTTTTATCAACTTTTTCCACCCAGTTTTCCACTTTTCGGGTCATTCTGGTATTTCCGCGCCGTTTTTCTGCGGTTATCCACGGAAATGATAGAAAATGTATCAAAAAGTGCATTTCTGTCCCGAAAATGTCTTTTTACGAGAATAACCGCGCCGGAAATGCCGTTTTAAGTGCGTTTCCGGGGAAGATATTGCAAAAAACGGCAATAAAAAAAGAGCCTCCCAGCCCTCTTGTGCGAGGAATACCGGGAGGCTCGTGCTGTTATGTGGTAGCTGCTGGGACGTCCTTAGTGAATCTGATTCTTGACGCTCTCGTAGGTCTTATCGCCCTCGATGGCTGCCTGCGTGAAGGACTGGTTATACCACCAGTTCACGATGCTCGCGCCGACGGTAAAGCCGGTGGTGATGAACTGCTCGAGCTGTGCGTTGTCGATGGGGATGACGGGCTTGCCCGCTGCGCTCAAAATCTGGTTAGTCAGTGCCAGAGCCAGAGCTGCGGTACGGGCGATGGTGCCAGCGGAGATGTGATTGTTGTTCATAGTGTTGTCCTTTCTGTTGAAAATCAGTTGTCGTGGATGGGGAGAGCTTTGGCCCGGTTGTACAATTCGGTCCCGGTCCCGTTCCCCCCAAGCGTGTGGTAGCTGCGATAGAGGTACTCCAAATTTTTCAGGCCGCTCGCGTCGATGTAGCCCTGCTGAATGTAGTGCTGGCAGGCCTGATAAATACGGTCGTGCAGAATAGCCAGTACGCCGTCGAGGAGGGCTTTGTACTTGATGGCTACGGCGATAATTGCCGTGCCAAGCAGTCCGAAAGCCCACTCCGCCCAATACTGGACAATGAACTCCCACATGGGTATCACCTCCTCCCTCACAGATATTTGTCTGCGCCTGACAGGGCAGTCCAGCTCTTGGGGCCGCAAATGCCATCCGGGACAAGGCCGTGCTTGCGCTGGGCCGTCATCAGTGCCTTTGTGGTAGCCGGGCCAAAACTGCCGTCGTGCGGGATGCCGAGGAGCCGCTGCAGCATAACTGTAGCTGCGCGGTTAGCAGCTCCCTCGCAGCCCTGCTCGATGGTCGGCAGGACAAACTTATTGTAGGTAGTGCTGGGATACACGCCGGGCTGGACGCAAAGCCATGTAGCCTTGCCTCCGCGCGTGTCGGTGTGGACAATGGCGGCCTTGTCGTGCCAGTAGATGCCGACCGCGCCAAAGCCCTGTGCGGCCGCGATGATACCGAGGGCAACGGGGTTTACGCTCCGGTCCTTCGTGCGCCAGTCGGCCGCAATGCCGTAGAGGTGGCGGCTTGTCCGGCTGCCGCCCACTTTCGGGTCTGCGTTGTGCTTCACGCACCGATAGCCCGACGTAACCTTGATGGCCTTGCCGAGCTTGGTGCGGATGGTCTGCATCTTCTGGACGAGCTCCGGGTCAATCATCTGCGCCGTGCATCCGCACGGGCAGGCAAACTCGTACCGCTCGAAGTCTGCGGTGATTTTCGTGTGGTCGTTCGGCTTAAAGGTAATTACGCTCATTCTCGACGTCTCCTTTGTCGGTCTGTTTGAGTACGGAAAATTCTGCGTGTACCACCGCGCGGGCTGCTCCGTAGCCCTCCGGCTCCCCGCAGTTCGTCTCGATGGAGTATTCCTCCCACCGGTCGAGCAGCTTAACGGTGGCCGTCAAAAGCTGTTCGAGCCTCTCCTCGCGGTTCATTGGCGGCTCCTTTCAGCGGCTCTCGCCGCGCCGGAACAGTGTGTAGTGCGGACGCTCCTCCCCAAACAGCCAGTATCGCAGCCAGTCATCGAGGACGACGGCCGCGATGGACACGAAAATCCACAGGATGCTAAACGGGAGGCAAATCTGCCCTTTGTAGTTGAGCGGCATCCCGGAGTAATCCCAAACGCCGAGGCCGAGCCAGACGTTGAGAATCATCCCGGTTGCGAGCTCTGCTCCTGTCACGATGGCTGAACCGATGATACCCTGCAAAATGAGCGGGGTATCCCATTCGAGCAAGCCCTCGTTCAGCTCGCCTAGAATCAGGAAAAGGAATCCGCCGAGGACGAACATCGTCCAGTGCGTGTGACCGCGCCATGCCGTCTCAAGCAGCGCGTAGGCCGTGCCGCCTGTCAGGAACAGCGCGGCTGCCTTACTGGCCCGATACACTAGCGATGACCTTTGCCATGTTGGCCGCAAGGTCCTCCGGGAGCTGTGCGCCGTAGTGGATACCGGCCAGCTCGTCTGCCGTCTTGGCGCGGGTGGCCCACTGCTTCGCGTGGTTGAAATAGGTGGTGTGGTAGAGCTTGTGCTCCACGGCCGCTGCTGCGACAGCGTTGATGTCGGCCGCGCTGAACACACGGCACAGCTCACCATCCGCGTGATAGGGATAGCCATCCGCGCCCGCTTTCACGGCTTCGAGCGCGACGTTGAGGTTAATCTGGTCTGCCTCCGTCAGCGCAAAGTGCTGGATGGAGCCGTCCGCAAGCCCGGCCCAGCAGCCCTCGACGATTGCCTTGCGGCAGGCATCATCCAGCTCGGTCAGCTTTTCAGGCAGCAGCTCTTCGAGCTCCTGCTTGCGGGCCATTTCGGTCCATGCGGCGACGTTGGCCTTGATGCTGTCCTCAATTCCCTCCCGCCACGGGATGATGAGGGTGTACTCCTGTGCCGTGTATACGGTGGTCTGCTCCTCGCCGTTTGCGCCGGTCGTGGTGCGGGTCTCCGCGTTGATGTTCTCGTGCAGCAGCACCTCACACTGTTCGGGGTTGAGCTGCGTTACCGACACAATAGGCGGTTCGTGCGCGTATTCTCGCTTCATGTCTGATAGCCTCCTTTAGCTTTTTGAAGTTCACATACGGCTTAACGTACTTCACGAAAAAGCCGTGGCAATGTGCGTGTTTCAGCCATCCGCAGTAGCTCATAACCGCTGCCGCGTCCCGTGCTCGCACTCTGCCTGTTTTCTGGGTATGCTTGTAGGTTTTCTTCACCCTCCGCCTCAAGCGCAGAGCGAGGTTCTTTCGCAAGGTCGTTTTCTCGCGGAAGAATCGGAATCCAAGAAAATCCACCGCACGGGCAGCCGTCGGGAATATCTGCCAGTTGGCCTTTAACACAAGGCCGAGACCCGCCAGAAACTTCTCGATTGCTTTCACCGCTCTGTGCAGGAGCTTTTTACTCGATGCCCAGAGACACATATCATCCATGTACCGGACAAAATACCGTATGTGGAGCACTTCCTTGATGAAATGGTCGAGCCGCTGCAGAAGGAAGTTCGCAAACCACTGTGAGGTGTAATTGCCAATCGGCAGGCCGTCCGAGCTGTTCAACACCGTCTCACACAGCCGCACCATCCGCTTGCACTTGATAACGTGCCGCAGTTCCTGCATAACGGCCGGGGCCTTAGACGATGGGTAGAATTTTCGGATGTCGAGCTTTGCGCAATATTTTGTGTTCTTCCTGTCCAGCTTGTACCACTTCTCAATGTGCTTCTTTCCGTAGTGCGCGCCGCGTCCGGGGACGCTGCCGCAGTTCGTTTCGCACATCCCGCGCATAAACACGGGTTCGAGAACGAGTATCATCATCCAGTGGACGATTTGGTCGGGGTAGAATTTCGGGCAACAAATTTCTCTCACCTTTTGCGTCGCGCCGTCCTTGATTTGGAATCTTCGGTACGGTGAGGGCGTAAAGCTCTCGTTCGCAATCATGGTGTAGAGTTCATCGACGTAATGGTCGATATTATTCAGGATGCGTCTAACCGACCTCCGGCGACGCTTTTTCCGTGATGCCTTTATGATGGCGTCCCTGATAAGCCCTCTGTCGAGGAGCTTTTCATACAGGAATCCTGCCCTTTTCAACAGGCATTCACCTCTTTCTTTTAGCCTTGAGGGTTTTCGAGACCTGTCCGGTCCTACTAGCTCCCACCTGATGTGGCGTATTTTTGCCGAGTGGCAAGGCGGCCCGTTCTCCGGGTCCGGCTGCCTCTAGGGCGGCGAAATGATGTGCAATAATTTATGGGAACGCATAAAGAAAGACGCGCGCGGCGGTTCCAGTTCGAGTTCGACGGGGCATTGTTGCAGTTGAAGTAACGAGAGCCGTAGTTCCGGCCATCATTGAGGTTGCCGCCAGCAATCACCGCACAGCAGAGCACACCAAGTCCCTGTTTGAAATTAAAAAGCGAAAGAAAAAAGACAGAAGAAGAAAGGGGGCTGGCCGCCCCCAATCCCCTGCTGTCAGGTATTTTAAGAAAGACGCGCGCGGCGGCTCCAGTACGAGGTCGACGGGGCACCGTCGCAGCTGAAGTAACGAGAGCCGCAGTTCCGGCCATCAATGAGGGAGCCGCCAGCAAGCACCGCACAGACCGCGCTCTGTGCGGGCCAGTAATAGTCCGCATAGTAGGTGGTCGAACTGCCGCCGACAACGCTCGTCATGCGGATGAACGGATACCGCTTATCCTTGCCGAGCTCCTTGGCGTACCCGCCGTCCTTTGCCATCTCATAGGACAGCTTCACATAGTCAGAGGAGACCGTGCCTCCTGCGTACTTCGTCGGGTCAGGCAGGTAGTTCATGTAATACTTGTAGTTGCCCTCGCTGCCCTCTCTGGTTGCGAGAACGTCCGCCACGTTGACCCATGCGTTCGCGTAGGGGTTTTCCTTGCCGCGATAGATAAACGGGTACTTGCCGCTGGTATTGTCCACGGTGGAGCCGGAGCTGGCCGCCACAACATCGGCTGCGCCGTTCACCCACGGGCGGGAGCCGATGTGGCAGCCCTCCGGGATGTTGACCGCTGCGCCGTCGAAATAGATGTAGGTCTGGTCGGTGCTCTTGTCCTCGATTTTGGTGATGATGCGATTCTTGGCGACGTTCTCGCTGTAATAGTTGTTGCTGTCGAGGCTCACGGTCTGGCCGACAACATAGCCTGCGGCCTGCGCCTTGGTGAGCAGGATGCGGTTCACGCCGGTTTCTGCCGCCAGAGCAACATGATTGTTGTCATAGGGCAGGCTGCACGCGCCCATGATGACGGTCTGGGTGTCTTTCGTGCCAAACTCAATCATCATCAGCAGGCCGTCGATGTAGTTATCGACCGCCAGCATACCGGTGTACTGGGAGCCCAGTTTCTTGATGTCGGTCGCCCATCCGTTCAGGCTGTTGTAGTCGCTGAATACGCCGCTCCGGCTCGTGGGCTTCTTGCTGTCGGTCTCGCCCTCCATAGCGACGAGGTAGGCGGCGGAGTAGGTGCGGGGCATAAACTCAAAGCCCGGGACCGGGTAAGTAGACACGGCCATGACCTCATAGTCTCCGTCGATGCCGTCGAAGTAATAAAACTCCGGCGTCTCGACATACACCAGCTTTGCCGGGTCGTTTGTGGTGTAGCCCGGCTCACCCTCGTATGCAGTGACATGGAACGTGCGGTCTGCGTCGCGGTAGCCGTTGCAGCGGCGACGGCCTGCGAACGGGTAAGCCTTGTCGAAGTCGTTGGTGACGGTCTGGCTGCCAACACCAGCCTCCGCCGTCATGCCTACGCTGTCGTAGATGCGCTCGCCCTTGCTTGCGCTCGCGCCCTTGGGCCAGCGGACGCCGTAGATTTTGACGTGCTCTTTGCGTTCCAGTGCGGAAATACGGTCGTCCAGCTTGACGAGGTCTGCCTTAGTGGCGAGGCTCGACGGGTCGATAGTGACCTTGACATCGGAAACGCGGTCGATGATGGTGTTGATGTCGTAGGTCGCCACGTTGGTGATGGCCGTGCCCTCGGGGCGAATCCACTGCGGATTGTCGGAGAATCCTGCGTAGGCGTACAGAATCTCTCTGCCGTCGGTGTCCTTTGCAAAGACGCCGATTTCCTTGACGAAAAAGCCCTGCGTCTCGCCGATGCTGGAAACGGTGACGACGATTTTCGCCTCGCCGTTCTTCGGGTTGTCAACGCTCTCGATGGTGGCGTTTTTCAGCTCATGCACGAGAGCGTTGAGCGTTGCCGGGGATGCAGGAGGAGTGCCGTCGCCGACTGCGACGCGGGTAATCTGCAATGCGCCTTTCTGCGCCAGCAGTTTGCCGATAAGGGCAATGCCTTTGTTGGTGGTAATAGAACCGTCCATTTAGATACTCCCTTTCTGTGCTGTCTGCACAATGTAGTGTGTGTTCTCGATGACGCCGCAGCCGGTCCGGGCCGTGTATGCTGCAGCCGCGCGCTCCTGCTGAAATGCCGGGGCGATAGCGACGAGCGTGGTCTGCGCATAGGCCGCGCCGGTCCTTACGGTGCTCTCTGCGCTGTCCTCCCGGCCGCTATACAGAATCATGTCTGCGGCCGTTCGGCTACTCTCAACCATGCCTGTGCGGGCGTGGAGCGCGTTCTGTGCGCTGCGCCGCTCCGGTGCAGGCAGGTCAACGGCTGTTTTGCTCGATTCGAGGACGACGGCCGCTGCGTGGAGCCCGGTCTCAAACGAGAGGCCGGGCTGCGGATGCAGGTCGATGCCAGTCCTGTCGCTCTGCGTGATATAGCTGCCGGTGCGCAGCTCTCCGGCTGCGCTCTGGCCGACAGGTGGCGGGGGTACAATGTCGTACCGGTTTCCCTCGAGTGCGTTCGAGCCAACATAGAGCCGCTCCGAGAACTCGATTTCGATGTTGGTGTATACGCCGAGGTGCGCGGGTATCTTCTTTCGCAGGATGTAGTAATAGTCATCCTCCGGTGGCGTGTCCTTGATGTCGGACTTCACATGGATATAGACCGTTCCGCCCACAAAAGAGACCTCACAAGTACCCTCTGTAAAGGCCCGGGTGATGTCCTTGATTTCTCGCGCGCCGATGTGGTTGCCGCCGATGAAGTACGAGGCGACGAGCTTGCGCCGCGCCTCGAGGGTGCGCTTCTGGTTCAGAGGGATACCGAGGAAGGTTTCCATCTGCGCCAGCGCATCCGCGTCCATCAGGGATACGAAGTTGTTGTTGACAACAGCGTCCACGCCGTCCTCGATTTCGTCCAGCCCGCCTCCGGCTGCGCGCCAGATAGCGTCCATCTCGAAAACGTCCCGGTAGAACACCGGGTAGAATGTTTTCAGCTCCTCGTATGCGCTGGGGAATCCGTTAGGATACAGGGTTGGTTTCACTTACTGTCACCTCCCCCAAAACAAATACCTCCTCTTTTCCGGCCTCGACGTTTGCCGTCTGGCCGTTGAAGCGGAGGTTTGCGTAGTCCAGCACTCCCAAGAGGCTGTAAATCGTGTTGCCGACCGTGCTGATGCGCAGGGTGGGCGTTTCGCTGTCGTCCGTGGTGAGGTTGATGCTCTTGATTTGAGCTTTGAGGGCCGTCTGCGCTGCACTCCTGACGCTGGCGAGGTCTCCTCCATTTGCAAGCGTCACGGAGAAAGAGATGTTGACCCTTTTCGCCGTGGCGGATGTCGCGGTGAAGTGCGCGCCGATGTTGGCCTGTCCCTCGCCAAGGCCGGTCCCGCCCGGGTCGATGTACTCCTGTACGCGCTGCACAACAGCCTCAGACGCCGGGCCGCCCTCCGTGTCAATGAGGACGCCTTTGACCGTGTTCTCTCCCGCCCAAAGGGGAACAATGCGCGCACGGCCGACGCCGGAGATGCTCTCGCACCACGTTTTGTAATGCTGCTGGTTTCCGTTTTCTGCCGGTCCGGCGATTTTCTCCTGTACACGCTTTCGGAGGCTCTCGTCGTCCTCGTCGTCTGCGCCCGGTTCGAGCTCCTCGACGATGGAACAGGCTGTGAGGCTCCGCTGCGTGTCGGTCGGCACAACAGAGGTTCCGGCCGGAATGTCGTTTGCCTCCGTCCCGGCTTTCTCCGCCTCGATGTAGATGCCGAGGGCGTCGTCCTGCGCCAGTACAAAATACTGGCCTCTGCAGAAGAAGCGCGTCCCGAGTTCCGGGAGCTCCCCGTCGTACTTGATGCGGTACTTTGCCGTCGCGGCCGCCTGTCGGTAGACGGCGTATTCCTCCGCCTTGAGCGCCAGGTAATCGCCGGTCGCCGTCACCAGAAACACCATCTCGAACACCTGTTCGAGGTCTGCGTAGTATTTGGCGATTTTGAAAGCGATGCCTGCGACAGCATCGTAGAAGATGCTGCCCTGCCGGAGGTCGATGCCGTCCGGCGCGCGGCTCAAAATCTCCTCCAAAACCTTGTCGTAGGTCTGGGCTTCAAACACTCTATATCACCTCCTCGACCTCTGTGGTCCCGTAAATAGTGTCCGCCGTGAAGTGGACGTTGCAGGAATCCTCGTTGAACTCGAACTCGAAGTCATAGACTTTAAGAATCCGGCCGTCGCAGAGGAGCGCGTCCTCCACAAGTCTCGGAATCTCTGCCCTGATAAGCTCCTCTGTCGCGCTCTCGTCCGTGACAGTGTCCTTGATTTCGCTGCCGTACTGGTTGTCGTAGACGAGGCAGTGGAAGCGCGGAGTGAGGAGTGCTTTCAAAATAAACTGGTTGACGGCTTCGAGGCCGTCAACCTTTCCTACGATGCGCCCGGTATCGAGGTCGAGCTTGTAGGTGAGCGACGGCTGCTCTTTCTCCTCCTCGATGCCGGAAATGGGAATGGGAATAAATACTCTGCTCATACGATAGCCCTCTCAAGAGCGTAGTAGCTCTTACCGTCGTTGAAGCGGAGAAGGTAGACAGATTCGCCCGTCTTGAGCGCATTGTAAACGGTCAGCAGACCGCTCTCGATGGAAAAGGTTTTCAGCGAGTGGATGTGTGCGCTCTCCTTGCTGCTCTCGACCTTGTGATAGTCTCCCTTGGGCTCGTCTTTTGCGCCCTCGAAAGGGCAGCCGACGATGCCGGTTACCGGTCCGCCTCTCGAATCGTTAAGCTGAAACTTGTGGCCGTGCGCGCCGCCCACATGGGTGTTGCTGTCGATTTTGCCGTCCGCGAGGGCGATGTCTACTTTCACTTGATAGTCGGTCAGGTTCCGGGGGACGAGGAGCGCGCTGCCTGAGATTTCGAGCTTTTCGTCGTTCTCTATCTGGATGGTGAGCGGGCTTTCTTTCGTTACCGTACCGACAACGATGCCGCCGTCTTTCGGCAGCATGGAGAGAAAGAGCTGCTTTAGGCTCGTCGCTTCATCCGGGTTCATGTGTAGCTCCTCCTATCCGATTTGACTGGCGTCCACCCATCCATAGACGGTGCTCTGCTTGTCCGTGTGGATGATGTGGTACGGGTGTTTTGCGTTCTTGCTCTTGGCGATGGCGGTGATTTTCGCCGGTCCCGCTTTCGGGCTGTTGGTCGGAGACGTCGCGGTGGACGCAACGTACTGGGGACCGCCCGAAAATTGGACCTTATCGCCGACGGAGTGCGAGGTCGAGCTCTTTTCATCGCTCGCCTTTGCGCTCCGCTCGGTGTCTGTTGCCATGTTCAAGGTAAGGCGCATCGCATGGTAGTTGCCCTTGAATGTGTGGGTATCCTCGTCTACATAGTAGCTGTTCGAGATGCCGAGCGGCCTGATGATGATGCACAGGCCGACGCCAGAAATGACGTTTGCCTGCCCGAGGCCCTCGATTGTCAGCGTTTTGCTGGGGAGCTTCTGCTCTGCGAGCATGGATTCAGCCATGTCCGTGAGGTTTGCCTCCTCGGTGTTGCTGTCGGGCGTGGAAATGTCCTGCATGATGCCGATGGTCTTTTCGAGCTCCGTGTCCGCCTTTTCGGCGAGCACTTTGTCCTCCTTAGACAGCAGCTTTATGCGGGTTTTCACTTTCTCGATGCTGCAAGTGTAGTCGTAGCTTATAAGGTTCCGGCCGGTTTCCACCACCCATTGCAGAATGCTGTCTTTCCGCTTTATCAGGCTCAGTTTCCCGTCGGCTGACGTCACATAATGCCTGATGCCGGTGGCCTTAAACGTGAGGCTCAAGGCGTCCAAAATAACGTCGCAGGCTGTCGTTTTGGCCTTTGGCAGCTCCGAGATGACATAGCCGGTATCGGTCACATCCTTGTACGGAATCTGGAATCGGTCGCAGCAGTCCTTGAAGATTTCGGACGCCTTTTTCTGCTTGTAGCAAAAGCTGTCTTTGTTGTTCGACAGGTAGATACCCACGTCGTAGGCCTTGATGGTCATAGTCTTTTTCGTGCTCTGCTTCTGCTGCATGATGATGCCGCGAAACAGCTCTGCGCCCTCCCAATAAAAAACACAGTGGTTTCCCTTGGTGACATCAATGCCGGAACGGGCGTGTTTCCAGCCGTCATCGTCGATAAGCGATACGGAAAGAGTGCGCGCCGGGGAGCCCTTTCGGCCGCTCCATGTCGCGCTCTCCACCAGCTCGCTCATGTCGTAGGTGGTCTCGCCTTTTGTGACGAGGAATGTAATCTTGCCCATTGCCTCACCTCACGGGAGCTGCAACACCTGTCCGGGATAAATCAAATTCGGGTTTTTGAGCTTATCCTTGTTCAGGGAATAGATTTCGTTGTACCGGCCTCCGTCGCCGAGGGTCGATTTCGAGATGTTGTAGAGGCAGTCTCCGGGCTTGACCGTGTAGGTTTTCGCCTGCACTCGGTTGTCTGTCCGGGTGGAGCCGCTGGAGACGGTCGCGGTTCCGGTCGAGCTGACTTTGACCTGCCGGATTCTGACCTCTCTGTACTCCTTGAGCTTGATTTTGTAGTAGATGCTCCCGGGGTCGCCGCCTTTTCTGTAAGGCTGCAAGCTCTGGATAGCCGCGTAGAAGTTTACGCGCGTTCCGGTCAGGATGAGGTGCACCGGCTTCGCACTGATTTTCCACTCGAAAAGCCGCTGTATCATCGCATCCGGTGACGACAGCATAAATGGCGTCTGGATGCCCGGAAAATATGCGGCCGGAAAAAAGCTGTCCCACGATACCTCCACGGCCGCCCGGTCCTGCAAAACGAGGATTTCGCCGAGGCCACTGATGGTGACGCTCGTGTTCTTCGTCCCGTGAGTGACGTCGAACTTCGTCGGCAGAACGGGAAAGCGCAGTTTCTCGCGCTCTCCGTTGTGCGTAATCCAGAGCTGCATACTGCTCTCAAAAATCATAGGCAAGGTCTCCTTCCTCGAAGATTTCGCCCTTGATGATGCTCATAAGGACCGGCTTTGCATGGCGCGTCAGAATGTCGAGGACGGATTCCTCGTTCATACCGCCGACGTCGATGGAGCCGCTGCCCTTAATTTCGAGGATAATGCGCTTGACGGTCTCGCCGATGCTGGGCGCGTCCGAGGTGGCGGCCGGGGCTTCCTGCTGCGCATCGCTGGCGGCCGGGGCAGTCGTGTTGACCGGGGCCTCCTCTGCGGGTGCAGCCTCCTCCGTAGTCTGCGCCTGCACCTCCGGTTCGACGTACTCAATGCCGGTAGGCTGTGCATCAGAGCCCTGCCCGTCAGCCGTGAGATAGGAATACTCCTTGACGGCCTCCATACCCTCCGGCAGGTCGTTCTCCGGGAGCGGATTTGCCGTGGGCTCCGGGAGTGCAGCAGCCGCGAACGGCGTTGCAGGAACGTCCGTGGGCAGTTCGGGCTCCGGGGTGGTCGTCGGTACTTCTACCGTCGCCGTGGGTTCCTCGGGGCTCTCTGCGGGCTCTGCCGGGGCTGCGGTGGTCTCCGGTTCCTGCTCCGGCGCAGTCGTCGCGGGCTCCTCCGGCGCGGGATTCACCTCGGCCTCCTGCACAGGGAACGTATCAGCCGGAGCCGGTACGGGCTCCTCGGCCCTGTTGTCTGCAGGAGCGGCTACGGGGCTTTCCTGCGGCACTTTCTGCTCGACAATGTAACTTGTCTCGGGAGGTTCGGCAGCCGTCTCTGCGGGGCGAATTTCAGCCTCTCGCACCATGGGCTCCCGCGCGTCAATTTCGTCGGGAATCCGTTGTGCAATCTCGACCGGGGTCTCCTGCTGCGCGTCGCTGGCGGTCTGGGCAGGAGCAATGGCCTTGGCCGTGGCGGGCTCCTCGGCAACAATGTTCTCAGGAGAGGATTTAGAGCCCTCCTGCACCACTTCCTGCTCAACAGGGTAATTTGCTTCTACCGGCTCTACGGCGGCCTCTGCGGGCAGAATTGCCGCCTCCGGCGCGGTCTGCGCTTCAACAGGTGCGGGAGGTTCCGCAATCTGCTGCACAACGGGCTCCGGCTCTACGGTAGGGACAGGCTCTCGTGCAGACAGCGGCGATGCCGTCGGCTCCGAGGGAGTAGCCTCTGTGGGCTGCTCCTGCGGCAGTTCAATGGCCGGAGCCTGTTCCGAGGGTAGCTCCGGCAGGGGTTCCACGGGCTCTGCCTCCTCGGTCGGAATAAGCTCCGCGCCGTTCGTCGCGGTGCTGGGCTCCTGTTCCTTGAGCTCCTGCATGGCAGGCTGCTCAACCTCCGGCAGTTCCGGCTCCGGCGCGGTGTCGTCCGGGGCGTTCGTGGCGTTTTCCGCGCTGTTCACGGCTGCGAGGATTCTTTCGGTCTCCTGCGTGGGGAACACCTCGGACCCACGCGCGCCGATGATAAGCTCGGGGCCCTCCTCACCGGCGATGTAGACGTCCTCCTGTGCGGACAGAGTGCCGTTCGCGTGACCGGCGACTGTCGTGGTGGTTGGCGTCGTTGTCGGCGCAGTTTTCAGGTGGGAGGCGGCTGCGCTCGCAACGGCCTCCGCTGCGCTCCCGGCCTCGCCGGTCATGGAGCGGATTGCATCACAGTAGGCCTTGATGGTATCCTGTGCCGCTTTCCGGGCCTCGTCGGTCATCTCCATGTTTTGAACCGTCTTGGACATCCGGGTCTCGATTTCGCCCATCTTCTCGTCGAAGTCGGTTTCCATCTTGGCGACGTTGTCCGCGAAGGTGTCCTTTGCCTTTTCGGTCTCCTCAAACTTGGAGTTAAACTCGGAGACGAACTTGGAGGCCGCTGCGGGCATACCCTCGGTGCTGCCTCCCAGTTTCTCGATGTTCTGGATGATGGCGTTGATGTAGCCCGCGCTTTCCTCGCTGCCATCACTCAACGACTTAATCAGGCCGTCATCGAGGCCGTATTCTGCGGCCTTTTTGAGGTTTTCAGAGTAGAGGTTGAGGTAGTCCGTCTGGCTCTGCATGGCCTTTTCCATGTCGCTGATGGACAGCTCAGACGAGGTTTTCATCGTATCAAACAGACCGATTTGCCCCTCGATGCTCGTCCGGGCCGATTCATACGCCTTGTCATAGGCCGCTGTGAGGTTATCGAGCTCTGTCTGTGCCGTGCTGACGGCTGCGCTTACGGCCTCCTCATAGCTGACGGTCTGGTTCTGCGAATCCTCGACCGCCTGCGCGACGCCGCGCCACTCGCCCTCAATGTCGGAGAGGGTCTGCTGGTTCTCGTCGTAGGCAGATTGCAGCTCCTCGAGGGATTTCTTGTAATCGTCGATGTCGGAAGTCCACGCCACCCACGGACTGTCCTCCATCCAAAAGCCGCTGCCGCTGACCCAGTCGCCGGTGACGTCGTCCTGCCTCATGCCGCGCCGCTGACGCTCCGCGTCGAGGTTGGCCTCCGCCTCCGCGATTTGCTGCTCGAGGCTGCTCTGCTCTTTCAGCAGGTCAACATAGGTCTGCTGCTGCTCGGCCTTGTACTCCGAATCAGCCTGCGCCTTTGCGGCTTTCTTGATGGCCTCAACGGTCGCGTCTACGCTCTCGGTCACGCCGTCATAGGTCAGGCCGAGACCCGGGACGTCGGCGTTGAGCTGGTCGATGATGGCTTTCATCTCCGTGTAGCTCGCGGTGGTCTGCGTGTTCTGCGAGGCCAGCTCCCCGAGCCGCTGGGTCAGAGCCAGTGTGCCGAGCTCTTGGTCCTTGATGCTCGAGGTGGAGCTGTTGTAGGCGTCCATGACCTTGTTGTGGCTCTCGACAAGGCCGTCGCACTCCGCCACAAACTCCTTGACGGTCTGCCGGTTGGTTTCAAACTCGTCGTTGAGCTGGTCGAGCTGGTAACGCAGGCTGTTGGCCGCTTCGGAGTTCTCGCCGTACTGCTCACAGGCTGCATTGTACTGGTCGTTCAGCCTCTGCAGCTCGTCGTACTGGTCACGGCAGGTGGCCGTCATGCCCTCGTACTCGTCGCTCTGCGTAATCAGCACTCCGGTCAGGGTAACGGCCGCTGCTGTAACAGCAACTATGCCTGCTGCCGCGAGGACGTAAGGGTTAGCCGCCAGCGTCGCGGTGAATGCCTCCGTCACGAACTTCGCAGCCGTGGTTGCGAGGTTGTAGGCAGCCAGCGCGCCCGTGAATCCGCCCACGCCGACCGCAATGGCCGAAATGGCCGCCACGACGGCCGGGTACTCGTCCACAAAATCGCTCATGCCTGCAAATACGCCGGTGAATCCTTCGTATACCTGCGTGAGCGCGGGGTTGAGCACATCGCCGACAGAGATTTTCAGGTTGTTGAACGCATTCTCCATCCGCTGCTTGCTCTTGTCGGTCGTGTCCGCCATCGTGGAGTACGCCTTTTCGGTTGCTCCTGCGCTGGTACGCATGGATTCGAGCACACTGTTGTACTTGTCTGCTCCTGCGTTGAACAGGGACAGTGCGCCGATACCGGCCTCCGTGGAGTTCCATAGGGCGTTGAACGCCGTGCTGTCTCCGTCTACCGCGTTACCCAGCATAGCCATCACATCGCCGAGCGAGTAGCCCTGCTCCATGAGCTGCGCAAAGGTCTTGCCGGTGGAGGTCAGCAAGACCTCAGAAACACCGCTGCTGGTGTCGCCGAGCTCGTTCAGCATCGACTTGAGGTAGGTGCCGGATTCTGCGGTAGCGATACCGTTGGCGGTTAGGACAGCGTAAGCCGAGCTAAGATTGTCCATCTGGACGTTGTACGCAGACGCCAGAGGAATGACCTTGCCGACGCTCTGCGCCAGTTGGTCCACGCTCGTTTTGCCGAGGTTCTGGGTGGTGATAAGGTAGTCGGAAAGCTGCGTTGCATCCGACGCCGCGAGGCCGTAGGCATTGATGGCCGTTGTCAGAACGTCAACAGCCGTGGTCGCCGACGTAAAGCCGCCGACGGCCAGCTTTGTCGCGGTTCCCGCAAAGGCCGCAGCGTCCGCCGTGTTGATGCTGGCTGAAATGGCCTGATAGGTCGCCTCCGCCATGTCGCTGGCCGCCTCGCCGGTCTCGTTGGAGTAACCGCGCACCTCTTTCGAGATGCTGCTCAAGGATTTCTGGCTTGTATCCGCGATGGTAGCAACCATTGCGGTGGAGGTCTCGAACTGTGCGGCCGCTTCGGAGCAGTCAAAAAAGCCGTTCTTAATCTCGTTCAGAGTGGCGGCTATTCCGGCCGACGCAAGGACGCCTTGCAGCTCCTTGATGCCGTCGCGGCCCTTTTTGCTCGATTCCTCGCTCTGCTTGCCAGTTTCCTCGGACTTATCACCGAACTTCTCGACCTCCTCCGAGGCTTTACGGGCTGCCTCCGCTGCCTCGTCGAGGTTCTTCTCGGTCTCGGTCGTTTTCTCGGACAGGATGCCGGTAGAATTTGCCGCCTGCCCGGTGGCTTTTTCGTAGTCCCCGATGGCCGAGGACAGGTCATCGACGGAATCAGCAGCAGCGTCGGTGCTCTTGGCGGTCTGCGCAGCCGTGCGGGAGACTTTGCTCAACGCTCCGTCTGCCGCCGTGCCGGTGTTCTCAAACGCTTCCAGAGCCCGTTCGCCGCTCTGCGTCATCTCGTCGAACTTGGAGGAGATTTCGTCGATGGCCTTGAATACGACTTTCAGTGTTGCCATGTCGGTCCTCCTATCGCCTTATAGGGACAAGCTTCATGGTATCCCTTCTGCACGGGCGCGCGCTTTCCTCCTCCTCGGAGGCGATGTAAAAGAGCTTCTGTCTCCGGCTCATTCGGTCGAACTCCTCCGGTCGGAGGCCGTGCCGCTGCCAAAGAACATGGGCCCAGTACGTCTCGCTGCCCGCGCTGCGAATCAGTTTTTTGCGTCGTCGATTTCCTTTTCATCGGCCTGCTTCTGCTCCTCCTCGGAGAGCTGACCGCCGATGCCCAACAGAGCCATGACGACGCGGGTGACATGAGCAAACTCGTCGGCGCGGGAGAAAACCTTTTCCGGCATCTGGGTGATGTCCACGCAGTTGTAATACTTCATCAGCTCCGGGTCGTCCAGCTTGGGGTACTGCAGGGCCTCAACGAGGATGTGACGGGTGGCCTTTGCATTGTCGCGCTCGTCGCGGAAAACCACGTTGCCGCCGTTGATGTAGGGATTGCCTTTCTTGTCCAGAGCGACAGTGTGGGTGTGGTATGCTTCGTTGATTGCGCGGATGCGCTCAGAGGACAGCACCTTGACCTCGAGCTGGATGACCTTGCCGTTCTCGTCCTTAAAGCTCTCCGGGGCCGGTACGGTGACGACCCTCTCCACCTCTGCTGCCTCACGCATAAAATATTTCAGGTTCTTGCTCATAGCTGTCTCCTCCAAAATAAAAATCGGAGCCCCTCCACCTAGGAGAGGCTCCGCCTGTATGCTCCCGATGAAAATGTCGGGAGGTTAGATAATGTTCTTGATGTTGAAGTTGATGACGTCATCGACCACGCTGCCGCTCTCTGCGTCCAGTGCGGTCAGGGGCAGGTCACCAGTCAGGACGCAGCCGACGCAGGTCACGACGTCGGAGCCGTGGGCTGCATAGTAGTCGGAATTAGCGTCGTCCATGATGCCCTGAATCACGAGCTCGGGCGTCGCCTTGGTCGCCTGATACTCCTTGATTTTGGTCTTGAGCCAGTTGTTGGTCCGGCGACGGGTCATGCTGCCGGTGATGGTCGCGCCCACCCAGCGGGTAGACGGGGTGATTTCGTTCAACTGGCGGCCGGTCCACGTCTCCGGGCTGAAGTTGATATTCATCTTCACGCCGTCCATGACCTCGACGCCGTCGATGAACGCATGGCCCTCACGGAGGCTAATAGGGTTTTTGTTGTACTGCATAACTTACCTCCTGCTGCTTTAGCGGGTCTTGACGGTGAAGAACAGCTTCTCGGCAGAATCCACAGGCTGGATTGCGACGATGAAATAAACCTCGTCGCCGCTGCTCAAAGATTCGTCGATTTTGAAGTCCGCGTCATAGTCCACGTTCTTGATGGCCCCCATGTCCTCGTACTGCTTGAGGATGGTCTGGCCGATGCCCTTCATAACGGCGTAGCCGGTCGGGCTGTTGTCGTACTTATTGGGCGGGAAGTTATTCTGGATGGTCTCCTGAATAGCGTCCAGAGTGCGGATAACGCGATTCTTGCTGTACGTCTTGTCCTTGGGCTTCTTGAAGGAGACCAGAGAGTTGATGTCGTACTCGATGATGACGTTGCCCGCCTCGGAGTAGGAGAAGAACATCTCGCCGTTCTTGATGGCTGCAATAGCTGCTTCGTTGTCCTTGGGGTCCACGATGCCGGTCGCGCCGTTGTAGACCTCGTAGGTGTTAGACTTGATGCAGCTTGCGGATGCGGTGATGCCCGCAACGAATGCGCAAGCCTCCGCGTGGGTCAGCTCAACGTCGTCAACCACAACAGAGTTGGTGACATTGATGACGCCCTCGTGGTCGGGGCTCTTTGCGTCCGGCAGAACCACATTCACGCCCTTGCCCATGCTCTCGCGCATATACTTGATTTTGGTGATGGCTGCGGTCTGCAACGTAGCATCGGTAACGGGGAAGCACAGAGTATTGAACTTGATGCCCTCCATCTTGTCCACAAACGCGGTAACGTCACCGTTTGCGCTGGTGACGTTCGTGCCGCCTGCCAGCTTCACGCCGGATGCCGCTTTCAGGTCGCCCGTACCGGTGAACTTCACCAGCTTGTCGTCTGCTGCGGCTGCAATCAGCTCCTCGACGGTCTTGACGCCCTCGTACACATCGGTGGCATCAGCGTCCAGATACACGGTGACGTCAAAGCCGCCGACGGGGTTTGTGACGACAGAAACGTGAATATCGTTGCCGCGAGTGCCGCCGTACTTGGCCGTTACGGTCAGCGGAGCAGCGGCTCCGGTTGCGGCCGTGCCGCTCTCCGTGATGTAGACGATGACCTTGGCAGCCTTTTTGAATGCCTCGCGAATCAGGCGCATCTTATCGTTGGTCGCGTCGTAGACGCTGCGGCCGAGCTCCACACTGTAAGCATCCGGGGCCGCTGCCGTCAGGGTGATGGGCGTCTTGGCGGGGCCAAAGTCGTAGCCAATCAGGGGCAGCAGCACGATGCCGCGCTCAGAGTTGCCGACGGTGTCGTTGCGGTCGCTCTCGAAGTTGATGTAAGTGCCCGGGCGGGTCTTTCCCGCCAGCTTATCGTATTTACCGCCTGCCATTAAACAACGGCCTCCTTTCCGAGCCACTCGTCGATGTGCTTCTGCATCTCCTCGACGGTGTATTCGCCAGTCATGCCCGCCGTGGCACCGGCGAACGTGCTGGCCGAAACATGAAAAAGCGTCCGGCAAGCCTTTGCCAGACGCTCAACAGGGAACTTCTGCGCGGTCTGTGCCGCGCTCGCGTTCTTCTCTGCCATGCAGATACCTCCTATTCAGTTTTTTCCTCGGCCGCTTTGAGGTCGAGGTTGTAGTGCATTACCTTCTGGCAATCCACCCTGTTGTACGGACGGCGGCTGTCCCAGTGGAGTGTGAGCTGGGCCGTGCCTGTGTCCAGCCGTTTCACGCCTCCGGGGTCTTTGAGCCGCACTCCGTCTCCTGCCGCTGCTCCCGTCTCGTCAATGAGCGGAACCAGCAGGCGGGCTGCGCAGAGGGCGTTCAAGGCCGCTGCCGCGCTTGCGTAGGCGTCCTCGTCCGTGCTGGCGAAAAACCGGATGTACCAGTCATATTCCACCGCATAGGACGCGAACGTGTCGCCGAGAGGTGTGAGCTCCGGCTGCGGAAAGAAAACAGAGGGTACGACGAATCCCTCCGGGATGTCCCAGTAATAGGGCGTAATCCCGGGTACGGAATCGAGGATAAAGCGGATAACGCTTGCGATTTCCTGCTCTAAGGCAGCCATAGGTTTCACCTCACAAAAAATCCTTGAAATACTCGTCCAGCCAGCTCTGCAGCTTCTTTTCGAGCAGCTCCGGGTAGAGCTTTTCTAGGATTCTGATGGAGCTTTCCCAGTAGTGGGAGCCCTCCACCCATTTCATTTTTAGGACCATCCCGGTCTTTTCTCCCGGGGCGTAGATGAAGCGGTCCTTTCCGTTCGCTTTTTCCCAGTGTCCGGGAACGAATCGCCTCTCTATCCCTTTCGGGTTGGTCCAGTGGCCGTCATTTACGAACTTGGCGTACTCGACGTTCGTGCCGACCTCAAGGGTCAGGCCGTTCTCGTCGAGTGTCCAGACGTTCTCCCCGTCGCCTTTTTGGAAACTGTGGAGCAGCAGCCGATAGTCCAGCACGTTCCGGCGAACGATTTCATCTTGCAGAATGCGTAAGAACTCCATGCCGAGCCCTTCAAGAAACTTGTTCAGTGCCCGCTTAAAATCGCCCTGCGCGGCCTTTCCGAGCCGCTTCACGAAGTTTTCGAGCTCTACTGTGTCGAATGTCACCTGCGCCATTACAATGGCCTCTGTTGGGCTGTTCGGTATATCTTTACCGTCATGTGATGCCCTCGGATGTTTCGCGGTTGACCTGCGGTGTATTCGAGCCCTGTTTCGCTGCTGACGATTTTGTCGTTGAGCCTGATGTCCGTTCCTGCCGGGAGCGTGAGCTTTATGTCGCTGTCCATATCGTTCTGCGGTTGCTGCTGGGCGATTTGGATGGACGCGCTACGCACTCCGAAATGGCACGGGACTTCCTCGAGGTCCGGCTGTTTGGGGTACTTGAACTTGGGGGAGCCGGGGAGCCCGTAGCCGGGGCTCGTGCTCTCCTGCTGGGTGTGGTAGATACTGCAACGATGGTCAAAGAAGTCCTCAATAGCCATTGGCTCAGAGGCTCCTTAACCGCATCGTGACACCGTTGAGCGGCTGCACGACGACGTAATCGTCCAGCAGGCTCTCCACGCCCAGTTTCCCGACGTCTATGATGCTGCTCTCTGCCGTGTAGGAGTAGTCGTCAAAGGTCTCGCTTTTGAGGCGGACTTTGGTCTGCTCAACGGCATTGTGGGCGTATGCCTCCGCGATAAGGAGGACCGCCGTCTTGACGTTCTCCGGGATTTCGGGGTATTTCTCCGGGTCGTCGAATCTGTTGTTGCAGTAGTCGATGACCCAGCTCTCCGCCCGGGAGATGTCAATTTTGAGCTTGCTGTCGGCGCGGTTCTTTACTTCCTCAAATTCTGTGTACTCTTTGAGTTCCTCCGGCGTGACCCACGGCCGTTCGGCCATCAGCCCTCCGGGGTGATGATGGCGGCCGCTGCGGCTGCATCCGCCTCATACTCACGAATCTTCTGCAAAATGCTGGCCTTAGTGGTGCAGCCGGTCAGGTCAATGCCGTTGTCCTCGGCAAATTCCTTGAGCTCGTCGAGCTTCATCTTGGAAATGTCAGGGACTTCCACGGGCTCCTCGGCGACGGCCGCGACGGCCTCCGCCTTGTCCTTGCCGGTGGTATCGACTCCCATATCGTCAGCCAGCTTGTCGAGCTGCTCCTCGTCCATCTCGCCGAGGAAGTCGGCGTCCAGATGACCGGTGACGGTGTGAGCGTCAGGGAGAGCCTCGAAATAGCCGCTTTCCAGCAGCGCGGTATATTTCTCGGGGTCGTCCACAAAGACGTCAGGATGCGCCGCAGAGGCGCGCACAACGCCATCATAGGACAGACCTTTAATCAGTCTGAGGTGCATAGCGTTCTGCCTCCTGTTAGATAGATGCCAGACCGGTCACAATGGCCGTTGCGTCCAGCTCCTCGACCAGCGTATCGAAGTCGAAGTGCACGACATAGAAACGCTTGTCCTGATAGATGGCCTCCGGGCCCTCGGTGGTCTTGCGGATGACGACGCCGTAGGAGTTGACGACGACCAGATTCTTCGGGTCGGTCAGCATAATAACGTCGTCGGGCAGGGCCGGGACCTCGATGACGGGAACGCTGGCGGGATTCTCGACGCGCTTGTCGGTAATGATGCCGCCTGCGGTGACTGCCTGATTCAGGATGTAACGCTCCCACTCCTGACGGCGGTGGGGGGACATCAGCCAGCGGAGAGAGCCGTTGTTGAACTTGTCGGGAACTGCGCGCAGGCCCTTGTAGAACACATCCAGAACCATTGCGCCGGAGTTGATGCCGGACACATCGACAACGTGGCCGCCCTCCTTGAACTGCTTGACCCAGCCGTCGTTCACCTTGAGGAAGTCGGCGTCATCGACAGTGCCCAGCTCGGTGGCCTCGCCTGCGTTGAATGCGCCTGCGGTGTGGGCTGCGGTGTACTGGTAGACTTTCTTGTTGTATGCGACGAGGTCGCCAATAGCGTAGGTCTCAGAGGAGCTGAACTCCTTGACCTTGGCATACCGTTCGTCGCCGTTCAGGCACAGGTCCTCGCGGTCGCAGCCAATCTGACGGGTCATCAGGTTGGTGACGATGGTCTCGTAGTTGGAGCCCTCGATGTTTTCGCGCAGGGTCTCCTCCGTGATTTCCCACGGCAGACGGACAGGGGTGCAAGCGTATTCCAGCTTGCCATGCTTCACGCCGGAGCGGTAGCCGTCGTCGGTGTTCTCGGTCTTTTTGCGCAGCAGACGGCGGCCGACGCCAATCTTGTCGATTTCGCCGGTCTTTGCGGAGCGCAGCTCGTGGCGGACGAGGCCGCTCAGCGGAGTGGCCTCAAAGGTCTGCTGAATGAACTTCTTCGCCTGCTCCGGGTTCAGTGCGCCGCCAGCGGCCAGACCGGCGGTGGTGATGGTCTGGCCTGCTGCGTTCACGATTGCCTTATTGCTTCTCATGGTCATAGTGCTTGTTCCTCCTTACAGGATACCAGCGAGATAGTGCGGCTCGGACTTCTCGACAGGGTCCTCCGGGTCGCCATCATCGTTCAGGTTGGTCGGCAGGCCTGCGGCCTTGCGGACGGGTGCGACAGCCTTGGCAACGGCCTTTGCGACGACGTCTGCAACATTCTCGGCGGTCAGCAGCTCCGGGGTCTTTTCGGGCTCCTCCTGCTGGCCGAGAGCCTTTGCGACGGCCGCCTCGACCATCTTGCCAACGGCCTCGACGGTCAGGTCTGCGGGCTCTGCTGCCGGTTCTGCGGCTTTCTGGACGGGGTCAGTCGCGGGCTTCTGCTGGGTTTCCAGTGCCTTGGCGACGGCTGCCGCCACGGTATCTTCGATTTCTTTCTTGGTCACTTCGGTTTCCTCCTGTTCTTCTTCGGGGAATTTATCGAGGAACTCCCCGAGGTTTGTGTAGATGGACTGCAACGTGCTGCGGTTGGCTTTGCTCATGGCCTTGCCAGCCTTGATGACGGCGCAGCTTTCGAGCGATTTCGCAACAGGCTGCCCTTTGGTGAGCAGCTCTGTGACGATGTTGTTGAAGTCGTTCAGGGCGTCTCGGATGGTCTCCTCGTCCGACGCGAACTCCCAACGGTCATTCACCCAGTTGTACCGGTACAGAACGTCGTTGAGCGCGTAGAACGCGGTCCAGAAGTTGTCGCTCTGGCTGCGCTTGGTGTAGTTGTCGGCAACTTCGCCTTTCTCGACAACATCAAAGCCGAGGGCAGCGGCCATCTTCTTGAAGATGCCGCGCATACCCTTTTCGGGCTGCTCCTCCGCCTTTGCCACTCCGTCATCGGGCAGCGGGTCGTCCTCGTCGCTGTACTTGCCGACGCCGCCCATGGAAAAGCCGGTGATTTCGCCTTTCTGGACTTTCTCGAAAATATCCGGGTCGTCCACCTCGACGGTCATCATCCATGTGCCCTTCTTGATGGCCTGCTCTCCGACGCTCATATCGCAAGGCGCGACATAGCTCTCGACGACGGCCGCCTTTTCGAGCGGCTCGAACGAGTGCTGCACATCCACCTGATTGCCGTTCTTGGCAAACCAGTACGCGGCCTTGGTGATTTCCTGCTCCGTCATGTAATTGCCGTGGGCGTCCTCTGTGAGGGGCTCATAGACAATGCCGGTGATGTAGTGGCTATCAGCATCCGCGTTGACGATTCGGCCGTAAGAAGCAAAAGAGGCGGAGCCGTGCTCCGCCTTGGTGATAAGAAACTGTTTCTTGTTGGCCGCCTTGTCTACAAGGCTGACAAAAGAAATCTTTGCATCTGTGATGGCGTATGCTTTCTCGATTTTGCTCATGGTTTTCTCACCTCCTCTCTACGCCCCTAGGTAGGGCGTCTAATGGTCGGCCATGCGTCCTTGCCGCTGCGCTCAAGGAGTGCAACGTCAAAGGGCTTGCGGCCTATATCCTCAAGCGATGAATAGAACCAAACGACCATATCATCGCACTGGGGCTCGTCTACGATGGAGAAGATGCGCCGGAGCTCGTCCTCCGGTGCGTCTGCCGGTGCTGCGCACCACTTGACGATGCGCAGCCTCCCGGGGAGCTGGTATCTCTCGACCCGCTCCACATGGTACTTAGGCTTGAAAAGGCGGCAAATAATCGCCGAAACGATGCGGTCAAGTGCTTTCCACATGGGGCTCCTCCTCCGGTATAATGATTTTGACGTTGGGGTTCTCAATCAGAGCCTCAATCTCGGATAAATCGGCTCCGAATGCAATCCGCAATTCAAGCGTTGCGGGCTGTCCTGCGTCATGGTGCAGGGTGTACCCGTTTACGATGTTTGCCAGCTCAATGCCGTCGATTTTGAGAATAGGCTGCTTTCCAACTCGGGCTTCGTCGATGGTAACTTTCATGTGTAGTCCTCCTCGTTGATGCCTGCGCGCGCCTTGTTCTGCGCGTCGAGCTCCTTCTCCCACTCGCCGTCGTCCTCCGCGATGGCCTGCGCTTGGAGAGCCTGCCGCTCCTCAAGGGATAGGCCGAGTACCTCCTCGCTCACGACCGGCTGCAATATACAATGGCAGAAAACGCTTTCTTTCGGTGGGAGGCAAATGTCTCTCGGGGTCATGGGGTAGTATGTATTCCCGTCAGCTCCAATCAGGGTGAACGGCTGGCCTTTCGGGACGCGGACGCCATCCATATCCACATGGTTCTGTCGCGGGTCGTTTCGGTAGGCTCCGGTGTGTTTCCACATCTTCTCCTCGACGGCCGGGCTCTGGATGTAGCTTTCGAGCTGCGCGTAGCCGTGCGCCCGGAGCACCTCCGTCAGGGCCACGCGCCGTGCGCGGTAGCCCGGGGAGCGGATGCCGCTGTCTGCAATGAGGTTTGCGACGTCGTTGATGCCCTTGCCGTCGTTCAGGCCCTTTTTCAGGACTGCCTCGATTTCGGTCTCGGTGTCCAGCTTCATAATGTCGGCGAGGTCGCTGCTCCACGAGCTTATCCAATCGGTTGTCCGCTTGGTGAGCTTCGTAACGGTGAGCTCTGCATCCGTTTTCTGGACGTAAGCCTCAACATACGTCGGCATGATGGTGGAAAACTGAGTATGGAAAACGTCGAAAAGGTCCTGCGCCAGCTTGCTCTTGTTCTTGAACTTCGGCCAGTTGTCCTTGAAGAAAGTTTCAAGGTCGATGGCGTCCGCCAGCTCCTTGAGCAGGTCGTCGGCGTTGTCCTCGAGGAGCTTCGTCACGACCTCCTCGATTTCGTCCACGGTGTTCAGGCTCTCTTTTGCCTTGAGGTATCCCTCCATCGTGAGCTGCTCGTACAGGTCGTTTTCTGCTTTGGCGAGGTATGCGTCGATGGCCTTGATTAGGGGTCCGCAGCGTAAGCACTTCACTCCGCGTCGCCCTCCTCCTGTTTCATGTCAGTCAGCAGGCGGCGGACCTCTTTCATCACGGCGACGAGCTCCGTCTCATTGGCGGCTGCTGCTTTCTGAATCTGACCGTCGAGCTGTTCCTCTACGCTAGGCACACCCTGCTGGGCGTTCTGCGTGGGCTTTGCCTCCGGCTGTGTGTTTTCCTTGCCAGCGTCAGAACCGCCATTCTGCGCCACGCTGGGGCTGCTTCCAGCCACGGCGATGGCTGCGGCCCGCTGCTGTGCGTTGGTAAACGCGAGCGGAATGTCGCCCCACTCCTCGGGGAAGTCCTCCGAGGTCTCGCCGAGGGCCTTGTACAGGACGCTCTTTGCCTTGTTCGGGGTGAGGCCGCCCGCGTTGTTGCAGACGGTCAGCAGCTTGTACAGGTCGTCCGGGTTGGAAACGTCCGGCGCGCGGAAGAACACCTCGACGTACTTGAACTGATAGCAGTTGAGCAGCCTGTTGTTGATGGCCCACGCCAGACGCCGCCGCTCCGGCTGGAATACCTGTTTCTCGGTCACTTCCATGGCCGTCTGCGCCGTCGCGCGGTTGAAGTCCGTCGTGTATCCGGTGTACAGGTCCGGGAGCTGGAACGCGCTCTGCACTTTCCGCCTGTTGTTTTCGAGGTAGTCTTGGAAAAGCTCGTCCTTTTGCAGGATAGCAGCAAGGTCCTTGACCTCGACCTCCGGCCGGTTCTCGGCGTTGAATCCGGTGCGGTTGTCTGCCGCCTCCGTTTCCAGCACCATGAAACTGTGCTGGCCTGCCTCGCCTCGGATGCCGTTCATGTACTCCTTGAGCTTGGCGAAACTATCGTCCGTCAGGCTGCCGCCCTTTACCATAATCAGCAACGGGGTGTGTCGGCCGTTCAGGAAATAGTTATTGTTGAGGCTCTCCGCTCTCCGGGCTCCGTCTACGGTAAGGATGGAGCCAGCCCACCGGACCTTGCCGTATGTTGCGGTCCCGATGGCGAACTCGATTATTTCGTTGGCGCGGCTCTTGAACTCAAGCTCGGTGACGTACTCTCCGCTCGTCGGGTCCATGATTCGCGGGTCTCCGAACTCCTTGTAGTAGACCGTCTTGCCGTTGACGGTCTGCTTATACTTGCGGAACTTCCTCATGCGGTTCTCGGTGTGGTCCCGGTGGAAATACGTCACCTCGACGCGCGGGTCCAGCCTCCGGCTCTTTTCCATGCTGGGGGTGTCCTCGATGAACTCGAGCTGTATGACGTTCCCGTCCATGTCCCGGATGACCTCCGCGTAGGCGCAGCCGTAGGTTTCCCGGGCCTCCACGATGTCCTCAAAGAGCTCATTGCTCTCCTGCTCCATGTTGAGCATCTCGACGACCTCTGTCGCCCGGTCCCACTCTGCTTTCATCTCCGGGGTTTCGTCCGCGTCCGCATAGTCGTCCTTGTACCGGATGTCAATTCCGAATCCGGCTATATTAGACTTGTAGGCCCGGATGCACTGAGGGAGTATGGTGCTTTCGTCCACCATCTTGGAAAGCCCTCGGAGGTCGAACGGCGGCTTTGTCCAAATGCCTGCCGTGTACGCCTCCTCCGGCGAGATTTGCAGGGAGCCGTCTGCTTTGGCGATGGGCTTCATCCCGCCGCGCTGCTCCGGGTCGTCCGCTTTAACGATGCGGACGTTTACCCGCTGCTGGGCGGGCTGCTTCTTGTCGCTCACTTCTTAACGTCTCCTCTCCTCTTGGGTTTGACCGGCAGGCACAGCAGGAGGATGCAGTCGGCCTCGTCGGGCGAGTGCATCCCGCGCTTTTTCATGGCGTCCTTGCTCTCCACGCGGATTTTGGCGTCGTCGGTCATGGAATACTTTCGTGTGGAAAGCTGGCCGACGAGGTCGTTATCGTTCGGGAGAATGAGCTGGACGGGCTTCTGTGTACCCTCCGGCGTCTGCGGTGCAAGTAGGTTCTTTACGACGCTCATCATGTAGGTGGTGCTGTCGTAGTAAAAGTCATGGTGTATGCGCTGGCCGAAGTAAACGGGGATAATATCCATCCACCAGAACCGCTCCGGCTGCTCGCGCTTTACGCGCCGCAGACGGTCCGTGACGCCGCCGCCGAGGCCGCTGTCGTCTATCTTGATGGGAATAGCCTTGTCGAACCGGTACCTTTCCATGAGCTTTAGGCCGAGCTCCATGATGTCGTCGGCCGTCTGCATAAGGTCCTGCCCGCTCTTGCGCTTGTAGAACATGGCCTTTTCGTCCACCTTGTAACCGATGACGGTGCGGTCGTCACCATAGCGGGCAACGTCGCAGCCGATGTCGATGCGGACAGGTTTTGCCGGTTCCGTCCATTCGGTCATAATGGATTTTTCGACGAGCGGCAGAGGGATGAAAACATCGTTCTCCTGCCGGGGGAACTCTCCGGCGACACGAACGCGGAAAACGTCCGAATCCTCGCCGTACATCTGGATGATGGTTTTGACGAAGTCGTCCGAGACGCGGCTGCTGTTCCGGCCGTCAACATGGAACGTGGTGTAGCTGCCTCTGTTCTTGTGGTGGCTGTCATAGAAAAAGCCCGACAGCTGTGTCGGGTTTCCGCACATGAGCAGCCGCGCTCCGGGCGTCGAAAGCGCGCCCAGCACAGGCTCGAAAACTTTATCGTCCACGCCGCTGGCCTCGTCGATGATGTAGAGGATGTCGTCAGCGTGGAATCCCTGCAGGGCGTCCGGCTTGCTGGCCGTTCGGGCCACAGCGAACCACTCCTCGGGGTACTGCTTCATGTAGACCTTTTCCTTTGTCCACATCAGCTCCCGCTCGAGGGCTTTATTGTTGCGCAGCCACTTACTTATTTCCGCCCACAGAATATCGAATAGCTGATGCTGCGTCGGGGCTGTGCAAGGGATTTTTGGGAACGGCCGGGTTGACATAAACCAGATAACGGTCCACGCCTCGACCGCGCTCTTGCCGATGCCGTGGCCGCTGCGGACGCTCGTCATCTGATTCTTTGCCACAGAATCCAATATGGCGCGCTGGTTCTTGTCCGGCGTAACGTGGAGCAGGTCCTCGACAAAATCAGCCGGGTGGTCTGCGTAGTACAGGATAGCCTCTTGGGTCATCATGTCTGTTCTCCTCGTTTCCGGTTCTCGTATGCGGCCGCGATTTCATCGGCGAGGGAGAGTGTGGTTTCCTCCTGCTCCTCTGCTGTCTTGCCTCCGGCCGTGACGCCTGCCTCCTCCATCCGGTTATCCCGCTCAAGCTCTGTGGCCTTGTCGAGGAACTGGATAATGTCCTTTGGCGTCATCGACCCGTCCGGCAGATTCTTGAGCTCCGCGAGGGCTTTCTCTTGGAGCTGCAAGGCGATGCCGATGTGGCGGGTCCTCATTTTTTTGTACTTTCGGAGTGCCTCTTGTCGGGCTACGTCATCCAAATGGTTGTCATACGCTCGGCAGCGTTCTCCCCACTTTTTCTCGCGGCTCCAACGCTTGATAAGCGTGTCACTCTTGGATAACTGTTCGGCAACGACCCGTAGGCTCCTGTTTGAGCCCATATCTCGGTAGATGGCAAATGCCTCGTAGGCCTGCGCGCTTTCGCCCGGTTGACGCTCCCAAAGGTCGTCTTTGGTCCTATTCGGCATTGTCCTCCTCTCCTCACTTTCAGCTCTGTCCCGGGCTGCGAGGCTCCGCGCCCGTAATCCAGAATAGGGTGCTTTCCGGTGCGATGCCGGAGCTTCTAAACCACTGCATCGTCTTTGCCTCGTAGTGAGGATGCAGGCGAATGCCCCCCCATGTAGCCGCTGCGGACTTCTCATAGACGAATCCGGGGCTGTGGAAAAGGTCGTGGTACTCAAACTCTCGGTCTGCGCCGTACTTTTTGAGGGTCTCATGGATGAATCCGCGCCGGTCCGGGGCCGTGGCTACGAGGTGCATCCTCTTGACCCGTTTCCCGTACCTGTGCAGTCCTATCATCACGCCGGTGGCGGTGATGCCGCTGCCGCAGGTCATCACGAGGTTTTCTATATCGTCCGGGAGGTTCTCTGTCTGCGCCGCAACTGCGGTTAGCAGCGTGTCGCCGTACCCGATGATGTTGATGCCGTACTGGACAATAAAGCTGTTTTCCTGCGCCGCCAGCTCTTTTGCGCGGGCGTGTAAAATGCTGTGGCGGCCGGAACGTGCTGCGAGCACTATGGACGCCCCATATTTCATCGCCAGCCGGGGCATAGGCAGAGCCGCAACGCTCTCCCGGGTGGTTCCGCCGTACACGATTCTGCACGGCATCCCGTTTGCCCGGGCAACCGCTGCGGTGATGGGTGCTTGCGGGGAGTGGATGCTGCAATACGTCAGCAGGCTCTTGTAGTCCTTCTTGACGCTGTTCACCAACATCACGCATTGCCGGAGCTTTCCTCCGTTCACCTCTCCGGGGCCAAACGGGGCGTAAAGGTCGTCCCGCTTGATGTGCAGCCCGTCTACCTCCTGAACCGGCGTCAGGCTGTACTCATTCATCCAGTCCAAACACCTTTCTGTGATAGTCGGTCTTTTTGGCGAGTTCCTCCTGCATCAGGCCGTAAAAGCTCTGTTTTGCAATTTTGCGCCCGCTGCCCGCGCTCTGGTTCAGCGTCTTGAACGGTCCGCCTGTTCCGACTTCTTTCATCTTTTCCGTCGGCTCCGGGTTCTTACCGTTCATCAGCATACAGAGGTTATACTCGTTCGGTCGGAATCCGGGCAGACCGTCGATGCCGCAGCAAGTCATGCTGTCGCCCATTGCGCGGAGCCGGTTCTCGCCGCTGTAGAATTTCAGGCCGTACCGATGGCACTCCGCCTTGATGGCTTCAAAATCGTGCCGGAGGCGGGGCAGCGGATAGCAGAAGTCGCCGCCTATTTTCGTCATGCCGGGTTTGGCCTTAAAGAACTTCATGCCCTCCACGATGACGCCGTAGGCTCCTGCCTCCGCGATGCGAGGGATGTTCTTCATAACGTCATGGAACACCTCGGGCATATACGGCTGGATGCGGACGATGGTGCGCTGCACTCTGGCCGATACCGTCTTTAGGATTGTGAGCCGCTCCTCGTAGCTGGGCGTCCCGCGTTCGAGGCGGTCGTACTTGCTGCACACCATGCTGATTTGCAGTACACAGTTGCACTGCGCCAACAGGTCGAGGTACTCCGGGTCCGCAACGAGGCGGCCCTTTGTGCTCACCACAAACGGGTATTTCGTCTCCGCCAGCAGCTTGAGGCACTCGTAGCTGGCGCGAATCTGCTTTTCGACCGGCTGGAACGGGTCACTCATGCCGCCCCAGTGGATGGGGATGTTCCAGTCGCACCACTCCGTTTCGTTGCCGCGCTTGCCCTCGATAAAGGAGCGCAGGCCGTCTACGCTTTCGTCGCGCTCGATGTGGCTGATGTCGTTTTTCTTCTGTGCGAAGCAGTACCGGCAGCCGTGTGAGCAGCCGCGATAGGTGTCGAAACGCACAGGCAGGTTACAGAGAATAATCTGGCTCCCGCATTTGCAGCCCATTAAATCTCACCTCTAATCTTCTGGACGATGACGGCAACAAGGTCCTCTTTGCCGTTGTCCTTTATGTACTCTTTCAGGACGTCGCGGTCCTCCGCGCTGAACTTGAGCGAGATGTTGAACGTCTCCTCGATGCTCTTGAGCTCGCTGTCGAGAAAGTCGCCGTCTACGAGAGCGTCCACGTTGTTTTCGAGGGCCTCGATTTCGTACAGGTCGAATCCCGTCTCCGGGGCCGCGTCGCCGAGGCCGTCCAGCAGCTCCTTGAGCTTTACCTCGTCCCACTCGCCTGTCACTTTGTTCATGGCGATGTTGAGCTGCTTCTCTGCGGTCTCGTCGAGGTCAACAACAGATACGTCCGTCTCGGTGACGCCCTCATTCATAAGCACGGTGAGACGCTGGTGGCCGGACACGACACGGTTCGTGCGCTTGTTCCAGATTACCGGGACTACCACGCCGAACCTGTCAATGTTCCTCTTGAGCTTCTCGTACTCGTCATCGCCGGGCATAAGCTCCACGCGAGGGTTATACTCCGCGCGCTCCATGTCCGCGATTCTCTTTTTGATAATTTCCATCAGATAAGCCCCTTTGCCTTGTTCACGAGCAGCTGCGCCAGCTCAACCTTGCCTGCGGGGTTCTCGTCGATGTACTTGTCCATCGCCTCGTGAACCTCCTCGGGCAGGGTGAACGTCATGGTGTAGCTGTTCGGCTCGCTCTTTCCGGTGTCGGAGAAGTCCTCGTTCAGCAGGTCCTCGATGTGGTCGTATGTAACCTTGAGAGCATCGAGCTCCCAGTCCTCAAAGCCGGTGATGGTCATTTCGCCCTGCTCTTTCAGCTCGTCCAGAATCGCGGTGAGCTTCTCGTTGTCCCACCGGCCGGAGATTTTGTTGAGCGAAACATTGAGGATGCGCTCCTCCTGCTCGTTGAGCTCGACCTCTACCACCTGTACCTCGGTGTAGCCTTTCTGCACCAGCACCTTGAGCCTCTGGTGGCCGCCTACGATGTTGCCGGTGGTCCGGTTCCATACGATGGGCTCAACATAGCCGAAGGTCTCGATGCTCCGGGCCAGCTTTTCGTACTGCTTGTCGCCCGGTGCGAGGTCTTTCCTCGGGTTGTAGTCCGCCGGATGGAGGTCGCTCACCGGCAGAGTGATAATTTTCATCTGCCGTTCCTCCGTGACCCGTTTCGGGTCGCTCCTGCGCATAAAAAAGAGGAGCCGCCCTGCGCAAGGCGGCTCCCGTCAAATAGGAGAAAAAATTATGGGTTTAGGGGATTTCTTTTTGCTGTTGGTATTCTACATTTTGTAGTTTAGCACTCGTATAGTGCCTTGTCAATGCCGTGTTTTTGCCCCGAAATGGGTCGTCCGTCTCGTGCCGTCAGGCTTTCTTGATGCCGTCAATGCCGAAAATCAGGGCGGAGAGCGTGGCGCAAGCCGCGTCCACATCCTTGTAGACCGTCCGCTTGTCGATTTTTTCCCGCTCCGCTACGGCCGTCGGTGAGAGCGGCCGGTCTCTCAGATAGAGAGCTTCGATGACGCGGTAGTGCCTCTGTTCGCCCTCGTCTACGCTGTTTTCGCAGACGACCTTGTAGATTCCGAGCATCCTGTTCACATGGCGCATGATAAGCTGCGTCCGGGCTGCCGACTTCATAATGCTCTCGACCTTGAGATTCTCCTCGAGCAGCTCGTCCAGTGCCTCCACGATTTCCTCGACGCTTTCCTCTCCGGTGGCCGCGCTGGCCGCGTCGTATACTGCGTGGGAGCAGTTGGCGTTGAGCACGGTATAGTTCCGCAGCAGGAGCTTGGTATTGCGGAATCTCCGGTCGCTCCGGCCGTCCCGGAACTTCTTGCGCTCCTGCTCCACGGCCTTGATGCTGGCCTCCGCTCCGAGGCGGGCAGCGTCCGTCACAGCGGCCTCGACGCTCTCCTGTATCTCTTTCCCTAAGATGGCCCGAACGGCAGCGACAGCCGCCTTTGCCGCCACCTCTGCGGCCATTATCACAATTTCCTGCTCAGTCATCGTGCTCCTCCTCTTTGTTTCCGTCCGGCAGTTCGTCGAGTGTGGCCCGGGCGATTTTTGCAAAGCGTTCGCAAACTCCCGCCACTTCGAGCGCGGAGACGCCGCATTTCTTCATGGCCTCTTTGAGCTTGCCTGCGCTGTCCTCCGTGATGGGGACGCCCATAAACGAGAATATCGGGTTTTCCATGTTCGGCTGTTCCCTCCGTATTTCGTCCACCAGCACAAAGCGTTCCGGCGTCGTCCAGTTCATAAAGCGGTTAAATCTGTACACGGCCGCGCGCCACTCTGCCGTCTCGGGCTGCGTCCCGTAGGGCATCCCACAAAACGCCGTGAGCACATCGCTCACGCTGGAAAGCGGGTTGATGTCGTACATCGTCGGGATGCCGCGCAGTAGGTCCGGGGTAAATCCCGGGCCAAACCGCACGGCGTACTCCTTGATGTCCGCCTCCGTGACGTAGTTCCTGCCGTATCGCTGCTTCATGCTGCGCCAGACCGTCCACGGGATTCTGTATACCCGCAGCCCGTCGAATGTGGCAACGATGAAGCAGTGCGCGCCGAGGGCTGTGTAAGAATCGAGCTTTTTGACCTGCTCCGGTAGTACGCGGTCCTTGTTTAGCCTGCCCGTCCCGGTGCTCTTTGCCTCGAACATCACCGCGCGGCCTCCGAGCATGACGCCTTTGAAATCCGGTTCCGCCTTTTTGGTATACACCGCGCGGAACTGACCCGACTTGTTCGGCTGGCTCACCGGTTTCATCGGCTCCGGCGTCTTGCTTATGTCGGCTCGGCCCGTCTCTGTCAAAAGAGCGCATGAGGCTTCTATCTGTTCTTCCAGCCTCCCGCCCTGCGCGCGGCTCCGCGCTCCCTGCAAGGCCCGGAGCGGGTCCTTTACCGGGCCGCTCATTCGAGGTAGCCCTGCTCTCGGGCGAACTCTGCGATTTTGTAGGCGGTCGCGCTCTTGATGCCCTTGCACTCTCCGGCGTCGAGCTGTTCGAGGAGCTGCGGCAGGGTCTTGCCCGGGGCCGGGGTCGATGCGTGCTGAGCCTCAGCTTCGGAGTAGCCGGTGTTGTAGGCCTCCTCCCGAATGTGGTCGATGCAGCACTCAATGGCCTCCCGCTCTGCGAGGCTGTCCGCCTCCTCGAGCCAGCCGTTGAATACACGGACGATTTCCTCTGCGTTAATCGGTTTCATGTTGCTCCTCCGTTTCATCTTTCATCTTGAACCCGCAGACCGGGCAGAAGTTCCAGACCCAGCTGTCGAAATCGCTTTGCGGAATTTTGGCCTTGCAATGGGTACAGCAAATTGCCGGTTCCTCGTGACTGTTGTTTTCATCATCGACGATGATAAACTTCAATTCCTTGTCCTTCACCCACTTGGCATGGCCGCGCAAGCTTTCCGGGTCCACTGTCGGTTGCTCGTTCACGACCTGCTCCATGAAACCGTAGCCTATCTTTAGAGTTGCATTGTTAAGAGCATTGCCAAACGCAATTAAAAGGTCGTCCGCATCAATGAGCCTTTTTTCTTCCATTCTTTATAGCCTCCTTTACAAACTTCAAAGCGCGTTCTTTGAGCGGGATGCGCTGGCAGAGCCTCCCTTTTCCGGCGTTCCGGGCTGAAATCACCGGCATAACGCTGACTACTTCGATTTCGTCACACTCGCGGTGTTTCTTCCGCCCTGCTTCGTGTCCGAGGTACTCTGCCTCTTTTTGGTCGTCTGCCATGACTGCGACGCCGAAGTAGCAGGTGGAGCTCTCTGTTCTGCCCTCAAGGAACACATCATATCTCGGCATTCATGGCCTCCTCAATATCATCAAAACTGACCTGTCCGGGAAGTACGCCATCCTCAATCCACCAATGAAAAACGTCTCGCCCTGTTTCCCAGTTGTCCGAGAATATCTTTCCTCCGTTCTCGACGCACTGTTTTCGAGCCTCCACCATCCTGTCAAATGCTGAAATATACATTTTCTCATACGCGGGCCAGCGAACGAACTCGCGTTGCCGCCCCCCCTTGCCAGCCATAGGACATCCGACGCATCCAACACGTTTTTGTCCTTCGCAATACAGCGGATTGACAGGGAGGTGTTCGGCGTTCATGTAGTCCCACACATCTTCATCAGACCAGTCAACAATCGGGTTGACTGTCATCTTTCCCCTGAGGGCGCAAGTTTCAAAAAGCTGTCGCTTTTCGCTGTTGTCCGCCATCATAACAATTCGCTTTTCTTTATCGTTTCTTTATCGCGGTGGTTAATTTCCATAATTCCACGATTCAGCTTTCTTTGCGTCGATTCAGCCCATCTCACCCCCGTTGCGATGAATCTATTGTGTCCCGTGGTCTCTTTCAAAACCGCGCAGCAGTATCTCATAATGCGCGTTGGGGGGACGAGCTTCTGCGGTATAAGCGTCCACATAGACACCGGCTTTCCCTTGTACGTCGGCATGATTATGGTACATTTTATCCCGCGTTCTTCAAGCTCTTTGAACCGGTCCCGGATGAAATAGACTGTCTCTGGCGCATCTGCGGTAGTGTGGCTGTTGACAACTTCAAAATTGATTCCAGCACGTTCAGCCAGTGCCACAAGCACCTGTGAATCCTTGCCGCCAGAGTATGTTATCATTAACGGTTTCTTGTACCGATGCTCGGACAGCCGTGCGGCGTCTTGCAGCCGAGCGATAGCAAGCTGCTCTTTATCCATTGGTGCCCTCCTCGTACTGGTGAACATCGACAAAGATAGCTTTCTTCCATGGGAGCGCGTTGTACGCCGCCCGCGTCTCCTCCTCCGTCATGTTGTCCACCAGCTCCGGGTCATAGCGTTCGTAGAGAACGTCGTTCATCTCGCAAATGTCGTCCTCCCGGTAGTAGGTTCTCTCTCTGCCGATGACGAACTCCTGAACCGCGCTCTCTCCCCATGAGCCAAGCCAGCAGTAATACTCGTCGCCGCTGACCACATCCCCATCTACACAGGGGATGACCGGGAGCTCCGGGTTTGCCTGCATAAGCTCGAGGAGCTGCGTGAGCTTTTCGCTCTGTTTCATGTCATTCCATCCTTTCTCTTCCGGGGCTCCGCCCGGGTTGCTTTCTGCTCGGCGGCCTTGTGCCATACATAGGCCGCAACAACTATTACTGACAATGCGACGGCCGCAAAGGAAAGCCAGCAAGTTAAGGTTTCCAGCAGGTCGTCAAGCTCTAAAAGAACCTCGTACATAGTCACCACTCCTTTACCTGAATTTCTTCTTGAAACTGCGCACGATGGCCCGGTGCGTCCACCTACGGCAGTAGGGGTTTCGGACGCTCCCGTCGTACTCCTGTTTCATCTTCTGGTATGCCGCCTTGTTCTCCGCATACCGTTCGCAATGGTCGTGGCATCCCGGGTGTCTGTCCGGGCACTCTTTCGGGCAGATAGTCATAAACCGAGCATGACGCTGGCCCGTTTCCGGGCGGCTGTCATGGTTTCGTCGTACTTTGCTGCGCTGTATACGGCGAGCGGAGCCACGGTCTGCGCAGCTCTGGCCCTCCTGAATATCTCCGAGTAGACAGCGGCCGTCTCGTAGACGCTGGGGCCTCTGCCCGGGGTCGAAAGCATCCCCTTGCGGTCGTCGGTGTCAGTGACGCGGAGGTCCTCTTTGAGGGCGTCCTGTACGCATCTGCGCAGACGGTCGAGGGCGAGGTCCTTATCCTCTTTTTCCCACTCGAGGTACTGCTTGTAGTTGTTCATGGAGTTCTGCTTGAGGCGCGCCAGCCGGTCTCTCCCGTAGCCGAACGTCTCGTGACAGGTGGCGGCCATAACGAGCCATGCGATTTCTGCGCCCTGATTGCTCGCCATGCGGAGCTGCTCCTCCCGTCGTCCTCTCGGCGCGCGGTCCACCGGCAGCCGGACCTCAAAATCACAGATGCCTTTGAGGTTCTCCCTCATGGCGTCCGTTGCGTTCTTGCTGCTGCCGTAGAGGATGGCCGTCTGGTATTTTTTCTCAAAAGCATCCATCTCGTTACACGCCCGCAGGAGGCGGGATGCGCCAATGCCGTCGTCTTGGTGCATGGAGACGACGATGCACCACATAAAGAGCTGGGCGGAGCGGTCGCGCTGGTCCTCGCGCTCCTGCCGGATGTTGTGGGTCAGTGATTTCATCATCCGGCCCTCCTTACATCGTGTAGCAGTGCTTGGCCGGGTCCCATGTGAGCTTCGGTATGCTCCGGCCGCAGACGCAGGAGAATTTCTGGTTTGTGATTTCTGCATCCTCGATGTTCGTCCGGCCGTAGCTCACTTTCTTGCAGGCCGGGCAGGTGAACTCGAACCGTGCCAGCGCGTCCAGCGGGATTTTCGCGCCGCACTTCCGGCACTCGTTGGTCGTTTGCGGTTCGCGCAAGAACTGTACAAACTCGCTCTTGCATTTCGGGCAGCGCAGGAGCATGAGCCCCTTTGTGCCGACGGGCGTAAGCCTGCTTACCGGCTTCTTGGGGGGGGCTTTCTTGTCCGCCATGGAAACTACCGGGGCTGCCTGCTTCGGCTCGCTGGTGACGCTCTTTTCCGCCTCCGGCGCGCTGTCGCCGTTGTACAGCGTCGTGGTCTTGGCGATGGTCTCGAGCGTTTTGAGCGCGGTGTCGAGCTCTGTTGGGCTCTTACCGGTCAGCGTGACGCTGACATCCGGTTCTCCCTGAAACTTGAAAATTTCCATTGAGACCTCAAACTTCGTACTTGCCATGTTTCTATTCCTCTCCAAAATGATATTTTGTTACCGCAATAGGAAACGGCTCAATTTCGCTCGCCCAAAGGCAGCTTCCTTTGCCGTTGAGCTGCTCCCAAATGTACGGAAAGCCTCCGATGCCGTCAAAAAGACTGGCCATTGTGGCATCTCGCTCGTAAATCGCGCACAGCCGCTTGAGCACCCACTTCCAAGGTGGGATTGCGATGCTGTTACCGAGGGCTTTATACCGCGCTGCGTCGCTGCTCTCCGGGTGCTTTTTGCCCTTGCTATCAACCCAGCTACCGATATCGGTCCACCCATCCGGGTAACCTTGCAAGCGTTCACATTCAAGAGGTGTAAGGCGTCTAACGATGCCTGCGTAGCATACCTGCCTCGAGTTGGTTCTCCCTCCATCTCCCGGGTTTGTGAGCGCATACATCGTGTCAGTCATCGTCTCACAATTTCTTCCGTCCTTCCTCCCGCGCTCCGTAAAGGCAATGGCCGTCTTTGCAAACACGATGTGCCTATCGGCTGCCGTCAGCGTCGGCGACGGGTCTCCGGGTTTTCCTACACCAAGACCATTACCAGCTCCGTCCTGATTTCGAGTTGCTCCGCCGCCTTGGAACCTTGTAGCTTTATCGTTTATAGGAATTGCATCAACAACGACTTCGCGTTCCACCCCGCTCCGCATCCCACAGCCCTTGTAGTAGCTCGCGTCTAAAGTTCCTGCCACGTTAGCGTTTTTAGTGGTAATAAGCGACGCATCTAAAGCGGGGTTTCGATATTCAAGAGCGAAGTGGCTGCTGATTCTCTTTGCTAAAATCGTTCCGGATACCCCTTCGCTGACGTTGTAGCTTCTGCAATCCACTCCACTCGCAATCACTTGCGGTTCTGGCTCTCCGTTCCGTCGGGCTCGCTCCATTCCCGCTCTGCCTGCATTTCCAAAGTTGCTTTCAGGAGACCAGGAATTTCTTTCTGCCGTCGCTCTGCTCTCGTCAGGATTCCACGACACGCTTTCCCGCTCAAATAATATTTCGGGTGCGGTTCTTCCTCCAAAATCTGCCACAAGCGAGATTCTCCGTCTCCGTTGTGGAAGAGGCTTATCGGGTGTTCCCCAAAACTGAGCGTCGAGAACTCTCCACGCAACGCTCCATCCGTCTCCCACGAGGCATCCGCTTGTGGGCCATCCTTTCGCAGGGACAGGAACAGGGGGGGCTTTCGGTTCAGCGACGCGGACGGTTTCTTCGAGAACCGCCTCAAAGTCTCTGCCTTGGTTAGAGCTGAAGGCTCCGGGGACATTTTCCCAGACCATGTATCTTGGTCGAATAGCGTCATTTGTTTTTCCTCTTGCTGCATCTGCCTTTCGCATCTCCTTTACCAAGCGAATCTGCTCTATAAACAGTCCAGAGCGTTCGTCCTTTAGTCCGGCTTGTTTGCCCGCAACGCTCAAGCCCTGACACGGGCTGCCGCCTATAACAACATCCACTGCCGGGACAACGTAGCCGGACAATTTTGTTATATCTCCGAGGTTCTTCATCAGGTTTCAACCTCCTGCGCTACAGCTCCCAGTAGCTTACAGCGTGTAAGCATCATCCTCTCGAGCGAGGACTGGTACTTCTGAACCGGCTCCGCAGAGCACTCAAAGCAACGTCCGGCGTACCGCCATGTGCCGCCCTGCCGCTTGAATGTCAGGTAGGTCGGCCGCCAGTGTCCATTGGCGTCCTTTGCGGTGCTGATTTCTCCGCCCACCTGCAACAGGCCTGCGCGGTTTGTGCGTGGCGGTAAGACGTTAAGAAAGTAGTCAATCAGGTCTGCGTCTACCTCGTCGCCCGGTTCGAGATAGTCCTCTGCGGTCGGCAGGCCGCTCTCAAACCATTTCTCGAGCGTCTTGAGGCCGGTTCCTGCTGCCTCTGCGCGCAGCCTCTCGACCTCGTTAGCGATGAGCAACATCTGTGTGTTGCTCAAGAAAATGTCGCTGCCATCATCGAGGTGGAGATAAACAGCATTTGCTTCAAGGAACAGCACCGGGAGGTCGAGATAAGTCGTTACCGCTCCGCTCCTGTCCACTACCGGGATGCAAATGCGCTCGCGGGCGTCTCGTCCGCCCCTGTGGTAAAGTATCCTGTCGAATGCGTACCTGCGGCAGTCGCATTTCTCGGTGCAATATTTGACAACGTCGTCCGGCCACAGGCCGATAATCGTAAGTCGCTTCATACTGTCCTCCTCAAACGTAATCGGCGTACCGGGTGCTGATGCTCTGCACCCACTCTTTGTCCAGCTTGTTGAGGTATGTGCTCCACGCCTCCTCGTTACTGTTCCACCACCATTTCCGGCTCTTGAGTGCCACAATAAGCTGCTGCCGGGGCTTCATAACGAACTTGATGTACGCCCGGTCGCCCATCGTGTAGGCGACGAGATTCTCGTCCTCGAAAAACTTCTGCCGGTTCAGGTTTGCGAGTTTGCCCTCTTTCCCGGCCGCGTAGAGCTTGGCGATGACGCTGTTCTTACGCCAGCGGTACTTTTCATGGAGCTTCTCGTAATACTCCATGAAGAGCTCCGGGTCCTTGTTGGCGAGCTCACACAGGCTCGCGGTAGGATTAAGCGTCGGCCGCTCGATGCAGAATTTGATGTCATCGACCAGCCGCGCAATCTCCTTTGCGTTCTTGTCCTCGATGCGGCCCTGCCAGACTTGCTCCTGCAGGCCGTTGAACCACTCCACGAACTCAGAGGAAAGGCGGAGAATGGTGTCGCTGTGGTCCAGCTTCTTTGCGTTGTACCGCGCCGGTCCTGCGACGGCGACGCTCACATGGGCTGCCTCGTGCCGGAGCTGCTCGCTCCACCGGGTATAAATCTGGTCCACGATTTTCTGCTTGCGGCTGTCCGGGATGTTCCAGCTCATAACTTTCTGGCAGTATACCTCGTACTCGTGTGCCGAAATGTCGCCGCGCTTGCCGCTCATGCTGTTGCTGTTCGCCCGATGAATGAGGCTCTTGTCCAGCTCTTTGATTTTCACTTCACTCATGGTCGGCCTCCTGCGGAGCCTGCACAAGCTCGTAATCAGAGACCTGCTGCTGGTCAAGCGGGGCCGTGTACTCGATGTAACCCCACGCGGGCCGGTCGATGTCCTTGCAGTACGTCCGGCCCTCCTCGAAGTTGACGATTGTGGTAATGCTCTCTCCGGGTTGTTTCGGGAACGGGATGCCGCCCACCATCAGCGGGCGGAGGGTGCTGTAATACCTGTAAGCCATAATTCTCTTTCTGCCTCCTGTAATTCAAATGCGAGCTCGTCAAGCTCTTTTTGGATGTCCTCTGCATCTTTGGCAAGCCTCCGCGCGCCCGGCACATCCTGTCTGCCGTTCGCTCTTGCCTCAACCCACATTTCGATATGCTCGTCCGGGTCAAAGTCGTCCGAATAATCCAGAATCTCGTCCGGGAAGTTCTCGACATTCACGCAGACCAAGAAATCTTCTCCGGCCGGTGACCACCACTCGAGCTCCACGCGGCCGTCGTCGGTGTAGCCGCTGACGCTCCACTCGCGCTTCTCGAGAATATCCAAATACTCCTGTCTCAATTCAGGCATTTCGTCTGCCTCCTCCTGCTCTGTAATCAGCCCATGCCATTGTGATGACCGTCGAGACCTCCCGCAGGCGGCTTATGATGGCCCGGGCTTTCGTGCCGTCGCCGCCTTTCGGGGTGAGGGCTCTCACCAGCTCGTCAGCGTTGTAGTTCGTCGTGATGATGGTCGGTTTCATGTCCTCGTACCGGTCGTTGAGAATGGAGTACAGGGTACTCACGCTCCATTCTGTACACTGTTCCTTTCCGAGGTCATCCACAATGAGCAAATCGACCGTTTTGTACGCCTTGAGTATCTCGTACTCGGTGGCGTCTCCGCTGTCGAAAGCCTCCTTAATGTCGGCCAGCAGGTCGCCGGACGTCTTGCAGACGACCGGGACGCCGCAGCCTATAAGCTGCAAGGCGATGGCGGCCGCGAGGTGCGTTTTGCCGGTCCCGTAGGTTCCCTCTATGTAGAGGCCCTCGCCGCGCTCTGCGCGCTGTGGAAAGCTGTCTGCATAGGTTTTGGCCGTGTCGTAGCACCGCCGCCGCTCCGGGGTGTCCCGGATAAAGTTGGCGAACGTCCGCTGCTGGAAGCGTTTCTTGATGCCGCTCCTGCCGAGCAGCCTCTCGATTTTGGCGCGCCGTTTGGCCTGCGCCGCCTCTTTCTCGGCCTCCGCCTTTTGTCTGGCCTCCTCCGCGTCTGCCTCCGCCCATTTGGCTTTTGCCCGGTCACAGGTGCATCTCTGCGGGAACGGGGCGAACATCAGGACCGTTCGGCCCATCACAAGGGCCTCGTGGTACAGTTTCCGGCCGCAGAACTCGCACTCGACCGGCTCCGGGATTTCGCGCTGGCAGTTGTAACCACCAGCCAGAATATCCTTGCTTGTCGGCCGTCGGTGCTGTGTGGTCTCAGCCGAACGAGCTGAATCCGCCGGACGGAGTGAATCCAGCATAGCCGTCATCGTTTTCACGCTGCTCACCTCCTGTGTAGTCGTTCATGTAGCCTTTTGCATTAAGCCAGCTTGCCGGGTTTGGCGTGAATTGCCGCTCCCTGAACCGGCTATCATATTTCTTTGCGGCCTCAACTGCCGCGATGATTCTATCGGTCGCCGCGTCGTCCGGCTCCGGGTTGATTTTGGCCCACGCCCGCTCTGCCGTGGCCCGGTCCACCTTCTTCGGATAGGCCGCGTAGAAGCGGTCAAACCGTTCTGCCTGCTCTGCCGAGAGGCTCCCGGCTTTACGCCGGGGAGCTTTCGGTTTGTCGTGCTCCTCCGGCGCGGGCTCCGGTACGGTCGGTGGCGTTCTCTCCGCCTCTGTGGCCGCTACGGGCTCCTGTGCATTGCTTTCCACCCTGCGGCCGGGAAAGTTATCGACCGACGGTTTCGTCGGTGCTGCGGTGCGCTTGGAGTAAAGCTTGCGGAGGTTCTCAAGGAGGGACTGCACCCAAATGACGCGGCAGCTCTCCCACAGCTCCTTGTCCACCTTGCCCATGGAGGCGAGCGTGTTCAGGATGGCCTCCGCTGTTTCGGCTGTAACTCCGGTGACGGCGAGTAGGTACTCCCAGCCCATCTTGTCCCAGCAGTCGTAATACTGGCCGTCTGCCGCGCAAAGAAGTTCGAGCAGCTTAAACCAAAAGGCATACCCGTCGTTTCCCCAGTTCTTTTCAAGGATGAACTTTGTCCGGCTCTTTTCCCCGACGTAATGGGGAAAGTAGTCGGCGGTCTGCCTGTTGCTTCTTCCCAAGTCTCGCACCTCCTTTCTGCTGGTGATTTCAAGAGTAGATGACCTTGCTGCCCTCCGCCGTCTTTACAACGTCAACGGCCTGCGGGAAACGGGCTTTCATCTCCGGGTCGTGAGTGATAGCCATAATCTTGAGCGAGGAATACCGTTTCTGGATGGCCTCGAGGGCGTCGCAGTAGGCCTGTACACCCTTGTCGTCGAGGAACGGCGGTTCGTCAATAAACAGGAATCCGAGCTGCACTCCTGCGGTGCTGCTCTTGAGCTCCGCCAGCGCAAGGATGACCGAGAGGGCTGCCTTAACGCGCTCGCCGCCGGAACGGCTCATGTAGGGCAGGGCTCCGGTCGCTGCATCGTTCACGATGATGTCCAGCGCGGTGACCTCTTTCTTGCTGTTGCTCTTGAGGGTCTTTTCCATGCGCATCTCGATGCTCATGTGGCCGCCCGACATCTGGCCGATGATGCTCGTCGCGGTCGCCTCGAACAGTGGGACGATACTGCGGACGATGTTATGCGGAATGCCGTCCTGAGAGAAAGCCCGATTGAGTTCCTCGTAGCCCGCTGCAAGCTGGCCCTGTTCCGTCGCCTGACGGCGAAGGACTTCGAGCTTTGCCTCTGCCGTCTCGATTTCTTCCATCTGCCTGCGGCTGTGTCCGGCCTGCTGGTCCAGCTCTTCAATACGGATATTGTCCACCGTGAGGGCTGCATCCGCCTCCGCGTACTGTTCCTTGAGCTCGTCAACATCAGCCTGCGCCTTTGCGAGGGTCAGAATCTCCGCATTGATGCCATCAATCGCCGTCCGGGCCTTTTCTGCGTAGGTCAGGAGCTCCGTGAGACGGGTCTGTGCTGCGCTCTTTTTAGCCTCCGCTGCTGGGAGCAGCTTTTCCAGTTCGGTGTATCTCTTGACATCCGAAAGCTGTGCTTCAATGCTGGCGAGCTCCGCTGCGTTCTGCCGGAGCTTTTTCAGTTCGTCCTCAACGACGAAGCGGTCAGCCTCGAGGCTCTCGATATTGGCCGGGATGGTTTCAAGTTCCTCGTCGATGGCCTTGATGTGCTCTTTAACTTCTGCGAGGCGTTCTTTCTGTGCCGTCAGCTTTGCGAACCGTTCCGAGGCTTTCCGCAGGTCTGCAACGAGGAAACGCTGGGCCTGCAAATCCTTTCGGCAGTTGAGGCCCGTTGCCTTTTTCTTTGCGGTCTGATACTCAGCGTCGAGCTGCTCGGTGCGCTCCTCGGCCTGTTGCCGGTAGGTTTCCAGTTCTGTCTCGGCCGCAGGCAGTTTCTTTTTCGCCTCCACTGCATCCTGCAGGAAACGGCACTCCGGGTTCTCGACCGGGCAGCCGCAGGTCTCGAGCATGATGGCCCGGGAGCGGATATGCGTGACCTCGCTCTCTTTTATTTTGAGCCAAGACTGTATCCGCGCGGTTTCTGCATTCTTGGTTTGGAGCAGCTTCATAGCCTCTTGGTCTGCTGCGAGGTACTGCTCGTCCTGCTCTTCCAGCGCGGTGAGCCGTTCGCTTGCTCCGGCGAGGTCCGCCGCTTTCCGCTCGAGTTCCTCGTAGTCCGCGAGGGCCTGCTCATAGCTCCAACACGTTGCCTGTGCAGAAAGTTTTTCGGCTTCGAGGCTGCTTTTCTTTTTCCGCTGGGCAGAGAGCGCGGCCATAACGTCCCGCAGCTTTTCTTCCTTGGGCTGAACCAGGGCCGCCGTTCCCAGCAGTTCCTCCCGCCGCGCGGAAAGTTTTTCGTAACTCTGGCTGCCCGCCTCGACCTCCTCGCGCTTATCGAGGAGAGCCTGTGCATCAGAAATCTGCGCTCTGCTAACCGCCTGCGCGCTGGCGTTCGCGTTCTTCTCCGCAATCCAAGAGCCGAGCTCGCTGGCGAGCTTTTCCGACCGCTTCTGCGCCTGCTTGGCAATGTCGAGCTTTGTCTGCGCCTCGCTCATGGCCTTTGTGTGGATGGCCCTGTCTGCTACCGCGCTGGCCTTTTCGACGGCCGTCTTGTTCATGGTTGCCTCGACCGTTGCCTTGTCCGGCATCGTCCGCCCGGTCTCCTCCTGCGAATCCGCGATGCGCCGGAGTTCCCGGTTGGCGTCTGCTGCCCGGTTGGCCGCCATGCTCTCCATGCGGTCATAAATGCCGAGGCCGAGGATGTTGCCGAGAATTGCCATGCGGTCCGCCTTGTCGGCCTGCAAAAAGAGGCCGTACTGGTCCTGCATGATAAGGCCGGTCGCCTTGAGCGTCAGGCTGTCCATGCCGATGGTGTTCTCGATGAGGGCCTGCGTATCGCGGTATTTCTCCGCGCTGCGGTTCTGCCAGCTCTCGTCCACATACTCGGAGAGATTCAGCGTCGCCTTGCCGCTCTTTGTGCGGGTGCGGGTCACGCGGTACAGCTTGTCGCCGAGGTAAAACGTGAACTTGATGGAGCCGCTGCGGGCATCCGGGTCGTTGCAAATCCAGCCCGTGAGGTCGCCCTCCCGGGGCTCCTCGAAAAGGGCGTCCAGCATAGCGTCCATAAACAGGCTGGACTTACCTGCGCCGTTCTCGCCGTTGATTGTGGCAAAGGAAATGCCGTCGTAGCTGAACAGCTCGTCGCGGTAGTTGCGGTAGTTCTTGACCTCAATCTCTACCGGCATAAACACGCCGGTCGGGGTCTCAAGGCGGCCTTTTTCCATTGCCTCCGAGATAATCGGACGGGCCAGTTCAATGATGCGCTGGGCGTCCTCCGGGCTCTTTTCCTTTTCGGCGAGGTACTCCGCGAGGTTCTGCTCCGGGCTGTTGTCGCCGTGGAGCTCGTCGCGGTTCACACTTGTCGTGATTTCCTCCGGCGTGATTTCGGAGACGTAGAACACGCCGCCGTCATAGAGCCTTTTCTCGAGGACGGCTTTGTTGAAAGCCTTGTTTGTCTCGTCTGAACAGGTATAGAGAACGCGGACGATTTTCCCCTTGAGGCGGCCAGGTACAACAACTCGCTCCGCACTCAGCATTGCTCGGACGTCATCCTCTCCGAGGCGGATGGTCTCGAACTCCCGGTAGGGCGTTTCGACGTACTCGCTCCATGCCTCCCCGTCGTCGTCGATGTCGTGGATATAAAAGCCTCGCGGCTGATTCTCGTCGTTGAAGTTGAGGCCGGTAATGCTGCCGCAGTAGAACACCGCGCGGCCTGCCTCCGGGAGCTGCTGCGGCCGGTGAATGTGGCCGAGTGCTACGAGGTCGAAGTCTGCAGCTTTCAGAGTGTCGGGGTAGATGACGGGCTCAAACTGTGCAAATAGCGCAGTCTGGCCGCTCTCCATGTTGCATCCCGGGACGGTGAAGTGCGTGGACAGGATGCTCGTCACACCGGGCTCGCACTGTGCTTTCAGGCCGAGAACGACCTTTGCCAGCTCGTCCGTGAACACCTGCGTTTCCTCCTCTCGAGAGAGGCCCGGGTGCGCTGCCCGATGTACGCCACGGTCAAAGCCCGGAATACACGCCACATCTACGCGCTGCCCGTGGTAGGTGTGGATGTGGAGCACCTCCGGCTCCGTTACGACGCTGACCGAATCATCGCCGTAAAAAGCCGTCGTCAGCATCTCAAACTGCTCCTCGCTGTCGTGGTTCGGAGTGCCACGCAGCACGACCGTCGGGGCCACGTTGGAAAGCCGCCGGATGTGGTCTATGGCCGTCCGGCTCTCGCGGAGACCTCTGTCCGACCATACGCGGGCCTGATGGAAAATGTCGCCAGAAACGACGATGAGGTCCGGCCGGTGCTCCTCTGCGTACATCGCCTGAAAATCAAGGCAGCGGCAGATGTCCTGAAAGCGGGCATTCTGTCCGCCGACCTCCGGCCCGGGGAAACTTCCGATGTGCCAGTCTCCGGTGTGCAATACTTTCAGCATCACATATCCTCCTTGAGCAGCTCCTTGATGATGTCGTCGAGCTTGCCGCGCCGCGCTGCATCCTTACGAGACTTCGCGCCCTGAATATTCCGCATTTCATCTTCGGTCGGAACCTGCACAGAGCACTTGTGGCCGGTGCTGATGCTGAACGAAATGTAGTCCAGCGCGAGCTTTGCGAGCTCGGTGCGGTCCGGGCTGCGGAACGTCCCGATAGAACGGCTGAATCGTGCGCCGTTCGTGATAAGGATGGTCGCGCAGAGCCGAGTTTCGTGAGGGAGCGTTTCGCTCTCCTTGACCTCAAACATCACCACGTTGTCCGAATTGACGGCGACCATGCCGTCCTGCGAAAGAATCATCATAATCATTTCCTCCATGTATGGTTTCTCTGGCAGTCGCGGCAATAAGCCACTCCGCCGAAATGCTTGCGGCTGTACTCTGCTACGTCGAGGCCGACCTGCTTACCGCAGTCCGCGCAGAACTCGCTGTCGCCGTTCCGACCCTGCCGCCGGTCGCTCTGCGCGGGCCGCTGCTGGCGAGGCTGCTGCGCCGGTCTCTCGGGCGGCTGCTCCTGCTGGGGCTGCTCCTGCCCGACCTCAAAATCCGGCTCCGGCTGCACATAGCCGTCGTCGTCATCGTCCACATAGACCGTATGGCTGGTTTTCGGGCGGCTGCCGTACAGGTCATTCGCCGCGCCAAACATGGACTTTACCGCCTCCTCGCGGACGGCCGGGTTGTCAAGGTTCGGGACAAGGTATGCCACGACAAAGGGCTTTTTGAACTCCTCGATAAGGTAACTGGACTTAATCTGCATCGCGGTGCGGAGTGCGCGGTTGAGGGCCTTGCTCTCGCACATCTCGCTGCGGAACTTCATAAATTCTGCCCGCTGCTTCTCTGTCATCCCGGCCGTCACATCATCCACCGCAATTTCCTTATGGGCGACGATGGTGACGTTCTCGCCGGTGAGCTGCGGGACGCTGATTCGGACCTCGTGCTTGACGTCCTTGTTGGGGCAGCCTCCGCAGCGAATCGGCTTTCCGATGCTGCGGTTGACCTCAGCGCACTTCTGGCAGGTGGACGGGACGACCGGGCGGCTGGAAAGAATCTTGATGCCTGCGGCTCGCATGAGCTTGGTGAGGCCCTTTTTGGTGAGGGCGTACTTGGCCGGGGTCGCTTTGTGGACGTACCCCTTGCTGTCGCGCCACTCGTCCTTGGCTTTCTCCATCTCATAGATTTCGCCGTCGTTGAGGTTGGTGCTGATGCTCACGGAGTTCATCACCGGCTTTTGGATGTCGGCAATCTCCGTCACGGTCTGCATCGGGACGAGGAGGTTGTACTGAGCTGGCGGGTACTGCTGCGCAATGGTGAGCGCAGCGTGATTGTTCTGTTCGTTCATAATTCACGCTCCTGTTGACTTTTGATGTGGAGCGAGATACAATAGGCTTGTCCGACAAGAGGGTCGCGCTTTCGAGCGCGGCTCTTTTTTTATGCCTGTGTATCCGGCTCCTGCTGCTCTGCCGCTGCTGCGGCCTCCTGCTCGTCCAGCTCCTTGAGCAACTGGGTGATGGTCTTGCCTGTCTCCTTGCGGCAGCAGGTCGAGCCCATACCGACGCGACGGGCAGCCGCGCTGCGCAGCTTGCGCGAGCATCTGCCGCAGAGGCAGAAAAGGTTCTGTTCAGCCATGTGGTTCACCTCCTTTCAGTGGTTCTTGAGCATCTTGAAGAATGCGTTGTTGATGACGTGGAACGCAAGCAGCGTGACGCCGAGCACGATAAGCCACTCGCCACCAAAGGCGAAGTAGCCGCGCGCTGCGTAGCTGGCCGGAATGAGTGCCAGCGCGGCGATGAATCCGCAGATACCGGCCGAGAGGACCTCTGCAATCCAGATGGCCGCAATGAGAATCGCTCTGTGAATCTTCCAGTCCATTTAGTGCTCCTTTCTCTTGAGGGCCTGCGCCGTCTCAATGACTGCGCGGCTGTATTTGCTGCTGTGCTGGCCCTTGCTCCACGCTGATTTCATGCCGCTGTCGCCCATGTTGTAGGCCATGAGAGCCTTGTCCGGGTCGTCGTACTTTTGGAACGCCCGCCCGAGGATGTATAAGCCAGCCTCGATGTTCTGCTCCGGGTCCATCACATCCGTAATTCCGAGTTCTTCGTAGAGCCAGCGGTGATTGCAGATGTTAATCTGCATGAGGCCGAAGTCTCCGGTGTCGCTGACCGCATCCGGCTGGTAGCTGCTCTCCCGCTCGATGACGGCGAGGGCGATTTCAAACGGGACACCCTGCCGCTCCGCCTGCTCCCTGACGTGTCGCTGCAGCTCGTCGCTCATGGGTACGTCGTAGAGGAGCTCCGGCTCCTGTTCGGCCTCTGGCTGCACCTCCATGTAGGCGAGCGTCACATATTCCGTTGCCGGTGCTGCCGCTGTCTGCTGTGCGAGGTTTGCTGCGGCCGTCGTCGCGCAGGAGTAAGCCGCAATGAGTGCGGTGACTGTGCAGAAAAACGCAACGGCCGCAATCTCCATCTTTCTTTTAAGCGCATCCATAATCAGGTGTGGCGGCTGCCGTGAGCGAGCCGACCGTCCTCCGTGCGACGCGGTTGAGGATTTCTTTGACCTCTCCGCTCGTCCGGGTCCGGCAGAAGTCGTCGCAAATCTTGATTCGGGTATTCCCGATGGTGAAGTCCTCCACGACATTCCCGCTCTGCTTCGCCTCCAACACTTTTTACACCTCCTGTTTTCCGAACTGCTTTCTATAAATGAGCTTCAAGGTCTGAGCCTTGTTCGTTATCTCGTCGAGCACCTCGAGGTACTGCTCCATGCGCGGCTTTTCTTTCGCGTCGATGACGCCGTCGGCCGCGATGTCGATGATTCCGTCCTTGACCTCCGGTAACGACTTCATTGCCGAAATGAGCTGCAATGTGACCCGCTCGAGCTCTTCCAGCTCAATCGGCGAAATTGTCCCGATGCCGAGCGGGCAGAGGTGCGAGCAGAAATGGTTTTGCAGCTCCGGCGCGTTGTAGGCGTCCGACAGCATCAGGACCTCCTCCGGGTGCGGGTTGATGGTTCCGAGCTCGATGTTGGCGAGCCGCGTCCGGTCGATGCCGGTCACCTCTGACGCGCCCTCTCTGCTGCCTAACCGGTCGTTCCACGATGCCGCTGCGATTCGTGCCTTGTAGAACACGTTATCTGCGGCTTTCGTTGCCATTTTAGGCATTTATCCCGTGCCTCCTTTCGGTTAAAATATTTACAAGGAAACGCCAAATGTTTGCTTTTGGCGTCATTATTTCGCGTCAATGACGCGAAACGGGTCGCTTCGGGTTAAAAAAAAGGTCGTCGTAGGGATAGCCGAGGGCCTGCTTGATTTTCAGGCTCAGCTTGAGGGACGGATTCTTGTCTCCGCTCTCAATCTGTGCGTAGTGGCTCCGGCTCACGCCCAGCCGCTCGCTGAAAGTCTGCTGGGTATAGCCTGCGCCCTCTCGGAGCGTTTGCAGCTTTTTCCGCATTCCGCCTGCCTCCTCCTTTCTGTGTGACCCTTTTGGGGTCTTTCTGTGGTTTATTATAGTCCCTAATTGGGTCAAAGTCAAGTTTTTTTCAAAAATTTTTGCTATTTATGACGCAATTAGCGTCATTTGTCCCCGTGAGGGGATTTTTGTGATACAATATATAAGTCTTAGGGAGGTACGTCTGTATGGATAAGTTTTCTGAACGGTTGGTCGCGCTCCGCAAGGAGAAAGATTTGACGCAGGCCGAGTTTGCCCGCCTCTGCGGTAAACAGCGCACTACGGTCTCCGGCTACGAGACCGAGGGCAAAGAGCCAGATTTCGCCCTGCTCTGCCAGATGGCGGACTATTTCGGGGTAACCACTGACTATCTGCTGGGCCGCGAGGACGAGCGCGTACACGGTAACGAGGCGTTCCGCCGAGACAACGTGAGCTTTAAGCGCAGATATGACGCCCTCCCGCAGGAGCTCCGCACGGTCGTCTCCTCGACGTTCGATTCCGTGTATGTGCTGCTCTCCCGGTGCATGAACGCGCAGGATGTAGCAGAGCTAACTCTGTACCGCGAACTGTTCTCCGAGCTGCAAACCGGACGCGGCGAGATAAAGAGCATCCTCGCGGATTGCGGAGGAGACCTGGCAGGTGCTTTCCCGCAGATTATGGAGAAGCAGAACACGCTCAAGGCCAGAACCGCCTCTATCCTCGACAGCCTCTTGCAGGCCGACGTTGCGGCCTTAAAGGATAGTAACAAGTAACCTTTCGGCCTGCGCTCCGGCGCGGGCCTTTTTTGTTTGGAGGCCATCATGGAGCAGTATCTCATATACCTGCGCAAGTCTCGTTCCGACCTCGAGGCCGAAGCACACGGCGAGGGTGAAACGCTTTCCCGGCACGAGCACACTCTGCTCGAGCTGGCGAAAAGGCAGCATCTCAACGTGACCGATATTTACCGTGAGGTCGTCTCTGGTGACACCATCGCTGCCCGCCCAATGATGCAACGGGTTCTCTCCGAGGTTGAGCAGGGTGTCTGGTCCGGCGTCCTCGTCATGGAGGTCGAGCGTCTGGCGCGCGGCGACACAATCGACCAAGGCATCATCGCGCAGACGTTCAAGTTCTCCGGGACGAAAATAATCACCCCTATAAAAACGTATGACCCTGACAACGAGTTCGACGAGGAGTATTTCGAGTTCGGCCTGTTTATGAGCCGTCGGGAGTACAAGATTATCAACCGCCGGTTGCAGCGCGGTCGTCTTGCCTCCGCCAAAGAGGGTAAATGGCCGTCCGGTCTGGCTCCCTTTGGTTATCGTCGGGTAAAGCTCAAAAACGAAAAGGGCTGCTCACTCGAGCCCATCGAGGAGCAGGCCGCAATAGTCCGTATGATTTTCGACCTGTACACGGTCGGCTTGCAGGACGAGGATGGTTCCGCTCGCCCGCTGTCTCTGGGTTCAATCGCCACAAGGCTCAACGATATGCACATCCCGTCTCCGTCCGGTTCGCAATGGGCAAGAATCACCATTCGCGGAATCATCAAGAATCCGACGTACATCGGCATGGTGCGCTGGGGCAGTCGTGAGACGAAGAAGAAAGTGGTTGACGGCAAGGTCGTTTCTGTGCGCGGTTCTGCCGACCCAGAGAAAGAGTGCGTATTCAAAGGCATTCATCCTCCGCTCGTTCCAAAGGAAACATTTGAACTTGCAAACGATAAGCTCGCCCGGAGCGAGAATACTTCCACTCACAAGGAAAAGGTCGTCCGGAATCCTCTGGCCGGTCTGCTCGTCTGCTCCGAGTGCGGCAGGCAGATGATGCGGATGATAAATCCTGTCCATCCAGATATGCCGGTCGTGCGCTGTCCTCGTCGCGGCTGCCCGAATTGCTCGAGCTATCTCCCTATCGTCGAGGAGCGCGTAATACAGGGCCTCTCCGAGTGGATGAAAGGTTATGAGCTCGAGTGGAGCTCTGCTGCCGCGTCGTCCTCCGTGTCGTCGGTCGGTGTCCGGGAAAAAGCTCTCGCCAGCGCGGAGGCCGAGCTCCGCAAATTGCAGCAGCAGCTCGAACGCACTCACGACTTCCTCGAGCAGGGCATCTACGACACAGATACCTTTCTGTCCCGTTCCCGAATGCTCTCCGACAAAATCGCTGCCGCAAAGGATAGCGTCACCCGCTGCTCCCGTGAGTTGACCGAGGAGAAGCTCCGGGAGACCAGCCGCCGTGACATCATCCCTAAGGTTAAGAATTTGCTCGACGTGTACCCGCTGCTCGAAACGGCCGAGGAGAAAAACGCTCTCCTAAAAGAGGTGCTCGAAAAGGTCGTCTACCAGAAGCTAAACGAGAAGCGTAAAAAAAGTCCTGATGGTTTCACCATTGAGATATACCCGCGCATCCCAAAATCCGAAAAATGAAAAGAGAGGGCCGTTTCGGTCCCCTCTTTCTTATAGTTATCCTGTTTAGCCATACTCATAGGGACTGCCCACGATGTCACCCAAAATTGCTCCTAACATGGCTGTTTCCTCCCTTACCTATGATGCCGCTTCTGGAAATCAGCTTCGATCTGTTCTTTCCACTCTGCGCCGATGGACGCGCAGCAGGGTGCTTCCCGCATCCGGGAGACTGTCTCGCTAACAACGTGGTAGTTGACCGCCACGCCCTGTGCGTCATTCTCAAACCGCACAGCCCGGTCGGACGAGATGCCGAAGCGGGCAGCTTCCTTCACGGCGTCCATGTTGGCACCGAGGAACAGGAACTCCCAGCCGTACTGCTCTTTTTCCCGCTCGATCATCCGGCGGATCTTCTCATAGCCAAACCGCTTGCTGGCGTTTTCCAAGCCGTCCGTGGTGATGACAAAGATGACCTTTTCGGCGCGCTCACTCTCCGGCAGATGGCGCTGAATGTTCACCATCTTCTCCACGCCGTAGCCAATGGCGTCCAGTAGCGCCGTACAGCCCCGGACGTAATAGTCCTTTTCGGTCAGCGGTGCAACAGCCTTCAGTGGGAAACGGTCGTGCAGCAGCTGCACCTCATGGTCGAACAGGATGGTGGTCACATTGGCCTCGCCCTCCTGCTCCTTCTGCCGGGTCAGCATAGCATTGAACCCGCCGATGGTATCCTGCTCCAGCCCGCCCATGGAACCGCTGCGGTCCAGAATGAAAACAAGCTCGGTAAGATTTTTCTTCATAACAATGCCCTCCGTTTTGCATCTCTTTGCTTTCGTTGGCAAAAGGATACCACAAACCGGAGGGCAAAAGGTCAACGGGCAGGCGACAAATTACGCACCCAGCTGTTCCTGATCGTATTCAAACAGCAGCGTATTGACCTGATTGATGTTATAGATTTTGTGTTCCAGGCAGTACCGCACGATCCAGTCCCGCTTGGAGCCATCCGAAAAGGCATAGCCCGCGCTCTTGAGCAGGTCGATGGTTTCATCTTCGGACAGGTGCAGCCCCACCGCAAAGGCCAGCACCGTTTTCTTTTTGGGGTTGTAGTCGCGATTGCACTGAATTTTGGAGAAATGCTGCCGGGAGATGTTGGACTGCTTGTACACGGTGGAGTCTTTCAGCCCCCGCTCGTCAATGAGCCGCAGCAGCCGGGTGGTGAAGCTCTCGCCAAGGTTGTCCATCAGGCTTTCCAGACTGCGGGCTGTCCTGGGTGCCGGAACTGCCCCCAGCATTGGCAGTGCGGTATCTTCTTCCAGAAGCCTCCGCCGCTCTGACAATTCCCTGCGCCGACGGCCAAATCCGTAGCTTTCATCGTTCTGTGCTACATAGTGGTCGTCAATGTACTCCTCCACCGAGGCGAACAGCTTCCGGCTCACGGCCAGCGAGCCCCGATCGTAGAGCACCAAATACACGGTCAGGTCGTGCTCCATGACGTACTGTGTGATGGTGTCCACCGCAATGCGGAAGGCCTGTTCTTTGGGGTAGCCATAGTTTCCGCTGGACAGCAGCGGAAAGGCCACGCTCTCGCAGTGATACTTTGCGGCTAATTTCAGCGCAGAGTGGTAGGCACTGGCTAATTGTTCTGCTTCGCCGAACCCGCCGCCGTGCCACGCTGGGCAGACTGCATGGAAAATATATTTTGCGGGCAGACCGAACGCCGGGGTACACACGGCCCTGCCCAAATCGCAGCGGCCGATGGCTTCACAGGCAGCGGTCAACTCCTGCTCCCCTGCCACCTGATAGATGGCACGGCTGGTGCCGCTGCCCTGCAAAAGGTTCCGGTTGGCCGGGTTGACAATGGCATCCGCCGCCACTTTGGTGATGTCGTTACGGATCATCAGAAACGGCATGGTGGTTCCTCCCTCACATGGTTTTCTTCATCCTATCACATCCGGCGGGGCGGTGCAAGGGGTGCTCTTGTTTCCTGTCCGCGCAGCTATTATAATAATAGGTACAGAAAGAAGGTGAGCTTCCTGCACGACATCTGGAATCCATGGCACGGCTGCGTCAAGTGCAGCGAGGGCTGCCAGAACTGCTACATGTATTTTCTCGACCGGATGCGGGACCAGAACGGAGCCGAGATCTACAAAACGAAAAGCGGCTTTTCCTATCCGCTCCAGAAAGACCGCACCGGACACTACAAAATCCAGAGTGGTGAGCAGATCCGGGTCTGCATGACCTCAGACTTCTTCTTAGAAGAAGCCGACCCGTGGCGGGCTGAGGCATGGAACATCATGCGCCAGCGCAGCGATGTGGTGTTTTTTCTGCTCACCAAACGGCCGCAGCGGGTACGGGAGTGCCTGCCGCCGGACTGGGGCAGCGGTTGGGACAACATCTTTTTCAACGTCACCTGTGAAAATCAGCGCCGCGCCGATGAGCGCATTCCCATTCTGTTTGACCTGCCCTTCAAGCACAAGGGCATCATGTGCGCGCCCTTCATCGGGCCAGTAAGCATCCGGCAGTACCTTTCCGCCGGGCAAATCGAGCAGGTCATCTGCGGCGGCGAAAACTACGATGGTGCCCGCCCCTGCAATTTTGATTGGGTCAAGTCTCTCCGGCAGGAATGTGTGGATGCCAACGTGACCTTCTGCTTTATCGAGACCGGCACCGTGTTCATCAAGGACGGCAGGCGCTACCACCTGCCAAACAAGCAGCTGCAAAGCCGAATGGCCTGTAAATCCGGCATGAATTTTCAGGGCAGGCCCATTCATTTTGACCTCGTGGACGACTGGGGCTACCCCATCCCGCAGGAAGATCTCTATGTACCCCATTTCCGCGCAAACTGCGAGACCTGCGGCAGCAAGTTGATCTGCAACGGCTGCAGTGACTGTGGAAAATGCTTATAAAATAAAGGAATTCTATCAATACAAATGGAACTTATGGCTGATCTGATGTGCAATTTCATCCGGCAGCGGGCGGAAACCGATGCAGGTCATGGTCATGCCTTCTCCGTTTTCATCAAATTCTTCCGGCTCCAGCTCGGTGTGGCAGGCATCCCGGATAAGGAAGAAGTCTTTGTTTTCCACCAGTCCCAATTCCTCGGCAATTGTCTTTGCTTTCAGCAGTTGATTGCGGTTCTTTGCCCCGCAGATAGTTTTGGTAAAAGAGCCATCGAACCATTCTTCATAGGTTGCTTTCTCCAACATGATTTCTGCCCGATAGCCGGTAATTTCTCCGTCTTTCTCGATGGGTTCCACGCCCTGTCCCATGCCGATGGGGTCGGTGAGGAAAGCCAGCGAAGCGTGGCAGCACTGCGCCGCCAGCTTACCGGGAGACATCTGCAGATCTTTTCGTGCAATGATGAGTTGACGCATTTTTTCTCCTTCTTACGACAGCTTGATCTTCAAATCTGCCAGCAGATTCACCGCTTCCGGCAGGGAAAATTTCGCATCCTTCAGGCGGCTGCCCAGAATGTCCACCTTATAGCCTGTAGCATCCCGGAAATCTGCCTTGCGCAGATCACACTGGTAGAACTCCGTTTCGTGAAGTTCTACACCCTTGAAATTCGCCAGCTGCATCTCGCATTTGGCAAACATGGAGCCGACAATTTCGTTGCCGTCCGAAAAGTCAAAGCGGTTAAAGTTCATTTCGGTGAAGGTGTTATATTTCAGACTGCACTCTTTCAGCGTGTGGATAGGGTCCGGGAAGGCACCGTTGGACATCAGCGGTGCCCACTCAATTTCATTCAGGCGGCAGTCCTCAAAATCCAGCGACTGTACCGAAGAATGAGTGCTGCGCAGACCTGTGATCTCACACCGCACGAATTTGCACTCATTCAGCGTGGTATGATCCAGTTCGCATTTGGTAAAGGAGCAGTCCACAAACACGCAGTCGGTAAAGTCGCAATCCTCAAAAGCCTCCTCGGTGAACGACAGGTCAGCAAATCGTTCACCCTCACAATAACGCTCTGTCATAAAATTCTCCTGTCAGCGCAGTTCTTCCAGCAGAGCCGTGCAGCTTGTATCGTATCATTTCAAATTTGGAACGTGCGCGTTCCAAATTTACGCTTGCTTCAAGAACTCCCGCAGCACATCCTCTGGGCGGGGTGTATGGTTCAGGTACTTTTCCCGCAGCGGTGCGGCGGCACCATCCATAATGTAGGGCACACCCACAATGTCCAGCATCGACACATCGTTATAATTGTCGCCAAAAGCCATGACATCCGCAGGGTCAATGCCCAGTGTCCTACAGATGCTGCGCACACCGATGCCCTTGTTGGCAAAGGTGGTGTCGATCCAGTACGGCCCTGCCACAGCGCAGTTCGCCTCTTTCCATCGTGGGACAAACCGTTCCGTGTAAGATTCTACGCCTTCGTGCAGATACACCGATACTTTTGTGATCTCCTCCGGCACCTCGGAAGGGTCATGGATGATTTGATAATTGTTCCCGATGAACTGAATACGCTTGAGCATTCCCAGACCCCGCTCCATCAGGTATGCAGTATTCTGGCCGGAAAGCATCACTTCGCCCTGCCCGTCGCTGCGGGTCCACAGGTCGTTGGCGATTTCTTCGGCCAGCGCGCGCGGCATCGGGTTCTTGGCGATGCACTGTTCGTCCTTATAGATCACGCCGCCGTTCTCACAAAGAAACACACAGCAGTCTGCCACCGGTGCAAAGAGCTTGCGCAGGCTGGTATACTGCCGACCGGATGCCGGGCAAAACAGAATACCGCGCCGATGCAGCTCCCGTATCTGTTCAAAGATCTCGCCTTCCAGCTCTTTCCTGCCGTATTGCAGCAGCGTACCGTCAATATCGCTGCAAATCAGTCTGATTGACATTTTCCGTCCTCATTTTTCAAGATAATTTTAGGCAATTCCCCGGCATCCAGAACACGGACACCTTCGTCCATCAGCATCTTGGCAAAAACGCCCTGTCCGGGAATCTTTGTCCCGGAAAACGTTCCGTCGTAAATTTCCTTCACGCCGCAGCTGGGGCTGCGGGATTGCAGGATGGCAAGCTCCACCCCATTTTCTTTTGCGATGGCAAGGGCTTTCGCTGCACCTGCCCGGAACTCCCGGTCCACATTGATGCCCTCTTTGTTCGTGACAACGCCCTGCACGATTTCCGCCGGGCACCGCGGTGTGGGCAGACCGCCCAAAACCTCCGGGCAGACCGGAACCACCTGATGCCCCCGCGCAAAATCGCAAACCGCCTGATTGTAATTGTTTCCGCCGCTGTATTTGCAGTTTTCGCCCAGCAGGCAGGCGCTGACCAGAATCTTCATTGTTGCGCGCTCCGTTTTTCAGATACTGAATCTTTTACCTATTCTACCACGCTTTTGGGCATTGAAAAAGAGGATTTTGCTTTTCCTATCCCCATACCGGGAGGTCCGACGTAATCTTTTCTAATTCCTGTGCAAGAAACGTCAGTCTTTCCCTCAGATGGTTGTTATGCGGTGCATCTCCGTTCAGCAGATAGTCCGTTCTGACATTCAGGCAGGACGAAAGATCCTGCAGCAACTCAATCGAGCAGCAGCGGCTTCCCGTTTCAACTTTTGCAAGATGGTTCGCACTAACGTTCAGCATTATACTCAACTGTTCCTGTGTAATCCCCTTCTTTTTCCGCAAATCGCGGATATGTCCGCCGAATTCTTTTGCATCAAATCGCATTGTTCAATCCTTTCCTTTGCGCCGAAAACACAACCAGGCCGAGACTCCTTTTTTCGAGTCCCGGCCTGATTTCAGCTTGAAAATCCACCAGAAGATTCACGATTTGATGGATGGTGTCCTCCTCATCCGGGCAGACCCGGAGCAGCAAGTCCACCTCCAACGACTGCATAAAATACGCTTCCAGCCGTGTGCGCTCATCCGGTTCGCTCTCCGCGTCGGAAGAGAAAGGATCAGGTTCACTCCCCTCGGTTTTATTCCACTCAGTCTTATTTCCTCGTGATTTTGCCGTTTCCTGCTGCGCTGAATCCGCGGCACCGGAACCGTTCTTTTCACGATTGCGGCATCGTGGGTCTGCAAAGTTTTTGACGTAAATCAGATTGGGTTTTCCCAGCCCGCGCCGTTTGCGCTCAATCAGACCAAACTTTTCCAATTCCCGGAACAGTTTGGTTGCCTTGTTGTCTGCGCAGCCCAGTGCATCCATCACTTCCTGCACAGGAAAAATGATATACACCCTTCCCTGCTCATCCAGCCATCCGTTTTTCACCGACAGCCCCATGCGGTCCAGCAGGATGCCGTACAGCGTTTTGGCATCGGTGGACAGATCCTTGAATTTTATGTCCCGGAATAAAATTTTGGGCACCCGGAAATACGAGAACATCTCGCCCGACTGCCCATAGAAATAGTCAAACATTCTGGTTTCCTCGCTTATCCTGCCTTGTCACATCCTTGACACCTCCGTTCGTAGTATGATGAAATATGTATGACTATCGTTATTTTTCTTTACAAAGATGGCCTGCCATGCTACAATAGCCGCATCTACGGCCACCGGACAACAGGAAAGGAGTATCTTATGGCCAAAACTGCCGACACCATTGCCATCTATTCCCGCAAATCCCGCTACACCGGCAAGGGCGAAAGTATCGGAAATCAGATCGACCTCTGCCGCGAATATATCCGCACTCACTACGGCGATGCTGCCGCGGAACATACCGTTGTCTTTGAGGACGAGGGCTTTTCCGGCGGCAACCTGAACCGCCCGGATTTCAAAAAGATGATGACTGCGGCCAAGGACCGGAAATTCAAGGCCATTGTGGTCTACCGTCTGGACCGCATCAGCCGCAACATCAGCGACTTTTCCAGCCTGATTGAAGAACTGGGACGGCTGGGCATCGACTTTGTGTCCATCCGTGAAAGTTTTGACACGTCCAGCCCCATGGGCCGCGCGATGATGTACATCGCATCCGTGTTCAGTCAGCTGGAACGTGAGACCATCGCGGAGCGCATCCGGGACAACATGCACGAGCTGGCAAAGACCGGGCGCTGGCTGGGCGGCACGACCCCCACGGGCTATGCTTCCGAGAGCGTCAAGAGCATCACGGTGGACGGCAAGACCAAAAAGGCCTGCAAGCTCAAGCTGCTGCCGGACGAAGCAGAGATCATCTACAAAATTTTCGACCTCTACGAGCAGTACGATTCCCTGACCATGACCGAGACCGAGCTGCTGCGGCAGGGCATCAAAACAAAAACCGGGCGTTCGTTCACCCGGTTTTCCATCAAGTCGATTTTGCAGAATCCTGTCTACCTGATTGCAGACAAGGACGCCTATCAGTATTTTGTGGACAATGAGGCAGAACTGTTCGCCCCGGAGTCCGATTTCGACGGTGTGCGCGGCGTGCTGGCCTACAACCGCAGCGACCAGGAAAAAGGCCGTGCCACCGTCTACAATCCCATCAGCGAATGGATCGTTTCGGTGGGCGAACACCCCGGCATCATCTCCTCGAACCGTTGGATTCGGGTGCAGGAGTCGCTGGAGCGGAACAAATCCAAGTCCTACCACAAGTCCCGCGGCAACGAAGCCCTGCTCACCGGCCTGCTGTGGTGCTCCTGTGGCAGCCGGATGTACCCGAAGGTCACCGGGCGCAAAACTGCCGACGGGCAGGTGGTCTTTCCCTATATGTGCAAACTGAAGGAGCGCAGCCGGAGAGAGTTATGTAATGTCCGGAATGCCAACGGCAATTTGCTGGATGCTGCCATCTGCGAGCAGGTCAAGCACCTTGCCGACCATTCCAGCGACTTTATGAAGCAGTTGGAAAAGGCAAAGTCCGCCCACGCAGGCAACCGCTCCGAGTTTGAGACCAAGCTTTCCACCCTGCGCAAAGAGCAAGCCGAGACGCAGCGGAAGATCAATGCCCTGATCGATTCCTTGGCTGACTTCAGCGACAGCACCGCTGCCGTCCACCTGAAAAAGCGCATCGAGGAACTGAACACACAGGATGCCACCCTGAGTTCCCGCATCCGGGAATTGGAAAGCCTCACCGACAGCGGTGTTCTGGGCGGCATCGAGTTTGACGTGATGCGGCAGCTGCTGACCGTGTTCCACGACAACATCGACGACATGACCGTGACGCAGAAGCGCGCTGCCATCCGCACGGTGGTGCGCAAGGTGGTGTGGGACGGCAAGGTGGCGCATGTGGTGCTCTTCGGTTCACCGGAGGATGAAATCGACTGGACCACCTTCCCGGTAGACCCGGAAGAGGACGACAACGATCCCGAGGGCGGTGGAGATGGTTCCGATTCTCCGTCCGGCGTTCGCTCGGGTGAGGATAGCATTCTCAATGCATCTGCTGGCATAGGTCGCAAACCGCGCCTTGCGGGTGGTATCAAAGGTATCCACGGCCTTCATCAGCCCAATGGTTCCAATTGAGATCAGGTCCTCCTGGTCGCCGGGCTGGGCGTAGTATTTCTTTGCCACATGGGCCACCAGCCGCAAGTTGTGCCGGATGATCTTCTCCCGCGCACTCCTGTCCCCCGCCCGCAGAGCCGCAAAGGCTTCGATCTCCTCCCGCGCGCTGAGCGGCTTTGGGAAACTCCCCGCTTCCAGATGCAGCGCCAGCACCAGAAATTTTGTAGCGAAAAATTGCAGCAGCGTTAATAGCATACACAGCACCCCCTGGTGCTACTGTATGCTGTTGGAAGATCACAAAGTATTCCTCCGAATCCGGAGCGCAGGGATGGCATTCTGCAATTTTCCTGCGGGTTCGTTCGTATTAAGGATAAGGGACTGAATTTTGTTGGTAAAACGGAGGAACCATTATGGCGATCTTTGAAAAGACCATTCAAAACAAAAAATTTGATCAGCTGCTCTGGAAGTTGGAAAACGAAATTCCGGCCAGCAACTGGTCGGCAGAGCTGGAAGCCGGAAGTGATTTCAAAGAGGGCGATGCCCGGTGCAGCGTCCGCGTCTTTGAACGGTACAGCGTGATGGGCGGTAATCGCCTGAGTCTGACGCTGACCATGTTTCAGAACGGGGACAGCCCGATTCGGTTATCCGCCATCACCGCAGGCGGCAGTCAGGCGGTGTTCTTCAAAGTGAACATCCTTGGAGAGGAATCCTTTTTGGAGGACGTAAAGGGACTGCTGGAAGAAATTTTGGAGGAGTAAGATGTTTTTCGCTGGATTTGATCTGTTGTTCGGCATCCTGTTTCCCATCCTGTTCCTTGTGGTTTTGGGTATGATCCTATACACCATCATCGGAAATATCAGCACATGGAATAAAAACAACCATTCGCCGCGGCTCACCGTTCCGGCAGCGGTGGTGGCAAAGCGCACGGAGGTCTCTCATCACCACACGGACAACACGATGATGCATACGTTTACCACCTATTATGTGACTTTTCAGGTGGAAAGCGGCGACCGTATGGAACTTACCGTAGACGGCTCAGAGTATGGGATGCTGGTCGAGAGCGACATTGGAAAGCTGAGTTTTCAGGGCACCCGCTATCTTGGGTTCCAGCGGAACTGAGTGTTTCTGCACTGCTGCCCAACTGGATGAATCGTAAGTTGAACAAGGCAGGATTACACACAAAAAACATCTGCTGCCCCTTTGCCGGACGTAACAGCCTCCGGCGCGGGACAGCAGATGTTTTCCTTTTTTACGATGCAGTCAGATTCACTCTGCAATGGGCATGGTCTGGTAGAACCAGTCCTCAATGGCCTTGCGGGTCCGGGCGAAGAACTGCTTCACCGGGCAGGCATCGTCGCGGGCTTCCTGCTCCAGATCCGTACCTGCGGGGAAATTGCGGATGACGGTATAAGCCACCGACTGCGGCGGCAGCGACATCATCACGGCAGGGTCGTGCACCACACAGATCTGCTCCCCTACTGCAAGGGTAGCGGGATCGGAGGTGGTCTTTTCGTCATGGTCCTGCCACTGGGTGCGCTCAGTGATCACCATTTCATAGGTCTCCTGCCCCTCTGCGGTCACCAGTACAGACTCCACTGTACCGTCCGCAGCGCGGCTGATCTCTTCTACCGTACCATAGTAGTAGAGCCGCTCCGAAAACAGTGCCGAGGCAGCGGGCAGTGCACTGACACTGAGCAGCAGCACTACAAGCAGACAAAAGAACGAGCGATAGGTCTTTTTCATAAGAAGCCTCCATTTTTCATGTTGAAGCGGAGCACCCGCCGCATGGCGCTCCCGGATGCCTTATTCTAACACAACTCTTGTCGGATTTCTATATCCAGGCTTAACCGGCGGAAAAATATCGCAGAGGGCGGCCAATGATCACGTCTTTTCCCGAAAAAAAGCAAGCCCGGAAGGCACACAGACCTTCCGGGCTTGCACTTTTGACGATGCGCTGTGTGCGCATCTCAGACTACTTTACAGCTGGCAGGCGGTATCGTAGCCGGTACGGATGGCGTTGGAGATATCTGCAGCCTTGCCTGCAGCATCGCCGATGGAATACACCGGGACGTTGGCAGCTTCCAGCGCAGCAGCGTCAAACTCATTGGAGCGTGCGCCCATAGCCAGCACGATGTAATCGCAGGGGATGGTCACCTCTGCGCCGTCCTTGTTCTCGCAGACAACGGCATCCATGCGGAATTCCTTGACCTTGTGGCCGGGGTACTGCTCCACGCCGTAGGTCTTGTAGTTTTCCAGCAGGGTAGGCAGAATGGTGGTGCTCTCGCCTGCTGCGATCTTGTCCATCATCTCAATGACGGACACCTTGCAGCCCCGGGCAGCCAGATACTCTGCGGTCTCGCAGCCCACCATGCCGCCGCCGATGACAGCCACGGTGCCGTAGACCTGCTGCTCACCGGCCAGCACCTTCCAGGCATCGGCCACGTTCACGCCGTCAATGCCGGGGATGCGGGGTGCGGCACTGTGGGCACCCACAGCGTTGATGACAGCCTCAAAACCGGCCTCCTTCAGCTGCTCTGCCGTGCGGGTCTGTCCCATGCACAGGTGCACCCCGGCATTGCAGACCGCGCGGATCAGATCCTGTGCGGCGCGGCGCATCTCCTCCTTGCGGGGAGGCACGCAGGCGATGTTCAGCTGACCGCCCAGAGAGGTGGTCTTTTCAAACAGGGTCACATCGTGACCGCGCAGGGCTGCCACACGGGCAGCTTCCAGACCGGCAGGGCCGCCGCCGAGGACGGCGATCTTCTTTTTCTGCGCTG